>Ga0209500_10000308_pt1 | contig 43420 bp, 61 predicted proteins | sample S_140212_EF_Meta_FD_187323 | JGI IMG/M metagenome (GOLD analysis project Ga0209500, IMG submission 187323) | Freshwater microbial communities from Lake Simoncouche, Canada to study carbon cycling - S_140212_EF_MetaG (SPAdes) (version 2) | ecosystem: Environmental > Aquatic > Freshwater > Lake ... | reverse complement strand
TTTTGTTAATGACAGAATTATATTCGGCTTCAGATACAGCCGAAAATCCAAAATCATCTTCTAAGTTATCATACTCTTTAGCGAGTTTATCGAAATCTATTAGTGCCATTTTATTCTCTTTCTATCACATCCAATTTACCAAACATATAAGTTTCTTCTTCAACTTCGGACCATCCTAATTTTTTAAATTTAAATTCAAAATCTAAAGCATCATTATCAAATATTTTTTTAATTTTTTCTTGTTCTTTTTCTGGAACAGTTTCAGAAAAGAAAATCACTCTATCATCATTATAATTTCCATTATTCCACCAATTTTCTTTAATATCACTCAAACAGATGCCAATTTCAGGATCATAGTTTTCGAGAAATTTTGGTTTCTCTTTTGTTAATATTGAAGCATATTTCCATACTGTACCACATTTAATTTCTTTATTTTCTTTTTTAAAAACAAATCTCTCAACGTAACATCCTTTTTCAGGAATAATTTCATAACGAAAATTCATAATTAATATACCTTTCCAAATGGTCCATATTTACGGCCTTTTTTCTGTGCCATATAAATTATATCAGTCAACATTTCATTTAAATCTTTTTTATTTAAATTTAATATGTCCGAAATCAAATCAAGTTGCATCAGTTTACTTACAGCAGCACCAATGTCAGCAAGATAAACTTTTTCTAAATTTTCTTGGAATTGTTTCATACTGGAAACATTAGAAATAAATTTAACTCCAGATTTATTTTTAGCCATATTAAATTTTTGTAATAAAGTTTCTACAGTTTTAATGGAATTGGAATCAGTCATTGACCGAGGATATAAATTATGGTCATTGACAAAACCTATTTTGTATTTGTCAAATAAAGTTTGAACTTCATCAACGCCTGCTTGGCCTAATTTTGCTGTTTTTTTAGATAAATCGACAGGTTCATATTTTAAATTTGTAAGTTTTCTAACATCAACGGATATTAAATCAAGTTTATATGTTGTTTTATGAACATTGTCTGAAATATAAATTTCTGCATGTTTAGCGTTAAAACTCAATGGTTTTTCTGGATATTTTTTTGATGAAATTCCAACTTTTTCCATTACTTCTTTATACTTATCAATCTCGGACGAAGTTGCTGGTTTAAGGTTTAGTTGACATATGATTTTGTCAATTTCACAAACAATACCTTCAATTGCATCAAATTCGGATAATGTTTTTTCTTCCGATTCTTTAACATTAACAGGAATATAAATTGCATTTTTTCCAGATTTTTTTAATGAAACACCAATAAGAATTTGAGCTCTATAATAATTTCTTAATATTGTGTTTAGTTCTTGAATTTTTCTATCTCGTTCTTTTTGATTTGTTGGAAATTTACCTTTGATTTGAACCGTTTCAATTAATTTTTTTTCTAAATTAGGTTCTTTTTTAGTATCTACAATCCATACATCTGCTGGGTTCCAAGTATCTTTTTTATTAACTCCTAATTTTTTAGCAATGTTAGTGATAAATGGCATAAATCCTTCACCTCGGTCAAATCGAGCTTCCTTAAATTTTGGAGCCGAATATTTGTCAAGTAAAGCTTTTTGTTGACCGTAATAAGCAATCAGCCAATCTTTAGAAATGGGATCAGTATCTTTTTTTGGATTATAACTAGGATTAAATATTTTTTGAAGTTCTTCATATTTCTTATCAAATAAAATATTTAAAGAATCGTCCCACTTCTTTTTTCTTTTGCCTGAATCTTCATAAAGTGCAATGATACGTTCTTGTTCTTTTTTGGATATAAATTGATTTGATGGTTGCAAATTTGTATAATCAACGTTATCACGCAAAGCACGTTGAAAAATCCATTTAGAACCATCTTCTTGAATATCTGTTTTAGACATTGTTACCTAATAATTTGAATTTCTTTACCTGAAGTCCAGATTTCTAATTCTGTTCTTAATCTACCCTCAGTTTTGAGAGTTTCGTATCTATTTATAGCTTTAGCCCGCCACCATTCAATGATGTTACTGAGTTCATGTTTCTCATAATTAGGACCAGGAATTAAAGTATCGGTTTTACAATTCATATAATCGACACAGTTACTATACCCATAATCGGATGTATAATAACGTTTTTTCTCTGTCAACTTTTTGGCGTTCTCAATCGTTAAATTAAAATCATCACCTTCTGATGTTCCTTTGAGTGCCGCTTTAGTCAATGCTATAATCTTAGTAAACGATCTCAATTTTCTACTGGTGGTTGATGTGTCACCCGCCAATAAATCTCCAACAATATTCTCAACATAATTCTTTAAATCGTGATATCGTTCACCGTGCATCATAGGTACCATATCTGATTCAGTTAGTCCTCTAAAACGAATATAAGGTTTCATGCCATCATATTGAGATACTGTTTTAGTAGAACCATATAAACTGGTCGTTTCAAATAGGCAAACATTCATATCATATTTTTTGTTGCAAATTTCTCTAACAGTATGACTGGTACAAATGGCAGATAGAAGTTTACCACCAAGATAATTAAATCCAAATGGTTGTGCTGGTACAATTACAAAACCCATAACGCATGCAGTATTAAATCGTTTAGCAGTATCTTCCTGTTGTATCCAGACCTGTCCTAAGAGTTCATTTCGGGGTTTCATATAGATGACTGGTGAACCTAAACGAATGAATCCTAGAATCTTTCCTGAGTTCTTTTCTCTGACAGCCAATTGTACATTCTTACCAACTGGGGATTTATTGATGTGTGATGAGGTAATTGAAAGTAGTGATTCCCAGGTTTCATTGGGTATTTCACACACATCAATATCCATATCTTTGGGGTGCATGGAAAAATCGGAGAACAAATCATCTTCAATTGGAAATAATGAAGATGGTAAATCGCTGAGATTTTTTAATTTCTCATCACGCATGTATTCTTCGGTACTTCCAATATTACTAAAGTAATCATGGAAACTTTTGGAACAATGTAATGCTTGTTCTCTAGTTAATATCATATTTTAAAATTCTCAAATTTTTTCTTTGGTTGTGATTCTCTTGTACCGAATGTATTGAGTGGTTTATCATGACCAGCATCAGCGATACCTACTTGTGCTGATTGTTCAACATCAAATAATTTCATTTTCGACCTATCTACACCAATCGTAAATCGTTTGTGAAATGTAGGATCATTATAACGATTCTTTAATTGCTTTACCATCATTTGGCCAAGTTCTTCTAATTCTTCAGAAGAAATCAAAGCAAACATTAAATCTGCGGTGGCGGGAAGTCCAAAGCTTTCAGACGTATCTTCAAGGCCTGGATCACTCGATGTAAATCCTGATCTTGTAGTCTGTGTCGCAGATACAATAGGAACATTATACTCAACAGCGAGACCTCGAAGCTCCTCTGCAATCGACTTAACATAGGTATAGGAATTAATATTCGCACCAGCCTTAATACGAGAACTGCAACAGATGTTAAGATAATCAACAAAGATAATGTCAGGTATAAAAGAGCGTTTGAGATTAAGTTCATTTAGTAAAGTCCTAAAATGTGTTACAGAAGCAGATGCTGTTGGATATTCCTTAATAATTAATTTACCTGTTGTTTTTTCACGGACTTTTTGTACTCGTTTATCGTACATATCTTTTGGTAATTCCATCAGATCATCCAAAGTTACATTCAATAAGTTCGCATCTATTCTTTCAGCAATTTTTTCTTCGGCCATTTCAAGTGTGATATACAAAACATTTTTGCCTTGTACCATACAACCAGCGGCAACATGACACATGAATAAAGACTTACCAACACCAGTACCAGCCAAGGCAATATTAAGAGTTTTAGCAGGAAGACCACCTTTAGTAATCTTATTGAAGTAATCCAAGTCAAAAGGAATCCTTTCTTCTTTGCGGTGATAGAATTCATATCGTTCATCAGAGTTCTCCAAATAGTCATGACCAACTGTTGTATCAAAACTTACCGCCAAAGCGTCCGATAATATCTTGGGAATCGCACCTTTGTCATTAGCTTTGTCTTTGCCATCGAGAATTGAAATAGACCCCAATACTGCATTGTATATGGCTTTCTCTTGGCAAAACTTTTCGGTCTTGTCAATAAGCCATTGAATCTCGGATTCTGTCGAGCGATTCTTTTCAACTTCTTGGATATAATCTTGACACTTTTTAACTTCGTCATCTGAAAGATTATTCTTTTCTTTGACGGAAATGCCAATCGCTTCAATCGATGGTGCATTATTGTAAGTGTTTGTGAATGATGTAATTTCATTAAATAAAGTTCTTTCGGTTCTGTCCGAAAAATATTCAGGTTTAATAAATGGTAATACTTTTCTTAAATATTCCTCGTTATAGATGAGGTTCTTGATTATGGCTTGTTCCAGTTTCATCAACTATTTCCTGCTCAATATTATTTGACATCAATTCGACAAGTAAATCACCAATGTAATTTTTAAACTTGTCATCTTTTTCCAATTTCTTTGGTTTATCTACTGTAGATTCTAACACATCATAACCAAAAAGTAAATAGACCTGTTCATTCTTTTCCTCAAATTTAACTTTACCATATTTAAATACGGTATCTTTATATGGTCCATCTAAAAATCGGATATGAACTGCTTGAGCATCGTCTTTTGGGTAAATAAAACAATAATCAATTCCTTCAATCATCTTCTGTTCCATTCATCGTAACAATTTCATCAAATAAATTTTCTTCACCACCTTGCATAATTTCACCAGAAGCAATTTGATATTTGTCTTTTACATAATCTTGAAACTTTTTACTGCTGATGATTGGCATCCAAAATTCTTTTGTATCAGTTTCTTTGATACGATATTTTTTATCTTCTATTTCACCGGTAGAAAGATTAACTTTACTGTACCAACCATTGGATGGCTTAACAACAAGTCCTGAATCAAGTGCCAAATCAAGTAAGCCTGACCAACGACTAATACCACCATCGAAAGAAACAGAAACAGGAATTTTAGATTTTTCTTTAACATATCTGGATTTCTCCACGTTGATTATGAAGTTATAACCAATAACTTCTGTACCTTCTTTTTCTTGCTGACGACCAATGATAAAAATGTTATCAGCAGAATAGTAAGAACCGGTTCCACCACCTACAATATCTTTAGGAAACATACCAATTTCTTTGTAAGTATGATTTACCACAATCATTGGAACATCTTTCATTGTGAGATGTGGTGTTACCATACGAAATAATGATTTAACTTGTTTCGCTCTTGACATATCAGCAACTGATTTACCTTCAAGAGCATCTTCAACTTCTTTTTTGGATGCTAAATTACCAATCGAATCAATGATAATAATCAATTTATCATCACGCTCTAATTGAGTTAATTGTTGCATAATATCAAACTTTAATTGTTCAATGTCAGTAAGAGGAGTATGTAACACACGGTTAGTATCAATACCAAAAGAGTCAAAATAGGATTGCGGTGTGCCAAATTCTGAATCATAGAATAAAAGTGCTGCATCAGGATATTTGTCCAAATAAGATTTGGCCATCAATAATGAAAATGCAGTTTTAAAATGTTTGGATGGACCTGCCCACATTGTAAGACCAGGAGTTAATCCTCCATCTAATTTACCACTCAACGCAACATTGATAATAGGTACCGATGTTGGAATCATATCCTTCTGTGTGAAGAATTTAGATTTGGAAAGAATAGCGGATTCTTTAATACTGCTATTCTTTTTAATCTTATCAAGTATACTCATTTATTTTCCTTTTCACGAAATGCTAATTCTGCTTCATAATCATACTTAGGTTCTAATTTGGACTTTCTATTAGGAAATCCTCTCTTAGTTTTTTGTGGTTTAGGTGCCATATCTTCTTGCATTGCTGCAATATTTTCTTTTTCAACTTCAATACGATCTTTATCTAATTTTTTAGCAATCTTTTTTGCTTTACTAAAAAACTTTTTAATACCAGAATCTCTAGGTTCTTCTTTTTTTTCTTTTAAAGATATATTTCCAGCTATCAATAATAACACAGCCAATGGATCAAATACAAGCATAATCGTGAAGATTACCATCCTAACTGCTTTGTCCAAGGCACCATCACCAGTACCAAAAAAGATATCTGCCACATATTTGATGGGACCAACATCGGCAACTAATTTGTTTTCTTCTTTTAGAATTGGTAATCTTTTTTGATTTATTGTTGATAATTCTTTTTGTGTTTGTTGAATTTGTCTATCAATCTGTGCTGATGCTGTTTCTGGATTGCCAGCACGTTTTAGTAAATATTCCAATCTTTGTTCGGCAATTTTTTGTTGTTGATTTAATGTTTTTAATTCAACACTATTTGATCCAGCATCTAATGTGGAATCGATATGAGATTTCGCTAGAAAGCCAAAAATACCCATAGAAGTAATCAACATTAAAACCAAAACCGCAAATGTTAAATAAGATTTTATTAAAATATTAACATTATTCCAATTACGATATAACCAAGAAGCGGTAACTAACTTGGCAAATTCAAGTGATGAACCCATAATAACAACAGGCCAAAATGCTCCAGCAAATATGAGAGCAAGACCTATGACTGAATAATATGCAGCAATTCCTGATAAAAGAAATGCTGCAAGAAATGTTAAGTAAATCATCCGAAGAAGTCCTCTAAAGTGCTTACCTTTTCTGTTGACCACTTCATACAATCTAAAATTACTTTAATTGGTTCTAAAAATGCTTTGTCAAATTGCATATCATAATCGATATATTCTTGCAAATCAAATTCTTTTGGCAATCGAGTAGGATATGATATGACTGTATCCTTGAATGGATTTGGCATCTTTAGATAGGTGAATTTAATTTTTTCACCTTCTTGTATGAGTGGATATTTTTTAGTTAAATTCTTTTGTTTAAGGTAATGGTTATACAATATGGCGCCCTTAACATGAATTGGTGTTCCCAACTTATATAAAGTGGCGGCATCACTATATTTAGCCAATCCATTAAGCCCACGAGGGAAAGATATCTCCTCAGCAGGCAACTTTTTGAATTCTTCTCTAAAATTCTTTATAAAATCATGAATGTCTTGTTCGGTACCTTTCATCATAATCGAGATAGCTTCTTTCATTTTCTCACGAATTGATGATGGTGTGGAAGATTTAATCATCTCCAAACCCATTACCTTCATTTGGGGTTCTTTATATTGAACACCCTCATTGTTGTAAATATTTAAAATATATCTTTTCTTTGCTGTCCAAATGCCTTTATCTGATAAAGCTTCACGCTTCATCTGCATTTTCTGTGAATAAGCTTTAACATAATCAGCAAGTTCTTGATAGGAAACATCAATAAACGGTTGAATTTTATCATTACAAACTTTATCCATGAATGTAATGATGTTGTTCGTATCAACCAATCTATCACCATAAACTTTTCCAACAAGTCCCGCAAGGCGAAGATAGATCGAATCAGTATCGCTTGCAATAACATAATCATCATTTTCTGTACCCAATAATTTATTCATATATTGATTTAACTTGAGCTCAATCCATCTAATCGAGAATTGGCCGGCTAATGTCACAGCAAGTGCCATACGCAAATCATAAAACCTAAAATACTGACTGCCTAATGCACCATATGCTGAGTTCAACGAAACTTTCTTGGCTAGTTGTATATTATTATATTTTGCGATTCGTTTTTCTATTTCATATTTTTTCGAATCATCAGTTTCATTTTCGTATTCTTGCTTTGCCTTAAGCATTAATTTTTTAAACTTACTTCTATCTTCATACATTTCTTCCATCATCTTAGGCAAGAAACCTTGTATATCTGTACGGAAGAATTGGCCATTTGGTGTTATTGTAGCGTTCACCAATTTGGATGTATCAATTTCTTTTTTCAACAAATTTTCAACTGTAACTCCTGAAAGAACAATTTGACGCATCTCTGGAGTATAATTTTCTGGATCGATTAAAGTTTCAGGTGAAATATTATATTGCATCATAAGGTGGGGGTAAAGTGAATTTAGGTCAAAGCTGGCAACATAATGGTGCTTACCTACTTGAACTTCTTTAACATAAGCACCTTCAAACATTCCATCTTTTTCTTTTACTTCACGAGGAGGAACAATAATGCCTTTTTCAAAAAGATAGGCATATGTCATTGAATCCCACATACGGGTTTGTGCAAACACATCCTGAAAGTTTGTTTTTGTGTCGTATGCCAAAGTTACGGCCAATTCAATTAGCTTTAACTTTTCTTCAAGTTTAACAATTAGTTCAACGTCTTTAATGTTATATTCAATAAACTTTTGAAAATTCAAACGATATAAAGCATGAAGATTGTCATATTCATCATATGTTAATTTACTTTCACCTAATTCAACATTGGCAATAGAATTCAATTTATAGGATTCTTGAGATTTTCCACCAGGAGCATACCACTTATACAATTCAATATAATCTAATGATTCAACACCCAAAAGATTATAGGCAATTAATGGACGACCATTGACAATTGTTTTTCTTTCACCAATATAATTCCAAGGTGATAATTTTTTAGTTTCATCTTCACCAAGAATTTTACGAAAACGATTGATAATATATGGTTCATCAAAGAACTTAGTATTCCAACCAGTCAAAATATCAGGACATTTTTTTGTCCATAATGCCATGAATTGTTTACATAAAGAATATTCATCTTTACATTTCACATAAATTTCATTACCTTGAGCTTCATAAATTCCACAACCAAACACATAGGTTTGGCCATGTAAATATTTAATACAGATTGCTGTGATGGGTTCTTCTGCTTTATACGGATCAGGAAATCCATTTTCAGAACCAACCTCAATATCGACTACAGCTGTGAGAATTTTATCTTGGTCATAATCAACCATACCAGTATGTTGATCGGCAATAAAGGCATATTCAAAACGAGTTTGGCCATAAATCTTTGGTGCATTAGACACATCTTCAAATTGCTTGATGTAATCTTTTGCATCACGAATCGTACCAAAAACTTTCTGATCAAGATAATCACCTTCTAGTGATGTGAAGTTGGTTATTTTTTTGGAAGGCAGATATAAAGAAGGAGAATATTCAATTCTCTGTTTTATTCTTTTTCCATCTTGAACACCTCGGTAAAGAATATTATTACCGAAGCTTTGTACATTTGTGTAAAAGTTTGCCAAGTTAGCCTGTGATGATTTGTTGTTTTGATACGATTATACCAGAGCCAAAGATTTGATTATAATTGTTAATAAAATCTTCTGCTGGAACATATGAGTATACTACATTTTTCTTATTGATGGCAACCGTTGCGCCCGTTTTTTGTTCGGCGTGGAGTGGGAACGGAGAAAAACCAATATTAGGTTGGCCATCTTTACCACGAACAACAGCAATACCAACTGGATTTTCAATGACGAATTCGCTTTCAGATTCCGATTCAATCTCACCGAGAACATCTTCTCCAGTAATTAATTTTAGTGCTAATATTTTCATTATTTTTCCTTTTATAAAATGTAACCCATTATATACGAAAATTGATTAAAAGTAAACCATAATATACATAAATACCATTACACAAAAAGGAAATAAAATGAAACGCCTACTATTATTGGTTATGGTATCAATGCCTTTAATATGTTTTGGTGCAAAACCTCCAACAGAAGCAAATAAATCTGTTCGTTGTTTTGATACGCAAGAAGCCTTTCAAGATTTAGAAAAGCATTTAAAACAAAATCCAACTTTTATTTCACCTAATGAATTGACCAATTATAAATCAATGATTGCTTTTTTTGAAAGCAAAGAAACTGGTGAATGGACTCTTATAGAGTTTGATAAAGAGTATGTTTGTGTTTTAGCTATGGGTAGGAATAAATCAATATGAAATATCCATACGAATTTATGATAGACTTTTGGGTATATTACTTTTTACAACTTTATTACTTGCCGTATCAATTAATACCCAGGATCGACTAAAGTATTTTTCTTTAGCTTTTCTTCTCTTTGAATTCTTTCAAATTCATCATTTTCATTTTCAGCATCCTGAATTTCTTTAGGATCGATTATTTCTTTAAATTCGTTATCGACCACGGCCAGCTTTCCTCATCACAGTCATTTTAGGAACAAATTTTTTTGGTTTTGATATTTGGGGATTAGGTCCTACTTTTTTTAAATTTCGAACTTTTTTTAATTGTTCTTCATGAAACTTTTTGTCATCATCAGTCATATAATCTCCTTTTTGGTTGCGGAGGAAGGAATCGAACCTACGCCCTCTGGATTATGAGTCCAGCGCTCTACCTCTGAGCTACTCCGCTGTAATATTATATATGTTCAACGAACATGGGTTTTTTTCTTTTTTTCCAATCTTTCCAATAACTCAATTAATTCTTTTGGAGTTAACATTTTTCCCCAAGTTGGATTGGTATTTGATTTTTCAGACATTGGTGCCCCTTGATAGAATCGAACTAACAATTCAAGATTACAAATCTAGCGTTATACCATTTAACTAAAGGGGCAATAATTAAATACTTTTTCTTGCAATTTCGTTTTTAATTTTTGCTTTAATTTTGGGTTTCTGTGTTGAATCTAATAATTTATTTAACTGCTCAAGATTTAAAGGACCCAAACGAGGTTTACCAGTTTTGGTCATCATAGGATTTGCAGTGCGATTTTTTTGATTTGAACCTTTAGTTGCCATGATATATTTTCTTAGAATAATAAAAGTGGAGCGGTGGTCTGCTTTGCACAGATAATATAAGAGGGTATCTCACATCGTACTATTACACACCGCATATTTAATACTATAACATTATATAGAAGGATTGTCAATGGTTTCTTGTGGTATATTTTGAATCCAATGAATTGGCTCTGGTTTTAATGGTGCATCAGGATTACGGATGTCACCAAAAATTTCCCATAACTTTTCTTTAATGACAAATTTGCTAAACAATCCAGTTGACATACCATAAGCTTCTATTTCCCATGGTTCATCATAATAGTCCAAATTTTTGATTCTTTGACCTCTCCAACGAGTACCATATTCATTTGTTTCACCATAAGCATATTGCTTAACATGAACCATTTCATGAGCCAAAGTTTCTAAAATATCATGTGATCCTGTTATTGGATTTATTTCTATTTCAAATTCTCTTGGTTTATTACTTTCATTATAATCAATGACTCCTGCATATCCTAGAGCATCTAATTTTGGATCAAATTTAATACGGACAAATATGTTTTCCAACATTTTGGGTGTCATCAATTGCGAAGCATAAAAAAGAGCCGCACGCTTTACAAACGGTCTAAAGCGTTTTTTGTCGGGACATCCGACTATACTAAGCTGCATTTTAGGTTTCTCCTTGGTAAAACCATCGAACACTTCTCAATTATTTAGGATCAACTAACATTTCACCAGGTGAAATATTTTATATCTTTTCTACTTCCACACTACATTTTTCTAAAAAGTCTATACCCATACTATCTCTATAAGAATTACGGTAATATACCTTTTTAACACCAGCCGTATATATTTGTTTAGCGCAGTCAATACAAGGGGCATGGGTCAGGAACATCATGGAACCATCTCCAGATTCAGAACTTTTGGCCAACTTAGCGATGGCATTAGCTTCGGCATGAATCACCTCAGGTTTGGTTTTTGTGGTAATGGTATCGTCAGATAATTGAATATAGTTTTCACAATCATTAGTCCAACCTGATGGCATTCCATTATAACCAATAGAAATGATTCGGTCATCTTTTACCACAATAGCACCAACCTGTAATCGTTTTGCTGTGGACAATTCAGAAAATCGTTGGGCTACATCCATATAAGCATTGATAAATTTCTGTTTCATATATTGTGTCTTTTTGGTAGTTTTTCAATTATTTGTTTAGCCAATTTACCAGATAAACCATCTTTATCCATACGAGCAATATCACTCAAAGCAATATACATCGTTTCATGTTCATCCCAAACTTGGTAATGAATTTCTCTTAATGTAGGACTTTGTGATAATATTGCTGATAATATTTTTAATACAATTTTTGTAATGATATCAAACATTATAATATTGGTGGGCCGAAAAGGACTTGAACCTTTGACCAACGGATTATGAGTCCGCTGCTCTAACCAACTGAGCTACCGGCCCAATTGATTACCAAGATCCATCATCTATCCATAATCGAATAGTAATAGGCAATAATTCTATAATCAAAGCATCTGTTTCCCACACATCATTTGTTTTATTATATGCAGCAGAAATTCGCCAATGCAGTGGATTTAATTTGATGATAATATTACAACCCGAATAACGAAGCCATTTAATAATTTTCATTTCAACACATACTTTGTAATTTTATCTTTTAACATAGAAGGCATATCCAAATATGGCCACTCTAAATGAAATGGACAACCTTCTGTTCCCCATTTATTACTGTGTAAAAATAATTTAACCATTTTCATATCATTTTTACTACTAGGATCAAATTGATGCCTTTGATACAAATTCATCATCTCAATACGATTACTCATTTCACATACTCCACATTGTCTTTGCGCATATAATGAACTACTAACTGTTTTTTTGGATCAGGAATTTCTTTAACTACAGGAATAAAAGTTATACCATCAATCTCATTAGTTGCCCAATTAGAATAGGTATAGTAAATGTCTTGATTCGTTTTTGAACGAACCTTTTTGAGAATGGCTTTGCCACCAATAGCGGTAGCAGTATAACCGGGTCTTAGATTTTTTTTCATGATTTAATTATAACTCAAAGAAAGGGGCCAGTCAAGGCCCCTTGTATTATTTACCTTTTTGGTTTGGGTAGTTTAATTCTTCCCATTCTTCATCGGTAACAGGCCACCATTGATTCATTTTAACCTCTTTTTTTGGAATTGATATAGGCTAATCTAGCTTCTTGCCACGCTTCAATCATATCGATTAAAAATTTTTTGATGGTAGACATTATTCACTCTTTTCCTTGATGGAAATTTTCTTAATAGCATCTTGTGCCTTAACAATATTTTCCAACCAAACTTTGAGCATACCATTTACAATTTCGGCATCTTTAATTTCAATCTTGTCAGCCAAAGTAAACTGGCGAACAAAATTACGATTAGCAATACCTTTGAAAATGTAAGAATTGGCATCATCGGTTTCTTGTGTATTACCTTTGATTACCAATTTGTTACCTTCTAAAGTAACTTCAATATCAGTTTTAGCAAAACCAGCAACTGCCATTTCGATGACATATTTGTTGTCTTTTACTTGTTTGATATTGTATGGAGGATAGCCAGGAGTTGCTTTGGCTACAGATTCAGAGATATCACGGATTTGGTCTAATACGTCATCAAAACCAACTGTGAAAGGATCCAACGACTTGTGGATTTGAGCCCATTGTGGGAATAAAGATAAAGTTGTGCTTGTCATGTGTTTCTCCTTAGTGATAAGCGAGTTAATAAAAATGTAGCCCCAATCGGCGACTACATCCATATTTATAACACAATCCTACTTATTTGTCAATAAGCCCCTGGTTTTTTACCAATATTGTACTTGGGTACCAGTTCCCAATCATCTTTTTCTTTATGGGAAAGTATCTTAATCTGTGATAGAAAGATAGGAGGTGGGTTTTCCACTCTATCTCTACTAATAATCTTTACCAGACCCCAATCGGCCAGTAGTTTGGCTATGGCATTTCTACGAGAAAGGTCGTTTTCGGAAATATCAGTTGGTTTTCCATCTAAAGCAAATAATTCTTTAAAATGTACAATGTAATACCTACCTTGTTTATGTAGAATATGACAAGATTGATATAATATTCTATCTTTTTTAGAAGCAACACCAATTCGTGTTAAAGTTTCACGAACTTTTAAAAAATCATCCTTCTCATTTAATGTAACTTCAACTAAATCTATAATTGAAATCATGACTTGTTCACTCCGCCTTTATTTGTTTTTGCTTTTATTTCAGCGATTTGTTCGGGATTTAAAATTCGTAGAGCTTCTTTGGCTTTCTCATTGGAATAACCGAAATATTGCTTCACACATTCTATATCTTTATCGGCCTCTGATTTCTGCCACGGTTGGAATTTCCGTTTCATCGACCTTATGGTATTTAGAAGATATGAATATTGCATGTCCACATCTAAACTGGAGTGTAGATTCATTTCATTTACATATAGAACACAGTCCATATGATAAGATAAAGCTCGATTAATTATAAAAGGCTTATAATCTTTATAATCAATTTCATCACGGAATACAGATTTTTTGGTTTGAAGTATGGATGGAAGAATTTCTTTAAATAGATCCGGCATTTTAATATCCCGAAACAGTATACTTCTGAAGTTCTTTCATTTCTTCGTTTGACATTTTCTTTACAGGAATCAAAGCTTCTTGTTCACGATCAATCAAAACCATTACACGACCATCTTTTGTCGTATAATTTCTCGTTTTGAAAGTTTTTGGATTAACTTTAAATATCCATCCAGCCCATTTATCCGTATGTCTTGGAGGCGGTACTGAAACAAAATAAAGAACATCAACAGATCGACACTTTGGAAGTTGATTGGGTTTAAATGTGAAAGCATTTTGCATGATAAAAGGAACTTGAGTTTTTACTTCTACCTTTTTATCGTTGGCTAATAAATCTTTTTCTGAATCATATTTGTATATAGAGGACTTAACTTTATAACCTTCTTCACTTAAAAGATTGATTACAATTTTTTCGCCAGCTAAGCCAAGCTCATTCATCATTTCATCTTTGGTCATTTGAACTCACAATCTACCATAACTTCGGTTAAACATGCAACCATATTAATTTCGTGATCAGCAACAAAGGCTGCTTGATATTGATATTTGGCCAAAATCAAAACCAGTTGTGGAACTGAATTTGGTTTTAATATCTCATATAAAGAATCATAGAGCTTACGATAGATTTTAATTGGATCATTATCTAAATTAGAAGTAACCCATTTACGAGTAGAAGCAAAGTCTTTTTCTTTTAAAGATTTGATAAGAGAATCAAGTTGTATGTCAGCAACATTAGAAAGAATACCTTTATCAATCGTACCTGAAACAGAATATCGCTGAAGTTCATTAAGAATTCTACGATTATCTGGAAAGTGTTTTGTAATGACTGCAGCCACGACTTCTTTATCATATGTAATTTTCTCTTGTTCTAATATCCATTCAACTCGTTTGAAAAATGCCGAGGCCATTTTAGCCTTGGAACCATTCATTTTAAAATCAATAACAGAACACCGAGAATGAATAGGATCAATAATACGATTTTTAAAGTTACAAGTAAAGATAAATGAACAGTTTGAGGAGAACTCCTCGATGGCACCCCGCAACGCAGGTTGAGTGGAATTTGGATTTAGATAGTCTGCCTCATCAATGATAACAACTTTTCTTCCACCAGCTAGTGAAACTGACGAAGCATAATTTTTGATTTTGTTTCTTAATACATCGATACCTGATTCATCTGAACCATTGATAACAATATAATCACAACCAACTTCATTACAAAGGGCTTTGGCAATTGTAGTTTTACCTACGCCTGCTGTTCCCGATAATAATAGATTGGGTATTTCACCTCTAGTGACATATTCTTGAAAAGTAGATTTGATTGAATCTGGTAGAATACAATCTTCCACTTTGGCTGGTCGATATTTTTCGACCCATAATAAATGTTCCATTCAAAACTCCCATAATATAATATACTACTTATTTTACTTCTGTGATACCTTCAAATAATGCTTCAAATTCTTTTGATTCTGCTACTTCTGTTTGGAATGACTGTTTGTATTGAACTTTAGCCATTCGCTTAATAATTTTTTTAGGAACTTTTAATGTATCGTGAGTTGCATTGACAATATCATTCATTTCAATTTTCAAAGCATCTTGTTTATTCATAACTAAAACAATTTCATCAACGGCACCCTTGAGTGCCTTTAATTGTTGATCATCAAAAGTTCCAAACAAAGTTTGGATTGTAGGCATTATTTTAATTGTCCTTGGATTTGACCAATAACATCGATTTGGGATTCTTTAACAGCTAAGTTTCCTGTAATTGTGTTAATGATGGTTTTTTCAACTCCTTCTTCTGTTACTGAAAAAACTACAACAATAAATTTTGGATTAACAGCTACTGAATTACCAGTTACGGCATCTGTGAAATATAACAACATAATTACTCTCCTATTTTAGTTTCTTTGGCCTCAAATGCAATCCAATATTGAATATCATCTTTGGTGTTTTTGAAGTGTGCGATGCCTTTGAAAGAAATCTTGACATCATAACTTCCTGGGATAAGTTTGATATTCTCTGTTTTGAACACAATCTTATATTTTTTTCCGTCACCATCACCAACCTGAATTGAATTGGTATGTGCTGAATTATCATTTGCATCAAAGGTAATCATTTCAACCGCATCACCATTTGATTGAACACCTACATGAGGTGAAGATAACACACTAGCCGCTTTGATAATTGAATCATAATCTTCAGAACTTAAAGAAAATTCACAATCAACTGAAGGTAATGTTAATTCTTTTTCTGGAGGAACAACAATCATTTCCTTTGCAGTCATACGATAATTTGTTTTACGCTTGCCACTTTTGAAAATAACATCTGAACTGTTAAAATCAATTTCAGAATCTTTAAAGAGGCTATGTACCGATAAAAATTGGTTCAAATCATAAACACAGAAATCTTGTGGGAATTCATCTTTTAGAATAGCTTGAGCTAAAACTGTTTTACCAGCCGAAACGGTGGTTAGTTTTTTTCCTTTTTTGAATTGAATGCCTTGGTTGATGGAAGAAAAATTCTTCAATACTGTAAGGGTTTCATTTGATAGCTTCATTTACTTCTCCATTATTTAAAAAATCTATTGTATCATGTTCATATAAAAACATCAAGCAGCACATTGCGTGTGCTAAGTGATTCTTACCAGTTTCTTGGTCAAGTTGTTCGCCAGATTTCCAAGCCCAAAGATGCCTTTGTAAAGCATCAAAGTATCTACGCTTTGAATCAGGAACCCATTTCCAATTATCTGGTTCATACTTCTGTGCACCAAAGGTAAGAATTTCTACTGTTGCCTTTAATGCGTTTGGTGGAATTAAACCATATTGCAATTTGCCACCATCAAATTTACGGCCACCTGAAGTTGCCTTTTGTGACAATTTAACTTTATCATCTTTTGAAATTTTATACCAAGAAGGATGTAAATCAAACTGCATTACATTTCTCCAACATAATTAGCAACAGCTGGCATATCTCCTTGGAAGTGATATGTGCCAATATGTGAAGTTTTCATCCAAGGACACAAGAAGATTTCTCCGCCGATCTTACGCCACATTTGGCAGAACATATAATCTTCTGAAAGATAGCGATCAGAACCTCCACCGGTAATACTATCTTTAGTGTCAATAACTGTATCAAAATAAGCATGAATATAACGAGATCCATCAAAATGTGCTTGACCTACATGGTCAGGTTTATAACGAATGGATGGATATGCTTGTTCCATTTTTTTAAATACTTCACGCTTCATCATCATGAATCCAGTACCAATTTCTAATACTGATAAAGGTTCTGTTACCGAGAACTGTGCTGTTCCTTTTACTGGATTAAAAACATAATCACCAGTAACTTTTTCTAAAAGACCTGGTTCAATATCAGGATTTTTTTCTACGGCTTTTTTAACTGCTCTCCATTTGATTGCTTTTTTAGGATAAGGACCACCAGCAACCTCTTTATCAAGAGCTATTAAAGCAATTACATCTTGAGGATTAAAATGTACATCTGAATCAATAAACAACATATGTGTACAATCAGAACGGTGGATAAATTCATCAACAAGATAATTTCTTGCTCGTGTAATTAGGGACTCATTAAATAGGAATGAGAATTTGATTTGTATGCCATATTGTAAACACATACCTTGTAAATCAAGGCAAGCTTTCATATACAATCCATGGTTCATACCACCATACATTGGTGTCGCAACGAATAAGCTTTTCTTTTGTAAATCTTCTTTTTTAATTTGAATTTCCATTTGCGCTCCGAATAATTATAAAAAAAAGGGAGTATCGCTTTTTTATAGCGAACTCCCTATATCAACCCAAATTAGGCTGTAAAAGAATAACCAGCACTTAAAGCAGCTTTAACCATTGCTTTAGTTGGTGTACCTAAACGATAAAAATTGATCTTGCGACCATCACTTAAAGTCTTGGTGTTTGTATAGATGCAATGACCTTCTTTACGCAACTCATCGATGCGAGCAGAAACATTGGTGATGCCGAAACGGCGTTGTGCTTGAGCAGTTGTAAAAGTGTTGTAGCCTTCTGGTTGCTTCAAAGCATTGATCATACGTTCTTTAGCTGATAATTTAGCCATTTGTAAAACTCCTATATCATAGTTAAAATAAAACCTCGTCAATCACGAGTACTCACATCATAACATTATATATGTGTGTGTGTCAAGTATATTGTTGGTATACTTAATTATCTGCCAACTTGTGGCAAATACTTTGCCTTGGTTTGTTCCCAAGTTAAATAAATTAAATCGTCATAAAATAAAGTTTCATATGAAACAGTATTTTTCTTTTGTAATTGCCGAATTCTTGGTTTAGCATATTTTGTTTTCCAAATATTCGTTAAAGCTTCCAAACTGGTATCAAATGATTTTACCAAAGAATCTTCTTGAATTTCTTTTCTGAGATATTCATTTGTATTTGTATATAATGGACTAAAATAAATTCCACGCTGATGGTCAGTTCTTGTTATTTCTTTTGGTATACCAAGTTTTGGATAAGCAAAATGTAATGAGCGATTTTTATGATCTCGTTTAAGTGGAAGACCTTGTGTATTTTTGGCTTCCCACCATTCGAAATATTTTTTAGTATGATTTTCTTTTAACCAATCAAAAATCATTTTTTTGGTTGATCGTGATGGTTCGAATGCTACTGAACCTGATGAAAATCCCATTTTATTCCAATGTTCTAATCCATCATATTGAGAAAGACCACCAGACTTAGTGTTGCCATAAAGAGAAGTTGTAGTAACTCCCACGAGGACATCTCCATATTTTTCTTTCCAATCTTTTTGAACTGTATCGGCTAAACATAAAAGTGCTAATAATTTACCACCCATATAATTAAAGCCGAGAGGTTGTAAAGGAACAATTGTTGATCCAATTGCTGTGTGATTAATCATACCTTGCTGCGTTTTAACATCTCTAGACCAACCGATTGCAGTATCTCTCGGAGTCAAGTCCAGAAAGTCTGAGGAGATACAAATTACACCAAGATATTTTCCTGTAATTTCATCTTCGATTGTGTAGAATAGATTACGACCAATGTTACTATTGTTCTTCATTGTGGAAGAAAATGTACGAATAGCATTCCAAGTTTCAGCCAACTCACCATTATGTAATTTCATAACAGGTTTTAATTTTTCATAATCATCCGGTTCAGTTGGCATCCAAAAATTGGATTTAACTTTATCAACCAATTTCTTTTGTTCTGGATCCACCATTTGAACTTCTGAACCCCACAATGTAGAAACATCTTCTACAGGATATCTTTCTTTAATTTCACACCATTTTTGGTATAAAGTATATTCACGAACATCCATTTGAGAAGCATATGTTAAATCTTCAATGAGTATTTTGGTAAGTTTTTCTTGATCAATGTGTTGAAAAGAAGAAATTGGATTGTTTTCTTGCCATTCTTTCCATTGTTTTTCTACAAACTCAATTGGTGTTGCCATATTATCTTAATTTTAATTTTTTCAATATTTTATTACGCTTTGACATACCAGACTGTAATGCCATTGGTTTTACTCTTTGAGTATACACTATTCCATTCATATGGTCAAGCTCATGTTGAAAACAACGAGCAGATATACCAGACAATGTGGTACCTTTCCATTCTCCTGTATAATCTTGATAACGAACTCCAATTTCTTCCGGCCTTGTAATTCTTAATCCTAAAAATGGAAAAGATAAACATCCTTCTATCATATGGATTTCTTTATTTGAAAAATTAATTATTTCTGGATTAAAAAATGCCACATAATCGTCATTACTTCCCATTACAAATACACGATATGGAAATCCACATTGATTGGCGGATAATCCAATACCATGATGCGCTTTACAAGTTTCAACTAAAGTGGAAGCAAATTCATTTGGATTAACAGGTGGATTATTAAAATCAAACTCAGGTAAAACTTGTTTTAAAATTGGATGCGCTTCAGGCACCAAATTAAAAAGTTTTTTTTCTACAGGTTTATCAACTTCTTTAATTGCTTCTTCTGTATTAATTGTAATCATTTCGCTCATTTTGCTATCCTACTAAAATTGTTATATTTTTCAAATTTAATAATTGACCTAAACTTATCAAAAAGTTGGTCTCCTTTGTGTGAAATAACAAACACATTAGTGTCTGTTCCCATTTCGTGAATCAACTTCAAAAATTCTTCTGTACCAACAGTATCTAAACTGGAATCAAATACTTCATCAAGAATTAATAAATTAGTATTAGTACTATTTTTTAATTTAGCAATCTGGCGCCATGTGAATAATAATGCCAAATCAATACGCATCTTTTCACCTTCAGAAAAATTTGCATAACTAAATTCATCACGGTGCCTTGATTTAATTGTTTCTTCAAAAGATTCATTGATATTAAAATTAACAAAGAAATCCATGGCACTCAAATACTTATTAATCAACTTATTCATAATAGGTAAATATTGACGAATAATTTTTGTTTTAATACCTGTATCTTTTAAAAGATTACCAGCAAATTCATAATATTGTTTTTCGGTTGAAAATTCTTCCTGCTTTTTAAGTAGCTCAGCGAGTTCATCTTTCAATTCTTTTAACTTAGCATTTTCATCTTCAAGGTTTTCTTTATGTACCGAAAGTTCTTCAATCTCTCTTTGTAATTTGGTAATATATTTGTTAACTGCTGAAATGGTTGAATTGTGTTTAACTATTTCGTTATTGTGGCCTGTTATGTGTTTGTTTATATTTTGTATTTCTTCTATTCTTTTGTTTGTTTGAGTAATCTGTGCTGAGATTTCCTCAAGGCCTTGCCGTTGAGTAGTGACTTTGGATTTTCTTTCTTCGACTTGGATTGATTTAAATTCTGATTCGATAGGTTGTTTACAGGTTGGGCAATTGTCGTGTTCTTCATAGAAAGCAATATCCTTTTCATTTTTTTTAATGTTGGTTTCAATCTTTGATTCTAACTGTAACAATTTTTTACTTTTCTTTTCCACAGAAAGTTTATCTTCAATTTTTTTCTGTAGAACATTAATGTGTTTTTGAATTAAATCAATATCTCTTTGTAATGTAAATGTTTGATCTATATTGGTATTAATTTCTTTCTTTTTCTTTTCAATTTCTTCATCATTACGATTCTTGTGTTCTTCAATACTTTGTTTTTGAAAATTAATTTTTTCAGAAGTTAAATCCATTTCGTATTTGTTTTTTGTGGTACCATCTTTAATTATTGCCATCTTTTCTTTTACAATTGAATTCATTGACGAAAAGATTTGAATGTCTAATAAATCTTCAATAATGGCACGGCGATCTGATGGAGATAACTGCATGAAAGGAACAAATGAAGCCGATCCTAAAATAACCACTTGAGTAAATGACTTGTAATTTAATTTGAGAATAAACTTCTCCAAATACTCTTGGTAATCTACAGACTTGGCATCTTGGTCAACAAGAACATTATTACAATAAATTTCAAATGTGTTTGGTTTAATACCACGAATTACTTTATAGTATTTTTGGCCAATAGAAAATTCAATCTCAACAATAGAATCTCGTTGATTGATTGAGTTTAATAATTGTGGTTTGTTAATCTTACGAAATGGTTTACCAAAAAGACCAAAACACAAGGCATCCAATATAGTGGACTTACCTGCACCATTATTTCCAATAATTAATGTGTTTGGTGATTTAGTAAAATTGATTTCTGTAAAACTTGCTCCGGTGGATAAAAAATTCTTCCACCGAACGGATTGAAATATAATCATTCAATATTAAAATGTTTTTTAATTGCACTTGATATTACGACTTCGCCTTTGAAACTTTCTGGATCAATTCCACCTTTTGATAGAATGTTAAAATCAACAATAGATATACATTCTTTAATAATTAATTCGGCAAATAGATTCAATCCTTCTTGATCCGGATTATCTTTTATACCCGCTTGTTGTTTGAGTTGTTCAATAGTATTTTTCATTATGCTTGTTCCTGATTCAATGCCTCAACATATAATTCTCGCATTACTGTTTTGAGTTTTTCATTATCAATATGTTCTTCTTTAATACCATCAACATATTTACCAATAATTGTCATAGTATCTTCTGCTTGATTAATCATATCATCTTCTACGCCTTCTGTCAAGTCAGTAAAGTCCTCTGCAATGGTAATATCGATTGGATTAACATTATATAAGTTGTTCAAAAACTTATCAAACAGATAAGGATTAGTTTTGTTTAATACCACAACTTTAACATAGGTGTTGGTATACTTGCTTAAATCTTTATTGGTAATCTCTGTGATGGAATTTTCTTTATCATCATATACGATACGATGGAACATTACATTAGGATTTTTTATAAAAGTAAGACTCCTATCATTAAGATCAAACAGATGAAAACCTCTATCATCATTATAATCTTGCCAAGTAAGTTCATACGGATTTCCAAGGTAGTGTATACCATCAGCTGCAGAGCGATGATGATAATGACCGCTAAAAGTAAGGTCGAACTTTCTGAATATGTCACGGCTTAATCCTTCTGTTGATGGCATACCACGATGCATGGCAAAACCGGCAATTTCAAAGTGTCCCATACAAATGTCGGCTGAAGTATTTTTTATCTCCAATAAACTATTATCATAATTTTCTGGACAGATCCATGGAATCATACAAATGTCATAATCAACATCACCATAATTCAAATGAATGGTTTGTGGAGAATCAATAACATTGATATTGTTATATTCTTTAAGTAATAGGTCTACCGAATTAACATCGTTGGTATTTTTGTAGTAAGTATCATGATTACCTGCCAACATATGAACTTGAATGTTCCGTTTGGTTAACTCATCAAAAAACATTTCTTTGGTTCTTTTGAGTGAAAAGAAGTTTACATATTTACGCCTATCAAAGGTATCACCAAGAATAAGAACAGTATTAATGCCTTCTTCATCTAGTTTTGGAAAGAAGGTGTCACGATAGAACTTCTCATAATAATCCAAAAAATGAGTTGAATCATTTCTTGCACCAAAATGTTGGTCGGTTATAATTGCAATTTTCATAATCTAACTATTATATCACTCGTCTAAGAATTTTTCAATCCCTTTTGGCTTCTTTGCCTCTTTTTTCTTATCTTTAGCTTCTTCATATGTTTCAATAAATTCGGCAATATTATCATAGAGTTCAAATTGCTTGGAGGTACCATCTTCAAATTCCATTAGTTCAAACTCATCTAAAATACCCATCTGTTCGGTGGCTTTATATTTTACATAAGTTTGTTTCTTTTCTTTTTGTATTCTTCGTAAAAAGGCATAATATATGATTTGAGTAAAGTAGGCAAATGGATTTTTAGATTTGGTTGGATCAAAGTTATTGAAATACATCAAACAGTTTTCAATACCATCTGACATCATTTCATCACGATAAGTATAGTTGATGAAGTTGGGTTTGTGTGATAGACCTTCTGCTATCTTCATAAAACACTCTCCAATGTAATTAGGAATTGGAGGAGGTTCTTTTTTATTCTTCTGTGCCTTCTTACTGGCTTCTTTGTAATCAATTAATGCTTTAAGAAAATCGGCATTGTTTATATATTGTTTTTTAGCTTTTTGCATATTCCAACATTCTTTCCATTTGTTTAACTGTTAAATCACTTTTTCTCATATTTGCTATATTACTAATAATAAAAACATTACCTTTTATATAACCTTTATTTGGATCTTTTCTATCAAATGAGGCTGTATTATATTCTCTAAATTTTTCAGTATAATAATTAATTTCAATATCCATAATAGGACATGATTTTACCCAGTCAATATCTTGTTTAGTCAAATTAAACTCAATTCCTTTTAATTTAGCTTGTGCTTTTATTTTTGATACTAATTGTTGTTTTCTTTTTTCAAAATTTTTTGGTATACTATTTTTAGTATAACAATTAACACAATTGTTTCTTTTTGTCCATCTTATAAAACCTAAACAAAACCTACATGATTCTCCATGATAGTTTTCTTTGCCTTGTTTTTTGGCTAGTTCTTTATTTAAGTTTGATTGTTTTCTGTTCATTTATCATGTTTACCAGATTTATCTATTGACAATCGCTTGACAGACCGTTAGTATCGAGTATGTTCCAGGATGAAAGTATTAATGTAATGTATTTCCATCTATTTGTAATTCCTCATATGCATCCATAATGTCGTTAATTTCTTCATCTTCCATACTGTCCACAAGTTTTTTTGCTTTTAGCAATTCTTTTATTTTTTCTACAGTAGTTAAATAATATTCACAAAATTCATCATCTGGTTCTAAAACGGAAAGAACATCTTGTGTTTTTAATTGTATAGAATTTTTCTTTAATAATTGAACAGGCAACCAATGATTCATTACTAAACCTGAATGATTTCCACGATAATCAATATGAAATGCCATGGGTTCTTGAACATCGTAATAATGATCGCCGTTTGCTGTAACTGTTCCTATAATATCTTCACCATTCTGTAACTTAATTATTTTAATGTTATCCATTTTTAAGTCCTATTTTATAAATTTTGAATGGGAACCTTTCCTCATTATATATACGAACTCTTTCCACGAAATGTTTTAAAGTGTAATTCATATGTTTTTTATATCTTAAATCATCCGAGATATCATAAAGTGTGGCTATTTCTTTTCCATCACTTTGTCGTAAACCTCGTCCAATACTTTGCAAAGTTCGTATTGTCGATTTAGTCGGCATTGCAAAAATAATGTTATGCAAATTCCTAATATTAATACCAGTGCTAAAAGTGCCAAAAGAAGCAACAACAATTGCATCGTTTTCTATCTCCATAATTTTTCTAATTTCTTCTCTGTCGGTAGTTTCAGTTCCACCATAAACAAAGAAAACTTTTCTATCACCAATATTCTTGGTGTTTCTTATCATATCATACAGTATTCTACCATGTTTGTCAACCATTTGAAACAAAACTAAAGTATTTTTACCTAAGCTAACCGTAAGATTTTTAATAAATTTATTTCTAGATTCGTTTGAAATGAGATACTCAATTTCTTCTTGGTAAGTAAAATCTTTTATTAATTTAGATTGTTCTTCAGAATGTTTTAAAACTAAACATTTAATCTCAAATTGTGATAGTTGATCTTTATCAATTAACTCTTTTGTTGAAATAACTTTGTTAACAGGACCAAATAAACCTTCTAACACAAGTTTATGTGTTTTTGTTCCATCCAAAGTTCCAGTTAGTCCTATACGATATTTGGCATTGATACAAGAAGTAAGAATTGTAGTTAAAGATTGGGCTTTGAATAAATGAGCTTCATCACCTATAATATAATCAAATTGTTCAAAATATTCTTTTGGAAGTTTGTAAAGAGATTGCCATGTAGATATTGTTAATGGTTTATCTGTGGTTTTTTCTTTACCTTGGTAAATTCGATGAAGATATGGTTCCATATTATCATTATTATAATCAGCAAAGTCGGAGTATAATTGTTCTACCAACGATGTTGTTGGCACAATAATTAAACCCTTGAGATTTTGGTACTGACATAGTTGACGAAAGATAAGATAGATGATAAGTGATTTACCTGATGCTGTGGGAGAAACCAACAACGCTCGGCGTTTTTGCATTGCATGAATATAAGCATTTATTTGATGGTCTCTAATATCAATAGGTTCACCACGAGCATGTATATTTAATTCTTTAATAAACTTTTGAGCATGATAAACAGAACACTCATCTGCAATATCTAAATTATCTTGTACTTCATAAGTATATTCTCTTTCTTCACAAAATTGAATAATGTAATTTAATAAACCATGGTAAATATGAGAATTTCTTAAATCAAATAAACGAATTTTTCCATCCCAAATTTTATTTCTATAAGCCGGAACAAATTGATAACCAGGAACAAAGAAAGTAAAAAATTCAGACATTTCTTTTGCAACATGTTTTTCACAAGTTACTTTGAGATAAGATTCATTAACTTTGGAAATTATTATATCATTGTCCACCAATAAATTTCTCCCAAGATATAAAATCTCTCAATTGAAACGTTCTACTTTTTAATTCATTCATAATAGATTCAATTACTGAAACACATTCTTCATGATAAACTTTCTTTTCTAACAATTTAATTAAATCACCATCGGCTTCAAGATAAGTTGTGATATCAGATTTGAGTGTAAATTGAAAGGGTTGCCATCCATATTCTTCCAATTCTTCTTGGCTCATTTTTCCCGTATAATATTCCCATTTAATTTTACGCATACGAAGATAATCAAAATGTGCTTTTTTGGAAGCAATTTTGTGTTTGGTAAGTATACTGAGATATTTGTTGTGTAATGTGGGTATTCTGATGAGTTCTTTACCAGGTTCCGTCTGGTCTATTTCTGCATCTTTTTCCCAATACTTTAATACTTGTTCTAAGTTTTCCATAATAAATTCAAAAAAGGTTACTCTAAATCCTTATAATAACACAAAAACAAATTAATGTCAATACTTTATTAAGAAATATCTTCAAAATTAAAATAATCAAATATGAATATCGCATCAGCCGAAATAGTATCATCAGCTGACTGAGAAGAATCAAAAATAATATCAGAAAGGGTGATTGGGAACATGTTAATAAAACGAACCCTAAGAATAGGATTGTTTAAAGATGATAATACCGTTAAAGTGGCATCTGAATAGTTTTTTAATTTATTCTTGTTAAATTGATTCTGGAGATCAGTTAACCTTTTCCTTTCATCATAACTCTCTGGAGATGCGATGGAACGGAACCAAGAGTGTAATTGTTGCCAACTGTCTAACTTCTCATCTACCAAAAAATGCACATTAAATGGATTATAAGTTATTTTATTACCTGGGGCAAATATGTCCAACATTGGAGTACTAATTGGTGCTTGTCCTAAATTGATTCCAGGAATATTTACAGACTGGCAAAAATATTGTGTTGAACCAATTCTATCAAAAGTTAATAGAAACTTTGTTGGTTGGAGTAAATTTGTGTTTTGAGGAGTTCTGGTAAGTGCGTTCATTTATTAAGGTGTTCTCTAAGATCCAACATTTTTTCTTTTTCAATCATATCAATAATTTCTGATGTTAAATCTATTTCTTTTTTAATAAAAAACATTTTTACTCTGAGTTCTTCTAATTGTTTGTTATAGAACTCAAGCTCTTGTCTTTTACGTTTTCTGAGGTCAACTAAATCGTTGATTAAAATTATATCACTCATTCAACTATTTAGGTCAAAAAAAAGACCACCCGAAGGTGGTCTTTTAAAGGTTCCTCTTAACGGGAACTTTATATTACATCAAGTTCTTAACACCAAAAATGCGATAGTACTGGTTAGAACCGGAATTCAAACGACCGTTTCCAACTGTAGTACCTTCAGCAAATGGGTTAGCAACCATACCGTAACGAGTTTTGAAACCAATCTTAGGTTGGAATGTAAACTGGTCAACAGCACGAACCATTTGGAGAGGAACGTATGGGCAATAGAACAAACCAGCATCATAAGGACTAGATCCTTTGTAGCCTACAGTTACCAATTCTTGGTTAGAAGTATAACCACCAAAATATGGGTCAATGTAAACTTTGATACGGCCATGTAACAAGCCAGCAAATGTATTACCTGTGTCATCTACTTGCAAATCAGACTGGAGAGCAGGTGTATAAGAAAGAACACCAGCCATTGCCATTGCTGAAGCAACGTCAGAAGAAACGATCAATACATTACCTTTACCTCTACGAGTTTTCTTAGCGATAACGTTTGCATCACGCTCGATTTGGAAAATCAAACCTTTAAAACGCTCAACAGACCAACGACCGTTAGAGTCGGTATCTAAGTCAAAATAACCAGCGGTAGTTGTACCATACTGAGCACCAGTAACAGCAGAGGTGTAAATTGTACGGATAACTTCACGGTTGATTTCAGAGAGGATTTCTGTAGACAGAATGTTTGACAATTCTGTTTCAGCATCAAGACCATGAATTGCTTTTAAGTCTTGTGCTAATTCGAGAGAGTACTCAGCTTTCAAAGCACGGCTTTGAGCAGTTACAGTAACTTTCTCAATCGAGAATGCCATTTGTTGGAAAACACGAGTATCGTCATTAATACCTAACGATTCAGCGTTTGCTGTTGGCATTGCAATACCAGTTGTAAATGCGTTAGCAGTAAAGTCTGAAACAGGGTTTGTGGCCAAGTCAGCAGATGCAGTACCACGGAAACCGTATGGGTTTGTAGCAGAATATGTACCAGAGAAGGTTGTATTGGCTTCGTTGTAGAAAGCTTCTGTACCTGTTTGGCTTGTATATTTTGCACGCATTGCGAAAATCAAACCGGTAGGACCAGTCATTGGTTGTACACCAGCAACGTCATAAGCGATTAGATTTGGCAAAGCACGGCGTACTAAAGAGATCAAAATTGGATCGAAATTAGCAACAGAACTACCAGTAGCGTTAGCTGGAGTGGAAGTATAAGTTGTTTCGTTCAAAGCTTGATTGTCTTGACGCATAGCTTGTTGTTGATTTTCCAAAACAAGAGCTGTAACGGCTTTCTTGTATGGGTCGGTGATGGCTTCTAATTCTGGATGCTCCAGAACAGGTTGCCATTTCTTTTGTAGTTCTTCAGTCATATACATTTATAGTTTTCCTTATTTTAGTATATTTTTGGTATTATTTTACCAAGGTTTGTGAAATGGTTTTTGCATAAATTTCCATTGAAGGATCTTCAGACTTTACAGCCTTCTTTTCTTCTTCAACTAAAACTTCATCCATAGCAGACGCATCTGCAACTTTAACTTCAGCTTTGAAATATGATTCTTTCAAAGTTTCCATTTTTGTTACAAATTCTTCCTCAGTAGTAAACTCAACACCCTCTGCGAGTGATTTCAATTTTTCTACTTGAGTCTGCGTTAGGCCTTCACACGCTGTGTAGATAGCCTCAATTTTTTTCTGTTCGTTTAATTCTTTTGATAATTCAATGCCACGGTTAATTTGCTCATTTAAAGATGCTTCTAGTTCATCTACTTTAGCAGTCAATTCTTCAACCACGTCTACCTTATCGGCAGGAATATCAATATAATGTTCTACGAATAAATCTTTTAAACCACCAATAAAGTCTTCCACGATTTCAGCACGGAGACCTTTTTCAATAGCAATTTCGTTTTCTTTCATCCACTCCTCAACCATATAGTTGAGATAGTCATCAATTTTAGCGGCTAATTCTTCTTTGATTTCTTCAACCGCAGCTTCAAACTGTTCTGTCAATTGTGCTTCGGCTTCAGCAATAACTTCTTCAGCACGAGCAATAACAGCAGCTTCAAAAATTGTAGTTGCTTTTTGAACAAATTCTTCAGAAAGGTTTTCGCCAGAGAGTAGTGCGTCCATATCTTCTTTCATTTTTTCTTTCTTAATCATTTTAGCAATTAGTTTTTTATCTTCAGCTTCATCTTCATGACCTTCTTCTTTTTCAGCTTCAGTAATAACTTCATCGTCAGATTCGGTTTCTTCTGGAACATAAGGAGCAGTAGCGCCTTTATTTGCTTGAAAAGTTTGTTTTGCCAGTGTGCCTGCTTTACGGTCACGAATGTTATCGTAAGAAGTTTCGGTACCTTGGTGACTACCCATGTCGTTAGAACCAGCATCACCAGCTTTGTCGTTAGCAGGTTGTTTACCAAGTTTCTTTATTGGTTCAGAACCAACAGGTGGTGTTGCGCCTGGAGGAGTTGCTGAAGGTGTACCCTTAGTGTAATTTGGTGCTACATCGTTAACATCGTTTGGTGAAGTACCAATCTCACCAACTTCTTTGGTGCCATAAGCAACATCACCAGTTAGTTTAGATGGTTTGTCTTGACCACTACGTTTAGTATTAACAGAACCACTTAGAATATCTTTAGCGGCTTCGGACAGATTAAATTTTCCCATTTTAAAAATCTCCTTGATTTATATTGGATATTTATATTTAAAGTTTTTTCATGAAGTTTTCAAAAATGTGCAGACTTACTTCTTCGATTTCTCTTTGTGAAGCTTTGCGGATTTGTGTAACCGCCTGAGAGTAATCTTGTTCTGTCCAAACACCATTGACCAACATCCATTCTTTGCCTTCCATGATACCTTGTACAAAAGCACCAGGTGCGGAAGGATCTGCTACTATATCTGCCGCTGTGGCTAGATAAAAATCGGGCTGAACAACATTAACACCGTTAACATTTTTCAATGAGCCCATGCCTCGTGACGATACACCTAATTGAGCACCACCTTCAATAAGACTTCTGGCGATATTACCCATAGGAGTATCTAAAATTTTTGCTTTACCAATCCATTGATTGTTACCATCTTCTCTTAAACTGGTAATCATATGTGATACACGATCCAAATTAATCGATGGTGATTCTGGATGACCTAATTCACCAAAAGCACGATGTTTATTAATATATTCTTCTGTATATCGAGCAACTTCTTTTGCCATGGTACTATATTCATATAAACGACCATTACGGTTCTTTTTCTCAGCTACTAAAAAAGGACCTTCAATATGCAAAGATTTTTTACCATCAGAATCTTCAACAAGATAACTGACTGTTTCTGTGATTTCTTTAATTAGTTTCATTTATAGTCCTAATGCGGTTCTTTTTCTTAATGACATTCTTCTTTTTCTTAACGACTGCTTTAATTTTGCTCGTCTTTTAAATTTTGACCTTCTGGCACCTATCTTTCTTCGGCGCCTTTCTTGTGGCATCATTCTAGTTAATTTTCCACCACGCATTGTATAACCAGGTACCGCCGATTTTTTAACTCGGCGTTGAACCTTGCCTCTTCTAATCCGAATACGAATTAGTTTGGTTCTTCCCATTCTTAATACATTACCTTCTGATAATTCTTCTTCTTCAACTATTTCAAAATTATCATACATCTCAGCTGCCAATCTTACTTTTACTTGGTTAATTTTTTCATTAACCAAATTTTGAATCTTTTTATCTAAATCATTTTTTGCTTCTGCAAGTTTATTAGATAATATTTTTGAAACAAAATCCTTCATTATGGAGTAATACTATAAGGAGGATAATTAAATGCTTGTGGATCAGCAAACTGACCAGAACTATAAAAACGATTATCTTTATGTAATTCAATAATTACAGTATATGCAGCATTTGCTGTGGTACCTACAGTTTTAATTATTAAATTACCTGTTGGTCCAATAGCATTATTTGTAATTGATGGAAATTGATACTGCGGATTAGTATCTGTTGTTCCTACACCAAAAGCAAAAATTGTATTTGTTGTGCCCGTGCCTTGCCATTGAATCTGTAAATGACCACATTCAGCATCAACGCTAGCTAAAATTCTAGAAACAGTAAAAGCAGAATTAGCAAAACCTGTAGGTAATGTATTTCCTGTTTGATATAAAGCACCATTAGCATTTAAACAACCAGCCAATTTAATAGGTTCTATAAAAACTGTTGGCAATTCATCTCCACCATTACCATCAAAAATACCAACCCGCTTAATAACGGTCCGTTTTGTCGTATCTGTTAATATTTGTATATTGTTTGAGGTTGCCATTTTTATTCCTGTTCTAAATTAAAGTCGGCTTCTTCATCCATGCTTCCTGTGGAAGACCATTGCATCGCCGTATAAGGTACTGTTACATATTTATTAATCTTATCCACATAATATAATGCCACTCGTTGGCCATCAGGAAATTGTCTAATGGACTTTCTTTTCATAATTAAAACAGCAGGAGGATCCATCTGTTTAGATGATTCCTTTTTATCAGATCGTAAAGCTTTAAGTGTTTTCAACGTCTGTGTCCTGTTCAACATCTTCTTTTGGAGCAATTAAATTTTGTGCCACCGCTTGTTTAGCCGCATCAATATGAGCTGTTACTTTATCATGAATTGCAGAATACAAAGCATTCCGAAACTCAACTGCATTACCGTCTTGAGCGTAATCAATAATTGTTCTTGTATCCATTAATATCTCCTAATTTAATATTTATAATATTCTTTTCAATTTTACCAAAGTACTGACTTCTTCTTTTGTTTGGTCTTGTTTTTGCATATTCAATTCATGATCCTGATCATCAGGATTCATTGGTTGTTGTGGTACTTGTGCCATCATTTGCGCTTGTGCCACATCATTTGTTACACCAACAGGTAAACCTAAACCATCTTCTTTTTCTTGTTCCATTTCATCTTGCATTTGTTTGATTTCATCATCAGTCAAACGCAACACATTTCTTTGAATCCAAGCTTGTGAAAAATAACGACCCGTATAAGGATCAACTGAACCTAATAAACCAAGTCTTTCTTTCATTAATTCAGCATCTTTGAGCTCTGTAAAGTTATTATCTTTAATAAAATCAAAATGGATATGTTCTTTAAATTCAATCCATTCATCTGCTGTACAAATACCTTTAAGAACACATTGGGTTCTCAAAGCTTGATCAAATAAATCTGAAAACTTGTTTCTTAACCGGTCTACAAACTTAGAAAATTTAATTTCATCACGAGTAACTTCAGTAGTCCTACCTAAAGAAAAACCTTGGTTAGGTTCTAATCTAGAAATAGGAACATTAAGTGACTTATATAATTTCTTTTCAAAATACTTAACATCTTCTAATTCACCTAAATTTTGACCACCAGGTAATGTAGTAATCTCTGTGCCTTTTCCACCTTCACGGCGAGGTAACCAAAAGTCTTCCATCATTGATAGAAACTTACGGTCATCACGAACTTCACCTGTGTTAGCATCATATACTAATTTGTTCTTATACTTCACCATAATGTCACGGAGATATTGTTCCGCTTTTAATTTTGGTAAGTTACCAACATCAATATAGAAAATGCGGCGTTCAGGAGCACGACTGATACGATAAATGACTGTAGCATCTTCAATCATTCTTAATTGATTGAGTGGTTTAATTGCCTTGTGTAGATAAGATAACACAACAGCACGGCGAGCATCCATAAGTCCTGATACAACCGATACAATCGAATCAGTAGTAATACGAACACCAATAGGACCAAAATTTTGTGAAGAAGCTGTAGTGACTTTATCGTTAAAAATGTAATATTCATTGATTACATTTACCAATTCTACACCAGTTCTTTGATCTTTTTCTTTTTTAACTTCACGAACTTTTCTTAATTTTCGTGGATCAATATATCGTAATTCTTTAATACCTTCTTGTGGTTTTTCACGATCAATAATAATTTGATAGTATAATCGACCATCAACATAATATCTACGGAAGATATCTTGTGCCATGTTGGTATAATTTAATAACCGCATGATGGTTTCAAACTCAGCCTTAATGGCACTTTTAATTTTTTCTGGTTGTTTTAAATCATCTAAAACAATCTTTAAAATTTTACCATCGTCATCTTGACAAATAGCTTCACCAATAATATCATCAATTGCTGATTCAATTTCTGGTTGCATTGCCATTTCACGATAACGAGAAATGAGTTCTACATCATTTTTTGCTGTGCCGTCTAGATCAACATAAGTTCCATAATAAGCGGCAGAAGTAATAGTAAGAGCACCATCCTCGTTTGAAGGTGGTGTGAATGATTGCTCCGTAGATTGAGTATTTTCTTCCTTATCTCGTGCAATCGTAAAACCGAAAAGTGAGAATTTATTTGCCATAGTATTTTATTCCAATTCAAAAAAACATAATGAGGAGAACCAAAGTTCTCCTCGTATAATAAAGTAAATTAATTTGTTGTATTTGCTTCCCACCATTGATATGCGAATGTTACTGCATATTCTTCAATGGAATCATTCGAACCCCAATCTAAATCAATGGGTGCCAAATCAAGTGGGAACATACCAACAAATTTATATGATTTCAAAGAATCACCAGTTTTTCCGTATTGCGTAACCGTTGCATCAACAGTATAACTTGATGGAGTTTTTGCATTTGCATTACGAACATTACTTGAATGACTATTTATTGCGTTCATCCACGATTCAATTGAGTTGCGAATTGTGAAATCTTCATCATTAATAATCTGTAATGTCCAATCAGTAAATGTACGATTACCTGCAAATTTTAATTCACGACCAAAATAATAAACAGGAACAGTACCTACTGTTGAACCAGGTAATTGTGCTGACTTTGCCATAAATGTGGCTTTTTGGCCAGCCACTACAGCGTTGTCTGCAATTGTCGGAAATGTTAAAGTGACCTGAAATAGATTGGGACGAGCTCCGTCACCAATCATATTGGCTCTAAATTCTGTTACATTGAATGCCATTCTTTTCTCCTATATCGTTGAATTATTTATTAGAACCGACCAACGACTTCAGTAAAATCAACACCAGTTCTTACAGCAACAAAGTTTAACTGGATGAAGTTGATAGAACGAGCTGGTTTAATGTAAATATCACCAACAAATTGATTAGCATCAATAACTTGAGAAGTATTATTTGTAGTATCACAAACAACACGGAAGTCATAGATACCACGGCGTCCTTGTATATCTCGTAAGAACGGTGTAACTAAAGCAACAAATTGAGCACGGGTAAATTCATCATTAAATTCAAACAATGAATATTTTGCCGCTTGTGCAATTGCTTTTTCAAGAACAATAAACAATCTACGAACATTAATTCGATCAAAAGCAGAAGGTTTAGTTTGTAAAGTTTTATCACCGTATAATACAGTACCATTACCTGGGAAAGTACCTACAGGATTAATACCTTGAGCATATAGTGTATCTCTTTGTGTTTTGCTTGGATTCCATGCTAACTTAACAACATTTTTTAAATTACCACGATTAAATCCAGCAGGTGAGAACCATGGATCACGAACTGAATCTGTGTTAACACACAAACCAGCAATATCACCATTTAATGGTACCCAACGATATACGTTATTATATTTGTCAAACATATATTTCCAACCAGAATCAGCAACAGCGTAAGATGTTGATCTTCCTAATGATGTATTCCAAGCAGAAATATTTGTTGTTTCACTACCAGATTGATTAACAACGTTTGCTGACGGTGGTGAAATAAATGCGATACAATCTTTTCTAGAAGATGCAATATCTATTACACTTCCTTGAAGTGTTACATTTGCATCACCAGTTACTAATAAAGAAAGGTCTACTTCATCAGCATTAGCAAATAAATTATATGCAGTTTGTAAGTTTCCGGTTGACACAGAAGCATCAACTCCACCAGTTAAAGAAACAGTACTTGCACTGGTTAATGCAGCAAATGTTGTACTTAAAGTTAAACCCCATGTAGCACTAGTTGTGGCATAACTTACTGGATCAACAGCGTAAATATATTTTGAATTATTGAACAACACATTTTTATAATAATTTGAATTTCCTAAAGCATCAGTCGAATCGGAAGCTTTAGAAAGATATGGCCAAACTTCTAAAATTGTATTTCTAACGCCTGTAAATAAACCATCTTCATCAATAACAATAATGTGTAATTCATCAGCGGAACCGCCAGCACCAGAACAAGCAGCAGAAGTACCAGGTGCACCATTAAAATAACCAGCATAATCCCATGCTGAAAAGGGGCTTTGGCCGGAATCACAAACTGAAACTTTTAATGAATTGCCTAAGGCACCAGCATATTTTGCCATAAATGCGCCATATGTATTACTATTATTTTGATTTAAAAGGGTTGCTTGAAATATATCTTCATTAGCGACCAATAAATTTGTTCCACCGCCATTGTCAGCGTTAAAGCTCGAACCGTTGATAGCACGAACAACTTGAAGATTATTACCATAAGCTAAAAATGAAGCCGCAGTAAAAAATGAAGTTGCTGATGTGTCATTTGGCTGACCAAATTCGTTTACTAGTGTAATTTCACTATCTACTTGAATTCTTTTGTTTGCTGGGCCCCATGAAAAAGTTCCCGCAAAAGCACCGGCCGTAGTTAGTACCGAAGGAACGACTGTAGTTAGGTCGACTTCCGAAACATTTACGCCTGGAGAGATTTGAAATGCCATTTGTTATCTCCTTGAATATTGATTATTTTGTGGCAATTAAGATACCATACGAATATTTATGTAAGGCCATATTTAGAGATTCCGAATCATATCTCTAACAAAACCGGCATAAACTTCTCCACCATTTGCATCTTCCCACAAATCTCCATCAATTCTTTCTAACGGAGTTTGTAGTCCATCTTCAATAATAGGTGCCGGCAAATTTTCTTCATCCAACTGGTTCATATTCTCCAACTGAATTTGTTTACGAATATCATGATTTACTATCTCTTTAAAATACTTTTGAGTGGTTACCCATCCAAACAGCACCAAAGTCATCACCAAATCATCATTTGCGTCATTTTCAGCAGCAAAAGATGTTTTATTTGCTACAAAGGTTGTCAATTCTGAGATAGTATCGAAATCTGGTATTAAAAGTTTATTACCTTCGACCAAAGTTTTTAAATTGGAACATCCAATTCTTTTAACTGCTGGTGACATTTTGATACCCATCTGTACGCCACGACCAAATCCTGAGTGTAATTGTTGTGGTTTTTTGTTTCCTGTAAATATTTTCCAAAGGTTTTCGTATTCAAGGTCTTGGTGAATAACATCGGCCACCTGTGGATTATTGTTTATTTCAATCAAAATGTAAGCATCATTATAAAGCCTAGCAGCATTATAGATCACGGTTGGAAATAATATGGGTGAAATTGATGAACTTTTATATGTTGCAACTTGTTTATAAGGTGTTGTTGAAATGTCAAATACTGAAAAAGCCGAACAATCAAGATTACGCCCTTCTGAAATATCTACGGTAATACAATATAGATGGTCTTTTTTAGATTCATCATCACCTTTAATAGGGTGTTCATAAACAATAATTTTGTCATGAACAGCAATAGGTTGTTGATAGGCCAATTGTTGCAACTTAGTACCAGAAATTAATGTGTTGGTTGAGCCCAAAAATTCAGTTTCAAACTCTTGCCGAAACTGGTGTTCCGATGTATTGCGAATTGTTTCTTCTTTCCATGCTTCATCACGACCGGGTACCATAGACCAATGAACCTCGAATGGCACATAATTGTTTCTTTTATTGATAGCATCTGTCCAAATTTTATAAAACAGATTCATACCATTAGGAGTAGAAACAATAATAATTTTTGTTTTTGTACCAGCAGTAATAACAGGATAAACAGAAGTAAAGAAATCCGTAGCAATATTAGATGGTACGAAAGCAAATTCGTCCAAAAACACTATGTTAAAAGATCCTGAACGAGCCGCTGAAGATGATGTGGATGAAGCAATAATAACAGAACCATTTTCCAATTCAACTCGACCTTTATTCCACTCCAATACACCTTGTTGTAACCACATGGGTAAATTTTCATAAGCCAATTGAAGTTTACCTAAAATGGCTCGAGCCGTTTCACCTCGGTTAGCTAACACCGCAACTGTTTGTGAATCTTGAAATAGTATGGTCCAAAGAAGATATGCAACGGTTGTAGTAGTTTTGCCAACCTGCCGAGGACATTTCATAATTGTAAAACGATTATTATGAAATGTTTTTATCATATCTTCTTGAAAATCATACATTTTAAATTCGGTTACACCTTCATCTAGTGTAATAATTTTAATGTATTTTGTAAAATATAAAGGATCTTTAGAACACTTTATATATTCTTGAATTTGATCTTCTGTAAAATTTACTTGAACTCCTACTCGTTTAAGTAGGGGATTATCACGGTATGATTCTTTATTCTTTGCTGCCATTATTTTTTAACAATTTATTTAATTCAGAAGTTGATCCAACAAAGATAGCTTTATCAATATTGGTATTATTTGTTTCTTTTTTAATACCTTCCATTTCACGCATTTCTTTTTGAATTTTTAATAATCTATCATTGGCCTCTGTCATATTTTTTAATAAGCCAGAATATACTTCAAACGCACGGGGGTGTTGGCCAGCTTTGGCTATATTGAGTATTTCTTCCATGGCTTCTTTACCTTGGTCAATAATACCTTGAAGATTTTCTTTTGATTGTTGATAGGCGTCAGTTAAATCTTGTTGTAATTCTTTTTGTTTGCCATCATTTTCAACTTTAACCAAAGGTAAAGGTTCTTTTTTTTGTTCTATTACCTTTGGTGTTACATCAAAAACTTCTTCCATTTTTTTATCAAAATTATTCATAATAAATTATTAACTGGCAGCACCTTTTATAACAATATATTGAATTACTGGTTGCTCTGCTGTACTAATAACATCTTGACATCTAATTGTTACGTTAGCGAGTCCCACACCTGTATTGGCATTAAGTGTATAATTGCCAATTGTTCCGCCAGACCAATGATTTAGTAATATAAAATCATTAGCACTAATAGAAGTATTATTAAAAGTAAAAGTGTTTGATGAAGAATTGGCCATCGCTTGAGCAAACAAAACAATTCTACCAGTAGGTTGATTTAAAGTTACAGAAGTTGTTCTATTAGTTGCTTGAGTTACAATAGCACCAGAACCAATTGGATAACCAAAACCAGTATTTGCATATACTGTATTTAATGTAAGTGTTGCAGTATTTTGAATAGCTGAGTTAGCGATTGTACCAACGGCATTTGCTTTTCCATAACCACCAAGTGCTAATGCAACGTTAGCGTTCATAGAAGGTAGAACACCAAGAGCTAAAGCAATATTGGCATTAGCTGCTGATACTCCAGCTAGAGCAATAGATATATTGGTATTCTGTGACGAATTAACTGCTTGTTGGATAGTCGAATTTGCATTTAATTGTGCTTGAGTCGCCAAATATACTCCACCTACAGTAGAACCATCATGTACGGTAACTGTATCTTGGTCGCTGTCTATAATTATTTCGCCATTTGCTCCAGTAATACTGGTCAAACTAGTTGTATTATATCGTCTAAATTGTAATGTTTTTGCCATTTTTAAACCTTAATTAAGAATTTAATAAATCGAAACTGCCTGCCTCGGTTAACATATCGTCTATTCCAAATTGTAACATCAAATCTCCATATAGTTTTGATGAATCTTGAACAGAATGAATATCTGGCGTTTCTGTGATTGTAGTTGTATAGGTGTATTTATCATTAGCCGTAGCGCTATCAGGATTAGGAGTAACAACAATTTGAGCTAAATTTAAAGGTACTACTTGATAAGAAGTAAATACATAATTTGAATTTGAAACCAGTCCTATAATAGGTTCTGTCGAAACAAAATTACCATTAATTTCTTTCAAATGTAATATATTATTTGACCAAGAAACAACTTTACCTGTAGCTGCAGCGGTATGAGCAGAATATCCTTGATAAACAACTTCGCCAGTTTGGTATGTTCCTGTGCCTGTTTGGGCCATATTAAAAGAAACAACATCTGTTGAAGTAATATTACTTAATATATTTGTAATTGAATTACTAATCAAACCAGTATCAGAAATTTTACCAAATATGTATCCTTTAACTGTAAAATTTAAAGTCCAAATAATCATTCTTGTTTCAGAATTTTTATCACCTTCATATTCAATTTCATGTGAAGCTGAATTTAAAATAATAGGAACTTCTTTAACAACACCTAATTCTGGTACCATGTTAATTTTAATTGTATAATCCGGAGCAAAAAAAGGAAGAATGTGTTCTATAATTTGTGTGCCATCTTCTATATTTCTAACATACACATAAAGATTAAAATCAAAATTATAAGGTACAGGATTATATTGTGATACTACACCAGATGATGTTCTAGCAAATGTTTTTAAATTTGTATTTAATTTTCTACTTGAATCGTAAGAAAATCCAGACATTTCAAAAGACATTCTAGGTAATGCTATTTGAATTTTTTTATCTAATCCTGGATCATCTTCTAAACGTTTTACATATAATTCTTTTGTTGCATAGACAATAGGAACTAAAACTCTTTCGGCTTCAGTTAAATCAGGATTGTACCGCACTAAAGTAATATTATTGAATAAATTACCAAATCCAATAACAAGCTTTCGAATAGCACGATTATATGTTGGTGTTGACATTATATGTTACCAAAAGGATTGGATTCAGAAAAATCAATAATTGAATTTGCTGATTGGTTAATATGCTTATTATCATAAGTTTCATTATAAGAATTGTCTAACATAGGATCATAACTTGTTAATATATAACAAGCATTGCTTGAAGCACCAATAAGAACTTGATTATTAATAAATTCACCAGAAATATTACTGACCATTAATGCATTAGCAGAAGGAGTCCAAGCTTGTACTATAGCTACAGATGTTGCATTGGCTTGAGTTTGATCGGTTGCTTGATAAACAGTTTCATGTATTGTAAAGTTAACAACATCACTAACACGATTACCGGTAATTAATTTAATCATATAACCAGAATCATTAACAATATGGTCAATATCTTCAACACCAGTATCGATAATTTCTTGTGAATATTTAAATTTCTCTAATCGTAATTCATAAAAATAAGGTTGTTTACGACCTAACATGGCCAAATCTTTTGCTTGTTCAGTAAAAGTAATTTCGTATAATTCTCCAGTACCATTTAAAAAAGGAATATAAACTAAATCACCTTCTCTTGGTCTTGTAAAAGTATTTTGTGGAACTCTTTGTTGAAATGCTCTACGAGAAACTATAACACTCACAACATCTTTAATTTCTAAACCAAACTTTGAGAAAAATTCTTGTTGACCTTGATAATCCATTGTATCACTAAGATACATTTCTAATGGAAACGCAGATTTAAATTTTTTAACTGGATCTTCACCATATAATAAATCACGAGCTTCAGAGTTGTCATTAGGAAGATAAAATGAATCAAAGCCCATTATTTTAATGGACTCTACAATAATATCTTCAATTACTCTTTGTTCGGCTAAAGAGTTATAATTATTAAAATAGTTGGATGTTGCCATATTAGTTCATGAACCATTCCAGCGGACTTCCGTATTCCACTTGCATCTCCGCTTCTAATTTTTCAATCTCAGCAACTGCTTCTTCAAAAATTTTATCACCATTTAATGTGACGCCACCAGGTAATTGTAAGCCTGAAAATTTCTTTAAATTATTACCCCAAGTTCTTTTGATTAAAGCGGTGGCATATTCTTTTAACCAGCGATCATTCCATACTTTATTATACACTTCTGGATTGATATTAGCATAAGCTTCGGCAACTACCACAGTACCAGCTGGAGCTTCTGTTTCTCCCCATGCCCAATCAATATACAGCCTTTGAGTATGTCTTTGGAATCGAATAGGAACTTCTCCAGTAAACATTAGTTCTAGAGAGCGTAGATGCTGTTGAGTTAAGGTATAATTGACGTATGATGCGGAGGTGAAGTCGTAAAGTTCATTTAAACGTAGTTGATATCTTAGGTCAAACATATTGATATTTGCCTGAGAGTCGGTAACTGGAAAGATACGAGAAATACCAACTATTTCCATGGCGTTGTTACCAGAATCTTTTACATTACTTAAATCAATATATTTTCGACTTATGTCTGTGGTATCAACTCTTTTGATATAATAGATTTTTTGTAGACCATCAAAATGATAGTCTTGCCAGTATTGTAGAGCATCGTCAATCCTGTCATCAATTTGATCATCATCGAGATTGATTTCAATGACCGGAAAACCAAGTCTACGGAGGCAATAATCTTTAAAAGTGGCTCTGTTAGTTACGGCAGGCATCGTTATCTCCTATAATGGATATATTTATGCCTTCATCCATTTAAGTTTTTATGATATAAGGTCTATGGTCCTTAGTTCTTGGACTGTGGATTTTGAATCAATTTCAGTATACTTATCAGATTCCCAATCAAAACAGGCTTGAACATGATTAATAACTTGATTTACAATAACTTCCAAATCTGATTTATTTAAAGTATAAAACTGATTATCAAATTTCCAATTAGCTGAATAAGAACTATCTGCTGAAAATAATGCTGTCGAATAACTTATTCTAGACTCTCTATTAGTATCAATTGTAATTATTTTACCATTAATCGTTTTTGTAATTGGACTAGTTTCCATTTCCCAACGAGCATTTGATATCAACTTTTTTAAATTTTCTTTAACTTTTTCAGCAGATAATTCTTCTGTACCATAAGCACCAACATAATAGCCATCCACAAAAGAATATTCCGGTCCAATAAGAATTTCAAACAAAGGATTAACTTCTGGATATTCTGCAAAAAAAGTTAATACCAATTTAACAGAAGAATTAATATTTAAATTTTCTGTGATAGGTTCATCAGGTAATGAATATTCAATATCTAAATTGACTAGTTGTTCTTGAAAATATTTTTTATTCCAATCACCAATTGGTCCTGCTACAATTTGATTATTGTTGAGTAGAGTATAATTTGCCATTATGCAATATTTCCAATGTTAGTTGAACCTAAAGAAGTGACAATAAAATTGGAACCCAAAGCAGCTGTAACACTACCTGAAGAACAAGTAACGTTTAATTGTAGTCTACAATCAGCAGAAGGAACCACAAAACCTTCAATAATTGCCACATTAATTGAATTATTTGTAAGAGAAGCCGATGCAGTGGAGTTGGTTGTTGCAGAAGCAACTGTTGAAATGGATGCCATATTGGTTACAGCAGCCAATACTTGACCTTGCACATATGTAACCGCATGTGCATGTAAGTTAGTAAATGTTCCTGTAGAAGGTGTAAAACTATATGTTACTGTTCCTGCTGTCGCTTTTTGAAAAACTAAAAAATATTTAAAATGGTGCCATTGACCGTTTTGTAAAGCAGGTCGAATTGTATTGGTAAAAAAAGCACCACCAGAAGCAACTGAAGCGTTAGCGGCTAATCTTCCAAATTGTGGAGAAAGAACGATACCACGGCCTTGACCGGCTGTAGTGTTTGCTGTATGAAAATAAAGATTTCCAGTAAATTCAACAGAACCGGAAGCTGCAGTTGTTAAATTGGCACCAGGAGAAAAATTTAATGGAGCAACAGTTAGTGTTCCGGAACTCATCTCAATAGTATTTGCAAATAATGTTTTGCCAACTCCAAGACCACCTGTAACAACCAAAGAACCAGTTGAATTTGATAAAGAATCTGTAGAATCTGTCACATATATTTGAGAAGTATACAAATTTCCTGTAATACCCGCACCACCAGTAACTCTTAGAGAACCGGTTGAATTTGATGTTGCAGCAAAAGGAG
>Ga0209500_10000307_pt1 | contig 43613 bp, 39 predicted proteins | sample S_140212_EF_Meta_FD_187323 | JGI IMG/M metagenome (GOLD analysis project Ga0209500, IMG submission 187323) | Freshwater microbial communities from Lake Simoncouche, Canada to study carbon cycling - S_140212_EF_MetaG (SPAdes) (version 2) | ecosystem: Environmental > Aquatic > Freshwater > Lake ... | reverse complement strand
AACATATGCAGGGGCAACCTCAAACGTGACAGTGACAGTGAACGCGCCGTTGAGTTCGACCAGCCCAATCGATTTTGAAACATCAGGTCGAGGTGCGGCGTTTGCGTGGTCCTCGTTTGAGAACGTCGCCAACGCAGCCGCAGAAATCGTTACCAATCCAAGCAAAACCGGCATCAATACTTCGGACAAGGTAATTAAGTTCACTTCGCTGCAAGCTGGGCAGCCATGGGCGGGTTTCGAAAGCGCACACAGTACAGACCTTGGCACTGTTACCCTGAGCACATCAAACGCTTTGGTGAAAATGATGGTCTACAAACCCGTCATCAGCGACGTAGGCATCAAATTTGCCAGTGTGAGTAACGCTTCAACCGGTGAAATCAAAGTCGCGAACACAGTTACCAACGCGTGGGAGCTGTTGACGTTCAATTTCTGCAGTCGGGTTGGTGAAGTTAATGATCAAATCATCTTTTTCCCAGATTTCATCGCACGAAGCGCCAACACCACAAGTTATTTGGACAACGTGACTTTTAACGCCTGCCCGTCAACTCCTTCAGCCTCTGTACCAACCACGGCACCGGCAGTTCCTACGGCTCTCGCCGCTAATGTTGCTTCTTTGTACGGCGACGGTTACACGACTGTCACTGGCACTGATACGCCGAACTGGGGTCAGTCCACTGCAGTCAGCGCGCAAACGTACGCGTCAAACAATGTTCTGAAGCTTTCTAACTTTAGTTACCAAGGCGTCGTGACAGCTGCTGCGCAAGATGTATCGACCTATACCAACCTGCATATTGATTTTTGGTCAGAGACCGCGACGACAATTGAGGTCAAGTTGGTTAGCCTATCGCCGACATTAGAGACATCACTCTTCATCCCAGTTAACGCCGGGACGTGGACAAGCAAGGATATCCTCATGTCAGGTTTCACTGCACCAAACAAGGCCAAGTTTCAACAACTGATCCTTGCAGCGGCAACTAACGGTGCAATTCTTTATGTTGACAACATCTATTTCTGGAAGTAACCATCAGAAATTGATACCGGCTTGACGTAAAGCCACAAGATTCGGTCTAGCCACCACTACCGCCGCGACGCCCACAAGGCCTCGCGGCGGTTCCACATTTGTCAGGCAGAATTGATTTATCTCGCCGCAAGTCGGCCTTGCCCTGAATAACGTCTGCTATGACTAAAAATATCAAACCCTTATCTGTAATCCTTCAACGCGGCTTCACCCTCATCGAACTGATGGTGGTGCTGCTCATCATCGGCGTGCTGGCCGCGCTCATCGTGCCCAATGTGTTGGACCGGGCTGACGACGCCAAGGTCACCGCCGCCAAGACCGACGTCAGCAACCTGATGCAGGCGCTTAAGCTGTACCGGCTTGACAACAGCCGCTACCCCAGCGCCGAGCAAGGCCTGGCCGCGCTGGTGAACAAGCCCACCGCCGAGCCGGTACCGCCGAACTGGAAGAAAAACCTCGACCAACTGCCCAACGACCCCTGGGGCAAGCCCTATGTCTACCTGAACCCCGGCGTCAAGGGCGAGATTGACGTTATGTCCTTCGGTGCCGATGGCCAGTCAGGCGGCGAGGGCAAAAATGCCGACATTGGCAGCTGGCAGCCCTAGGGCGCGCCCGGTCTGCGCTGGCGGGCCACGGAGCCAGGGCTTTACCCTGTTAGAGCTGCTGGTGGTGATGGCCATCGTGGCCATTGCGTCGGCTGGCGTGGTGCTCACCCTGCGTGACAGCAGCGCCTCCGACCTGGAACGCGACGCCCAGCGCCTGGCCGCCGTGCTGGAATCGGGCCGGGCGCAGTCGCGCATGCAGGGCACGCCGGTCACGTGGCGCGCTGTGCCTGGCGGCTTTTCGCTTGACGGCCTAAACCCGCCCCTGCCACCCCAAGTCTGGCTCAGCGCTGACACCACCCTGAGCGCCATACTGCACAAGCCAGCGCCCAGCGCGCCCAATGCCAGCGCAGACCGCCTTACCCTAGGGCCCGAGCCGATTTTGGAAGCCCAGGCCGTAGTCTTGGCCGCGCGCACCAAGCCCGCCATCCGACTGCAACTCGCCACCGACGGTCTGCGCCCCTTTGCGTTGGTGCCCGTGGGCACAGCGCTGGGAACAACGCAAGGTGCCGCGCCATGACGCCCGTGAAGCGCCGCCCCGCCCGCGCTGGCTTGCGCGGCTTTACCCTGGTTGAAGTGCTGGTGGCGCTCACCATCGTGGGCGTGGCGCTGCTGGCAGGCCTCAAAGCCACCGGCGCGCTCACCCTGCACGCCCAGCGCCAAAGCGATGTGCTGCTGGGCCAGTTGTGCGCCGAAAACGCACTCCACCAAATTCGCCTGGGCCGCCAGATGCCCGGCGTGGGCGAAAGCAGCCGCGAATGCCTACAAGGCGGCCAGACTTTCACCCTGCTGCTTAATGTGCAGCCCACGCCGAACCCCAACTTTGTGCGCGTGGACACCCAGGTGCGCAAAGCCAGCGAGCCGGTGCTACGCCTGTCCACCATCGTGGGGCGCAACTAATGGCCGCGCCGCGCGCCGTGTACATGGGCCGCCAAGGCCAGCGCGGTTTTACCCTGATCGAACTGTTGGTGGCGCTGGCGCTGATGGCGCTGATGGCCGCCATGTCCTGGCGCGGTCTGGACGCCATGGTGGGCGCGCAAAAGCGCCTGGCCCAGCATTCGGACGAGGTGCTCACCCTGCAAACCGGCCTGGCCCAATGGGGCGCCGACCTGGACGCGCTGGCCCAGCAACCCAACACCCCCAGCATTGACTGGGACGGCCGGGCCCTTCGCCTGCTGCGCCGGGGCAGCCAGTCTGGAGGCGAGGGCTTGCACGTGGTGGCCTGGTCGCAGCGACTGGTGGGTGGTACCGCCCATTGGCTGCGCTGGCAGTCGCCCGCGCTTGCCACCCGCGCCGAACTGCAAGCCGCCTGGAGCCAGGCCGCGCGCTGGGGCCAAAACCCCAGCGACGACGACCGCCGCTCAGAGGTGCGCATTACCCCGCTGGTGGGCTGGCAGATATTTTTCTACCGGGGTGGCGCCTGGACCAACCCCTTGTCCTCAGCCGACGGCAGTGCACCTGGTGAAGGCCTGGCCCAGGCGCCGCTAGTGACGGCATCGGGCGTGCCCGTGCCAGGGCTGCCAGTGGGCGCAGGCATCGGTGACCCCTCACGCAGCGCAGCGGCTGGCGCCATGCCCGACGGCGTGCGCCTGCTGCTCACGCTGCCGCAGGGCCAGGCAGTCAGTGGTGTGCTTACGCGCGACTGGGCTCGCCCCGGCTTAGGCAGTTCGCAATGAAGCAGCCCACCGCCAGCCGCAGCACGCGCCAATCTGGCGCCGCGATTTTGATGGCCATGCTGACGGTGGTGCTCGTAGCCACGCTGGCATCTGCCGCGCTGTGGCAGCAGTGGCGCGCGGTAGAAGTCGAAAGCGCCGAACGCACCCGCGCACAATCGTCTTGGGTGCTGACCGGTGCGCTGGACTGGGCGCGGCTGATCCTGGCCGAGGACGCACGCAAAGGCGGCGCCGACCACCTGTCCGAACCCTGGGCCATGCCGCTCGAGCAAGCGCGCCTGTCCACCTTTTTAGCCGCCGACCGCAGCGACACCCTGGCCGCAGACGCCAGCACCAACGCCTTTTTGTCAGGGCAGATCAGCGACCTGCAGGCCCGTCTCAACCTCAAAAACCTGGTGCAAGACGACGGCAAGGTCCATGCTCCGACGCTGCGCATGTGGGAGCGCCTGTTCACGCAACTGGGCTTGCCGCGCGCCACGCTGGACCGGCTGGTGGCGCAACTGCTGCGCGCCCATCAGGCCAGCGCCACCGTGGCCAACAACAAGGCAATGGATGCCAGCGCCGACGGCCCGCTGTGGCCGCAAGAGCCGGACCAGCTGGCCTGGCTGGGGCTGGACGCGGCTACGCTGGCGCTGCTGCAACCCCACATCACCGTACTGCCCGAGCGCACGCCGGTAAATCTGAACACGGCCTCGGGCGTGGTGTTGATGGCCTGCCTGGAAGGCGTGGCCCAGGCCGACGCGCAACGCCTGCTCGACGCCCGACGCCTGGCGCACTGGAACAGTCTGGACGACGTAAAAAAAGCCGCCAAGCTGCCCCAGCTTGTGCTCGACACCCAGCTAGTGGCCACCAACACGCGCTTTTTTGCCCTGCGCGGCGTGCTGCAAATCGAGGGCAACACGGTGCAGGAGTACTCGGTGGTACAGCGCGACGCCATGAAGGTCAAAACCTTGTGGCGCAAACGCCCGCTCAACCCGGCTTACATCACCCCTTCCAATCCGCCCGACAACTTGGTCTACGACAGCCCGCCTGGGCCACAGTCGCGCACCCCGGCCCCTACAATGACGGGTGAATTTTGACCCATGGCCACCCTGATCCTCACCCTTCCCCGCACCGGCTTGCAAGCAGGCTCGGTGGTGGACTACCTGCTCAGCCCCGATGGCCTGGCCGTGGGCACGGCATCGAGTGCGCCACTGGCGCTGCTGCCAAGCGCCGGCACGGGCCGCGTGACAGAGACGCTGCTGCTGGTGGGCGCGGCACAACTGTCCTGGCACCGGATACAGCTGCCCAGGGGCGCGACGGCAAACAGCGCCCGCCTGCGCGCCGTGCTCGAGGGACTGCTCGAAGACCAGCTGCTTGACGACCCAGCCACGCTGCACTTTGCGCTGGCGCCCGGCGCCGCCAAAGACGCCAGCACCTGGGTAGCCGTGTGCGACAAGGCCTGGCTGCGTAACAGCCTGCAGGCACTTGAGGCGGTCGGGATTTCGGTGGTGCGCATCGTGCCCGAGCTGGTGCCCGATGCACTGGCTGATGCCAATGAGGGCGCTACACCCGCCGCAGGCGCAGGCAGTTTGTACGCGGTAGACAACGCCGGCCAGCCCTTGCTGCTGCACGCCAGCGCCATCGGCGTGACGCCCTGGCCGCTGCAGGCCAGCACCGCGGCCTTACTGCAGTGGCCGCAAGACAGCCTGCTGCGCGCCGAGCCTGCCGTGGCCGCACGGGCCGAACAACTCTTTGGGCGCAGCGTGCAATTGCAAAGCCGCGCTGAGCGCGCCCTGGCCGCCTGCCAAAGTGACTGGGATCTGGCCCAGCTCGACTTGGTCAACAACCAGCGCAGCCGCAGCCTCAAGCGCTTGAGCTCGGCCGCGCGCACGCTGGTGCAAGCGCCCCGCTGGCGCGCCGCACGCTGGAGCCTGCTGGCGCTGATCGCGGTCAACCTGCTGGGCCTTAATGTGCTTGCTGGGGCCGAACGCGCCGCAGTGCAAGCCCAGCGCAAGGCTATTGACGCGGTGCTGACCGGCACCTTTCCAGCCACGCAGGTAGTGGTGGAGGCGCAGGTGCAAATGCAGCGCGCCGTGGCCGCGCTGCAGCAAAACGCCGGCGCGCTGGGCGCGCGCGATTTCGAAACCCTGCTGGGCGCTTGGGGGCGCGCAGCACCCGCTGCGCCCGCACCCACTGGCCTGGACTTTGCCAATGGCGAACTGCGCCTGCACGGCGTGGCTCTGGCAGCGAGCGCACTGGCTGAAGCCACCCAGGCCCTCAAGGCTCAGGGCTACACTTTGAGCGCCACCGGCTCGGACCTGACCCTGCGCAGCGCACCATGAGCACCAACATGCGAGCTAAAGTGCGCGCCGCCATCGCTCCTGTGCAAACGCGCTGGGCGCAACTGAGCCGGCGCGAACAAAGTAGGGTGCGCGGCGCGCTGCTTATCTTGGCTTTGGCCTTGGTCTGGTTTGTAGCTCTGCGTCCGGCCATTGCCACGCTGCGCAACGCGAAAAGCCAGGGCCCGCAATTGCGCGCGCAGTTGCAAGACATGCTGCAGCTCCAAGCCCAGGCGCACGTGCTGCAGGCCCTGCCCCCTGCACAAACCCAAGACAGCAAAAACCTGCTTGAAGCCGCCCTGCCCACGCTGGGAGCCATGGCGCAGATGTCTCTCACCGGCGACCGCGTCACCATCACCCTCGAGGGCAGCAGTGCCGACGCCCTGGCGCAGTGGCTGACCCAAGCGCGCCTGAACGCCCGTGCCCGCCCCCTGGAACTGCACCTGACCCAGAGCCAGGGGCTTTGGAAGGGCCGCATCGTGTTGCAAATGGCCAGCACCGCTGCGCCCTGATCTCCCGCAATCCATGGTCCGCACCCACACGATGGCCACCGCCCACACGCCCTGGGCGTGGGCGCTTGGCGGCGCGGCCCTTGGCGTGCTGCTTGCCACCACGCTGTTTGCCCCAGCTGTCTGGCTGGCCGGCGGCGTGCAGGCCGCCAGCGCCGGCCAAGTGCTGCTGCAAGACACGCGCGGTACGGTGTGGAATGGCTCAACCCAGCTCACCCTGACCGGCGGCCCCGGCAGCAGCGACAGCAGCACCCTGCCCGGGCGCCTGGCCTGGCGCGTGCAGCCGGGCTGGGGTCAGTTACAAGTCTCGGTGTTTGCCGACTGCTGCATGCAATCCCCTTTGGCGTTTGATTTACTGCCGCTTTGGGGCGGCTTAAAGATGCGCCTGCAAGACCAGCGCTCGCAGTGGCCCGCGCTGCTGCTCACCGGCCTGGGTACGCCGTGGAACACCATCCGCGCCGAGGGCCAGTTGGCCTTGTCCAGCCAGGGCTTTGGCGCGCAGTGGGTGCATGGCCGGCTGGCGCTGCAAGGCCAACTGCAGGTGGACGCGATCGACGTGGCCTCGCGCCTGTCCACGTTGCGGCCCATGGGCAGCTACCGCTTTGTGGTGACTGGCGGCGACACCCCGCGCCTGAACTTAAGCACCATCCAGGGCGGCCTGCAATTGGCTGGTAGCGGCCAGTGGACGGACGGACGACTGCGCTTTGAAGGCGAGGCCAGCGCCGCGCCCGAGCGCCAGGAGGCCTTGTCCAATCTCTTGAACATCATCGGACGGCGCGCGGGCGCGCGCTCCATCATCAAAGTGGGTTGAATCTCTATGACACCAACGCGCATTTCCACCCCTTCTTCGACCCTGGCCCGCACGCGCCTGAGTAGCCTGCTTGCCGCCACCGTGCTCGCAGGTGCTGCTGGCGCTTGGGCACCCGTAGCGCTGGCGCAAAACGCCCCCGCTGCACCGCTGCCCAGCGCCAGCGTGCCCAAGCCGGGCGACCCCATCACCCTGAACTTCAGCAACGCCGAGATCGAATCGGTGGCGCGCACCATCGGCCTGCTCTACGCAATGAACGTGGCGGTGGATCCGCGCGTCAAGGGGACCATGACGCTGGTCACAGAAAAGCCGGTGAACCGCGCAGCGGCCATGGCGCAGTTTTTAACCAGCCTGCGCCTGCAAGGCTTTACGATGGTGGAGTCGGCCGGGCTGTTCAAGGTCGTGCCCGAGGCCGATGCCAAGCTGCAAAGCGGGGCGGTGGAAACCAGCGACAGCGCGCCCAAGGGCGCCACCGGCGGCCAGATCGTGACGCAAATATTCCGGCTCAATTTTGAATCGGCCACCAACCTGGTGGCGGTGCTGCGACCCTTGATCAGCCCCAACAACACCATTAACGCCAACCCCGGCAACAACTCGCTGGTGATTACCGACTACGCCGACAACCTGCGGCGCATCGCCCGAATCATTGCCGCCATGGACGTGTCCAACGCCACCGAGGTGGAGGTGATCGAGCTCAAGAACGCGATTGCCGTGGACCTGGCGCCGCTCATCCTCAAACTCATCGACGCCAGCGCCACCACCACGGGCGCGGCCGCCGGCGCCGCCGACACGGGCTTCAAAACTACGGTGATGGCCGAGTCACGCAGCAACACGCTGATCGTGCGTGCGGCCAACCCGGCGCGCGTGGCGTTGGTCAAGTCTTTGGTAGACAAGCTCGACCAACCGTCGAGCAAAAGCAATGGCGAACTGGGTAACCTGCACGTGGTTTATCTGAAAAATGCCGACGCCACCAAGCTGGCCGCCACCTTGCGCGCGGCCATCAGTGGCGCGGCGGTCAGCCCCGCACCCAGTGCCGGCTCGGGTGGTGCGCCAAGCGCAGCAGGTGCACCGGCAGCCACCTCGGGTGGCCAGGTGCAGGCAGACACGGCCACCAACTCGCTCATCATCACCGCGCCCGACCCGCAGTACCGCCAGTTGCGCGAGGTGATCGAACGCCTGGACGCGCGCCGGGCGCAGGTCTATGTGGAGAGCTTGATTGCGGAGGTGAGCGCCGACCGCGCCGCCGAGTTTGGCGTGCAGTGGCAAAGTGCGGCAGGCAACGCGGGCGACAGCGTGATCGGGCTATTGGGCACCAATTTCGGCAAGGGCGGCAGCAACATTATTAGCTTGGCCACGGGTGCGGCAGCGGGCACCGTGACCCCAGCGGCGGGCCTGAACATTGGCGCGGCCAAAATGACCAACGGTGTCTACGTGCTGGGCGCCTTGGCGCGGTTTTTAGAGACCAGCGGCGCGGGCAATGTGCTGTCCACACCCAATTTACTGACCCTGGACAACGAAGAGGCCAAGATCGTGATCGGCCAGAACGTGCCCTTTATTACCGGCCAGTTCACCAACACCAACGCGGGCAACGGCGCAGTCAACCCCTTCCAAACCATCGAACGCAAGGACGTGGGCCTGACGCTCAAGGTCAAGCCGCAAATCAGCGAAAACGGCACGGTCAAGCTCACCATCTTCCAAGAGGTGTCCAGCGTGCAGGCCTCCACGGTCAACAACGCCAACGGCCCGACCACCAACAAGCGCACCATTGAATCCAACGTACTGGTGGACGACGGCTCGGTGGTGGTGCTGGGCGGCTTGTTGCAAGACGAATACACCGGCAGCAACGACAAGGTGCCGGGCCTGGGCGATGTGCCTTTTTTTGGCAACCTCTTCAAGAGTGAAGCGCGCGGTCGCAAAAAAACCAACCTGATGGTGTTTCTGAGGCCGGTGGTGGTGCGCGACGCAGCTGCCACGGACCGTTTGTCGCTAGACCGCTACGAGCAAATGCGCTTAGGCATGAAAGACGCCCAGCCGGTGGCCAGCGAAATAGTACCCATCAACGAAGCCGCCACCCTGCCCGAACTCGCCGCCAAGCCTGCGGTGAAAAAATAGCATGCGCTACCCCCTGCCCTACGCCTTTGCGCGCACCCAGCAGGTGCTGGTGGAAGACGACGGCCATGGCCTGACCCTGCATGTGCACCCCAGCTCGCTGCCCGCAGGCATGGGCGAGGCGCTGCGCAAATACCCAGTGCAGGCGGTGCAAAACCACACCGCACCCGTGCTGGCACAACGCATCAGCGCAGCCTATGCGCAGGGCGAATCCAGCGCAGCGGCAGTGGTCAGCGAAGTAGAAAGCGACGCCGACCTGAGCCGCATGATGCAAGACCTGCCAGCCATTGAAGACCTGCTGGAGACCTCGGACGACGCGCCCATCATCCGCATGCTCAACGCCTTGCTCACCCAGGCCGCGCGCGACGGTGCCAGCGACATCCACATCGAGCCCTACGAACGCCATTCGGTAGTGCGTTTTCGGGTGGACGGCAATTTGCGCGAAGTGGTGCAGCCCAACCGCGCGCTGCACGCGGCGCTGATCTCGCGCCTGAAAATCATGGCCGAGCTGGACATCGCCGAGCGCCGCCTGCCGCAAGACGGCCGCATCTCGCTGCGCATTGGCACCCGCGCGGTAGACGTGCGGGTCAGCACCTTGCCCAGCGCCCACGGCGAGCGCGCGGTGCTTCGCCTGCTGGACAAGAGCGAAAGCAAACTCAGCCTCGAATCCGTGGGCATGCAAGGCGACGTGCTGGCGCGCTTTGCCCACCTGCTGGTGCAGCCGCACGGCATTATTTTGGTCACCGGCCCCACCGGCTCGGGCAAAACCACGACGCTCTACGCCGGCCTGCAACGCCTGGACACGCGGGGTAGCAACATCATGACGGTGGAAGACCCGATTGAGTACGAGCTGGCGGGCGTGGGCCAAACCCAGGTGAACGCCAAGATTGACCTCACCTTTGCCAAAGCCCTGCGCGCCATCCTGCGCCAGGATCCGGACGTGATCATGATCGGCGAGATCCGCGACTTTGAGACGGCGCAAATCGCTATCCAGGCCTCGCTGACCGGCCACTTGGTGCTCGCCACCCTGCATACCAATGACGCCGCCAGCGCAGTCACCCGCCTGACCGATATGGGCGTAGAGCCGTTTTTGCTCAGCTCGTCCCTGCTGGGCGTGCTGGCCCAGCGCCTGGTGCGCAAGCGCTGCACCGCATGCGGCGGTGCCGGTTGCGCCAGCTGCGGCCAAACCGGCTACGCCGGGCGCACCGGCGTGTTTGAGCTGCTTGTCACCGACGACGCCATCCGCGCGCAAATCCACAACCAGGCCTCCGAGGCCGCCATCCGTGACGCCGCGCGCGCCAGCGGCATGGTGCTGATGCGCGAGGACGGCCAGCGCCTGGTGGACGCCGGCATCACCACGGCCGAAGAGCTGCTGCGCGTGACGCGCGACTAGCTCCTATCTCGTAGCTGCAACCCATGTCCGAACTGTCTGCACTGAACCCCTTGCTTGCGCAGTTGCGCGGGGTGATTGCAGACGCGCGTGCGCAGGCCCTGCGCGCGGTCGATACCGTTCAGGTGCGCACCTGCTGGCAGATCGGTCACTATCTGGTGGAGTTTGAGCAGGCGGGCAAGGCACGAGCGGCCTACGGAAAAAGCCTGATCGCGCTGCTTGCCGAGCGCCTGGGCCGCGAATTCGGCCCCGGTTTCGACGCACGCAACCTGCGTTTTATGCGCAGTTTTTATCTGGCTTTTCCCAATTGGAACGCAGTGCGTTCCGAATTGAGCTGGACGCACTACCGCACGGTTTTGCGCTTGGACAGCCCTGAGGCTCGCCAATGGTACGTCGATGAATCTGTGGCGCACCAATGGAGTTCGCGTGCGCTGGACCGACAAATCGGCACGCTCTATTACGAAAGGCTATTGGCCAGCAAAGACAAAGCCGCCGTTGCGGCTGAAGCCCACGCGCTCACCAAGGAGGCCAAGCCTTCACCGCGCGACTTTGTCCGTGACCCCGTGGTGCTCGAATTTCTTGGTTTACCCCAGGCAGGACGCTTGCTCGAAAGTGATCTAGAGCAAGCTTTGATGACCCAAATCCAGGCTTTCTTGTTGGAACTTGGAAAAGGTTTCGCATTTGTGGCGCGCCAGCAGCGGATCAGCACAGAAAGCAAGGATTTCTTTATTGACCTGGTGTTCTACAACTACCTGCTCAAGTGCTTTGTCTTGTTTGACCTCAAAACCCGCGAACTGACCCACCAAGATATTGGCCAGATGGACATGTACGTGCGCATGTACGACGAGATCCGACGCGCCCCGGATGACAACCCGACCGTCGGGATCATTTTGTGCTCGCACAAAGATGCTTCGGTGGTGCGGTATTCTGTGTTGAACGACAGCCAGCAGTTGTTTGCGAGCCGGTACAAACTGGTTTTGCCGACCGAAGAGCAGCTGCGCGCCGAATTAGACCGTGAACGGGCAGCGCTGCTGGAAACGCGTGGCCTGGACCCAAGCGACGAAGGCCTTTGATCCATGCCCGCCTACGCCTTTGAAGCCCTGAATGCCGACGGCCAACTGCGCCGCGGCACGGTGGAGGCCGATTCGGCCAAGGCCGCGCGAACCCAGTTGCGCGCCCAAGCGCTGGTGCCACTCAAGGTGGAACCAGTGACCTCGGGTGCCCAGGGCGAAGCTGCGGGTGGCACAGGCTTTTTTCGCCGCCGCGTCTTCAATCCCAACGCCCTGAGCGTGTGGACCCGCCAGTTGGCCAGCTTGGTGGCCTCAGGCCTGCCGCTGGAGCGGGCGCTGGCCTCGCTGAGCACCGAGGCCGAGCGCGAGGCCGAGCGCAACCTGGTGGCCGACTTACGCGCTGAGGTCAACAGCGGCAGCACGTTTGCCAAGGCCTTGGGGCGCCATCCGGGTGAGTTCTCCGCCATTTTTGTGGCGGTGGTGGGGGCGGGGGAGCAGAGCGGCAGCCTGGGTGCCGTGCTGGAGCATCTGGCCGACGACCTGGAAGACCAACAGGCCTTGAACGCCAAGCTGCTGGGCGCCGCGCTCTACCCGGCCATCGTCAGCCTGGTGGCGCTGTGCATCGTGATTTTTTTGGTCACCTACGTGGTGCCGCAGGTGGCCAGCGTGTTCGCGGGCAGCAAGCGCGCTTTGCCCTTGCTCACGGTGCTGATGCTGGGCATGAGCAGCTTTGTGCGCAGCTACGGCTGGCTCCTGCTGCTGCTGACGGTTGCAGGCGTGGTGGGCCTGCGCCTGGCGCTGCGCGCGCCCGCGCTGCGCTACCAGTTTGACGCGGCCTGGTTAGGCATTCCGGTAGTTGGCAAGCTCTCACGCAGCTTCAACACCGCGCGCTTTGCCAGCACCCTGGCCATGCTCGCAGGCGCCGGGGTGCCCATCCTCAAGGCGCTGCAGGCCGCTGCTGACACCCTAAGCAATCAGGCCATGCGCCAGGACGCGCAAGACGCGCTGGTGGCAGTGCGCGAAGGCGCGCCCCTGGCATCGGCGCTGGCCCAAAAAAAGCGCTTTCCAGCGCTGCTGTCCATGTTTGCACGCCTGGGCGAACAGACCGGCCAGCTGCCGCTGATGTTGCAGCGTGCCGCAAAACAGCTCAGCACCGAAGTGCAACGCCGCGCCATGGGCCTGGCCACGCTGCTCGAACCCCTGCTCATCGTCGCCATGGGCCTGATCGTGATGCTGATCGTGCTGGCCGTGCTGCTGCCGATCATTGAGATGAACCAGTTGGTGAAATGACCCGAGCTGGTCATAGGCAATGCTGCGGCGGGTGCTGGTTTTGCTGGGCTCGGTCCACCTGGACTGGTTGGTGCTGAAGCTGCCTTCACCGTAAAGAATGAAGCATTGCCGTCCTCAGCATGTGCTTTCGGCACCAGCACCGGCGATGGACGCATTGCCGCTGATGCCGGGGTAGGTGATGGTCTCGCTGGTCTTGCGGCCTGCGGCGTCATAGCTGAGTTGGGCGCTGGTGCTTTGGCTGCGGCTGTGGTCGGTGTCTGTCCAGGCGGTGAGGTGGTCTTCTGCGTCCCAGGTGTAGCGGGTGGTGCGTACGATTTGGAAATGGGATGTCCCGAAGTCAAAACACAAGCCGTACACTGGAACTTCGAGGCCGGACAACCTTTCTCAACCAGCCGCCAGTTTTGGAACAGAAGACATGCGCACCAAAACACACATGAACAGCCCGGCATTGGTGCCGCGCATTGAGGGGCGTATCCAGGTGATACGCGGCCTGCGGGTGATGATTGATGCTGACTTGGCCGAGCTTTACGGCGTGCCGACCAAGGTGTTGAATCAGGCCGTCAAGCGCAACGGGGGACGATTTCCACCGGACTTCATGTTCCAACTTGACGCCTCTGAAAAGACTGAGGTGGTCACAAATTGTGACCACCTCAGCAAGCTCAAATTCTCTAAATCTTTGCCATTTGCGTTCACCGAGTATGGCGCGGTGGCACTGGCCAATGTGCTGGCATCAGCGCAAGCGGTGGAAATGGGGATTTATGTGGTGCGCGCGTTTGTGCAGTTGCGGGAAGCCATGTCCACCAATACCGACATTGCCAAGCGGCTGGCCGAGTTGGAAATGAAAACCGAATCCCTGGAGCTGTCGCACGATACCTTTAGCCGTAATACCCGGTTGCAATTGCGCCAACTGCTGGACGCGGTACGCGAACTGACGACGCCGCCCGAATCACCCAAACGCCCCATTGGCTTTGTTGCACTAGAGGACAAGAAGGACAAGCCCAGCAACCCCGCTAGCTCCAAGGCAAAGGCGGCGGGCAAGAAGACGTAGCGCGCAACACCAGCGGCTAGAAGAAGAAGCCACCGCCCTCCCCAGCATTAGCAGCTGGCAGGGGTTGCGGGTGGCTTTTTGTTTTGGTTAAGAGATACCGGCGCAACACTATGGCTTACAGTACAGACTCAGTATCTTCCCGGCAGGAAGACCCCGCCATGAGGCGGCGACTCTCAAGTATCTAAACGATTTCCGCAATCGTTGCAATCAAACGGTCTGGCGCACTGGCTGCAATCGGCTGGCCCATGTTGTAGCCATAGGGCACGGCCCACACGGGTACACCGGCATTGCGGGCAGTGGCGACATCAATGCTCGAATCCCCTACAAACAAGGCATCGGCAGCCTCCACACCAAACTGCGCCAGGCAAGCCAGTACACCCTCAGGCGACGGTTTTTTGGTGGCAAAGGTGTCGCCACATATGACGGCGCCAAAGTAGGGCGTGAGCGCATGGGCGTCGAGCACGGTCTTCGTGTACGCGCTTTCCTTGTTGGTGACTACGGCCAGGTGCGCGCCGCGCTGGCGCAGACGCTCCAGCGTGTGCACCACATCGGGATAAGGATGGCTGCGGGTGCCGCAGCGCTGGGCGTAATGCGTCTTGAACACGGCGGCGATACCGGCAAGGTTGTCGGAGGCGCGCACTGCTGCTTCGGCCTGGCCCTGGCTGAACGCCAGGGCTTGCACCAGCAAGTTGTAGGTGCCGTGGCCAATCCAGTCGTTGACCTGTTGCTGCGCGACCGGCGCCAGCGCAAAGTGGCGCAGCGTGTCGTTAACCGCGTCGCAAATTTCGGGGGCGGTTTCAACCAGGGTGCCGTCCAGGTCAAACATCACCAGGCGCGGGGTTTTGGCACTTAGGCTCATGCTGCGCGCTTCTTGCGTTCCATCATGCGCCAGATGAAGGGGGTGAAGATGAGTTGCATGGCCAGCTCCATCTTGCCGCCGGGCACGACGATGGTGTTGGCGCGGCTCATGAAGCTGCCGTCGATCATGCTGCGCAGGTACTGAAAATCGATGCCCTTGGGCTTGGCAAAGCGGATAACAACCATGCTCTCATCGGGCGAGGGAATGTCGCGCGAAATAAACGGGTTGCTGGTGTCGACCATGGGCACACGCTGGAAGTTGACATGGGTGTGCATGAACTGCGGGCAAATGTAGTTCACATAGTCGGGCATGCGGCGCAAAATAGTGTCGGTGACCGCCTCAGTGCTGTAGCCGCGCTTGGACTTGTCGCGCCAGAGCTTTTGAATCCACTCCAGGTTGATGACCGGCACCACGCCAATCAAGAGGTCTGGGTGGCGGGCAATGTTTACCTCAGGCGTGACCACGGCACCATGCAGACCCTCATAAAACAGCAAGTCGGTACCCGCGGGCACATCTTCCCAGGGCGTGAACGTGCCTGGCTCTTGTTGGTAGGGGGCAGCTTCCTCGGTATCGTGCAGGTATTTGCGCTGCTTGCCGGTGCCCGTGTGGGCGTAGTCGCGAAACAGGGCTTCGAGCTCGGGGAACATATTGTTCTCCGGGCCAAAGTGGCTGAAATTTTTGTTGCCCAGGGCCTCGGCTTCAGCCAGGCGTATTTTCATCTCCTTGCGGTCGTGGCGGTGAAAACTGTCACCCTCAATGACGGCGGCGTTAACGCCCTCGCGGCGAAAGATGTTCTCAAACGTACGCGTCACCGAGGTGGTGCCCGCACCGCTGGAGCCGGTGATGGCGATGATGGGGTGTCTTTCTGACATGCGGGTCTCCGGTTTATAGTTCTTCAGTCAGTGGGTCAGAGGCGGAAAAGGCTGCGCTCGGCGAACAGCGGATTGTGTTCGGCCTCCTGGACTGGCTCGCGGTGGTAGCGCTCGATGCGCTCGACCTCGTTGCGTGAGCCAAACACCAGGCCAATGCGTTGGTGCAAGGCGCGTGGCTCTATGTTCAGCACGGGCAGCTCGCCGGTACTGGCGCGTCCACCGGCCTGCTCCATCACCATGCCTATGGGATTGGCCTCGTACAAGAGGCGCAGGCGGCCGGCTTTGCTCGGGTCTTTGGTGTCGCGCGGGTACATGAATACGCCGCCGCGCATCAAGATGCGGTGGGCCTCGGCCACCATGCTGGCAATCCAGCGCATATTGAAGTCTTTGCCGCGTGACCCGGTTTTGCCGGCCAGACACTCGTCCACATAGCGCTTGACCGGCGCCTCCCAAAAGCGGCTGTTGGAGGCGTTAATGGCGAATTCCTGGGTGTCGGGCGGTACGGTGATTTTCGGATGGGTGAGCATGAATTCGCCCAGATTGGGGTCCAGGGTGAAGCCCTGCACGCCATTGCCCAGAGTCAGCACCAGCATGGTGGTGGGGCCGTAAATAGCGTAGCCCGCCGCCACCTGGCGTGTGCCGGCTTGCAAGAAATCGGCCTCGGTCACGTCGCGTCCCGTCTCAGGGGCGCGCAACACCGAGAAGATGCTGCCCACCGCGACGTTGACGTCGATGTTGCTCGAACCGTCCAGCGGATCAAACACCAGCAGGTATTTGCCACGTGGGTACTGCGCCGGAATTTGGTAGGGCAGGTCCATCTCCTCAGATGCCAGACCGGCCAGGTTGCCCGCCCACTCGGTGCGCCGGATGAAGGCGATGTTGCTCAGCACGTCCAGCGGCTTTTGCGTCTCGCCCTGCACGTTGACGGCACCCCCTAGCGTGCCCTCCATGTCACCCGCTGCCTCCCCGAGCGCACCAAAAGCCACGCTGCGGGCAATGGCCTTGCAGGCCAGGGCCACGTCCAGAATCAGTGCGTTGAAGTCACCGCTGGCGCCAGGAAATTTGCGGCGTTCCTCGATCAGGAACTGGGTCAATGTGGAGCGGTTGGAACGCAAAGACAGGGGCATGGTGGGACTCGGGTGAAAGGGTTTCAGGCGCGATGGGCATGCCAGGCTTGCAGCTGGGCTACATCTGTGCCCTGCAGGTCAGGCAGCACACGCAGCGCGCCGCCAAAGTCGTGGTGCTGGGTAAAGCGGTTTGGGGTGATGATGGTGGCCAGTCCAGCGGCACGCGCGGCCTGCAGTCCGTTGGCAGAGTCTTCAATGGCCAGGCACTGGCCTGCGTCCAGCCCCATGCGCTGAAGGGTTTGAAGGTAGACCTGGGGATGGGGCTTTTTGACTGGCGCGGTGGACGCGTCCTCGACCACCAAAAAATAGGTCCGCCAGTCCGGACCGATCGATTTGCGCAACAGTGCGGCGATGTTGACGGGCGACGTGGTGGTGGCAATGGCCAGCAACAAACCCGCTTGGTGGGCCGCATGAATGAGCTCCAACACGCCAGGCCGCAAGATCACCTGTCCGTCGTTGACCATACCTTCATAGGCGGCAGTCTTGTGCTCATGCAGGCGGGCAATGGTGTCGCGCAGGCCGTCACCCGCGAGCTCCACCATGCCTGGGCGGGTGGATTTCCAGTAGTGCAGGATGCGCTCTTTACCGCCGGAGATATTCAAAAGATCGGTGTACAGCGCCTCGTCCCAGACCCAGTCCAGACCCTCTTCGGCAAAAGCCTGGTTAAAAGCCGCGCGGTGCGCAGACTCGGTATCGGCCAGCGTGCCGTCCACGTCAAAAATTAGCGCTTTGAGCATCAGGTCACATCCAAGGTTTATGTATTTGCGCGGTCGTCCGCTTGCAGAAAGACCCGACTGGCGGCGAAGTCGGACGCAGTCAGGGTCCGCAAATCGTCGGCGGTGAGCTTGCGATCGCGGTCGGCGAATAGACGGCTGGCCTGGCGCAGGCGCGCCCGGTCCAATGCGTTGCGTACGCTGCGGGCGTTGGCAAAGTGCGGTTGCTGCACCCGCAAGCCCAGGTAGCGCTTGAACACTGCGTCGGCATCGGGCGCGAACACATAGTTTTGCTGCGTCAGCATTTTTTGAGAAATCTGCAGCAACTCGTCCACCGAATAGTCGGGGAAGTCGATGTGGTGTGCGACGCGGGAACTCAGGCCCGGGTTGGATTCGAAGAAGGTATCCATCCGGTCTTTGTAGCCCGCCAGAATCACCACCAGGTCATCGCGCTGGTTTTCCATGACTTGCAGCAGTATTTCGATGGCCTCTTGCCCGTAGTCACGCTCGTTTTCGGGTCGGTACAGGTAATAGGCTTCGTCAATAAAGAGCACCCCACCCATGGCTTTTTTCAGCACTTCTTTGGTTTTGGGCGCGGTGTGGCCGATGTACTGGCCCACCAAATCGTCGCGGGTCACGGCCACCAAATGGCCCTTGCGAACATAGCCTAAGCGGTGCAGGATTTGCGCCATGCGCATGGCCACCGAGGTTTTACCGGTGCCAGGATTTCCGACAAAGTTCATATGCAAGCTGGGCGCCTCGCTGACCAGACCCAAATTAATGCGCAGCTTGTCAATCACCAGCAAGGCCGCAATGTCGCGGATGCGGGCCTTGACCGGCGCCAGACCGACCAGATCACGGTCTAGCTCGGCAATCACGTCTTCCACCTGCGACTGCGCCAAAACCTCACCCACGCTACGCGCTTGGCCCAGGGCCACAGACGGCGGATCCACGGCGCCCGCCGCCGCTGTCACCGGCGTCTGGGCGCGCACGCCAGGAATGGAGGAGTTGCTCATGCCTGTGTCGCAGTCTGGGCGCGCTTAGTAACGCTCGCCTTCGGGTTTATCGGTGGCGTAGCTGTGTACCGTGTACTGGATCTGACGCCCGCCGATCTCCTGCCTCGTCAGGCCGAAGCCGGGTTCGTTCTTGGGCCGGTTCACGATGTACGACATTTGCACCGACTCAACGCCTTGTGTTGCATCGAACGCCGTGACACGAACATAGTGATTAGGAAACGTCTTGCGGCAGGCATTGATCTCCGTCAGGATTGCTGAGGCGTCCTTCAAGTCAAACATTGGGTTGCCGTACATCTCCCAGTAGGTGTTGCGAGGATGCGGGTCATCGGTGTATTCAACGCCGAGTGCCCAGTTTTTGCCAAGCGCGTACTCGATCTGTGCGCTGATCTGCTTGTCAGTCAGGTCGGGCAGGTAGGAAAACTGGCCCTGTGTGAGGCGATTGCCGTGGTTGGTCATCATGGTGAGGATCTCCTTAATAAGAAGCCGTCGGCGTGACGGCGAAGTCGGCGGTGTCGGTGGATTCGTAATTAAAGCTGATGTCGCCCCAGGTATCGATGGCGGCCTTCAAAGGCGAGCACCACTTGGCGGCGTCTTGCAGGATTTGCGGACCTTCGTTCCAGATGTCGCGGCCTTCATTGCGTGCCAGCACCATGGCTTCGAGGGCAACGCGGTTCGCCGTGGCACCGGCCTGGATACCCATCGGGTGGCCGATGGTGCCGCCGCCGAACTGCAGCACCACGTCGTCGCCGAGGTAGGTCAGCAACTGGTGCATCTGGCCGGCATGGATGCCGCCAGACGCCACGGGCATAACCTTGTTCAGCGATGCCCAGTCCTGCTCGAAGAACAGACCCTTTTCGAGTTGCATCGGTGTGTGCGTGTCGAGCAGTGTGTCGTAGAAGCCCCGGATCATCATCGGGTCGCCTTCCAGCTTGCCGACCACCGTGCCGGCGTGGATGTGGTCCACGCCCGCCATGCGCATCCACTTGCAGATGACGCGAAAGTTCATACCGTGGTTCTTTTGGCGCGAGTAGGTGCTGTTGCCTGCGCGGTGAAGGTGCAGGATCATGTCGTTTTTGCGTGCCCACAAGGCCATGCTCTGGATCGCCGTGTAACCGATCACCAGGTCGATCATGATGATCACGCTGCCCAGGCTCTTGGCGAATTCGGCACGGGCGTACATTTCTTCCATCGTGCCGGCGGTGACGTTCAGGTAGTGGCCTTTGACCTCGCCGGTAGCCGCGCTGGCTTTGTTGACGGCTTCCATGCAGTAAAGGAAACGATCGCGCCAGTGCATAAAGGGCTGCGAGTTGATGTTCTCGTCGTCCTTCATGAAATCGAGACCGCCTTTGAGACCCTCGTACACCACGCGGCCATAGTTGCGGCCTGAGAGGCCAAGCTTGGGCTTGGTGGTGGCACCGAGCAGCGGACGGCCAAACTTGTCCAAGCGCTCACGCTCTACAACAACGCCGGTAGCAGGACCCTGGAAGGTCTTCAGGTAGGCGACGGGGATGCGCATGTCTTCCAAGCGCAGCGCCTTCACCGCCTTAAAGCCAAAGACGTTGCCGATGATCGACGCAGTCAGGTTGGCGATCGAGCCGCCTTCGAACAGGTCGATGTCGTAAGCGATGTAAGCAAAGTACTGCTGCTCTGTCTTCGTGCCGGGGCCTGTGTTGGGCACGGCATCGACGCGATAGGCTTTGGCGCGGTAGAGGTCGCAAGCGGTCAGTCGGTCTGTCCACACTACGGTCCACGTGGCGGTGGAGGATTCGCCGGCCACGGCGGCGGCGCATTCTTCGGAGTCAACGCCTTCTTGTGGCGTCATGCGGAACATGGCGATCAAGTCGGTTTCCTTGGGCTGGTAGTGTGGATCCCAGTAGCCCATTTGCTTGTATCTCAAAACGCCAGCGCTGTAGCGCTTTTTGCCGTCGGTGATTGCGCTGTCGGTATTGCTCATCAATGTCTCCTGTTTAAGGTTTTGGGGTGGTATGAAAATGAATGTAGGAGTCTTGGTTAAAAAAGTAAATTCACATCTTTTTGGACTTGGGTTAAGTATTTACTGAATCAAATGCGTAGCAGGTGGCGCCCCGTTTTGGAGAAGTCCCCAAACTGCGCAAGCGCTTTACCTCGGTGGTGGATTCACTGGCCCAACCCGCACTGGGGAAGTCGCCTTTATTAGCTTTGTTCGTTGGCGCTCCTCGGTGTAAATCCGACCCGTCGCACACGGCCCCGGGTCTATTGCTCAGCTTTAGCGCGGTGAAAGGACCGTATTTGTGCGTGGTGCATCGCTCTGGGCAACCTGCGGCTTGGGCATGGCGCACAGGCCCGAAGGGGCTTCATGTGTGCGCCAGTAGTGACCGGCCGCTGCCGCGCCACTGCCGGGCTGCACCTTGACGCCGCAATCGAGCATGGCCATTTCTGCGCCGTTGATAGCGGCCATCAAATGGATTTCATTCATATCGCCCAAATGGCCGATGCGAAACAGCTTGCCGGCCACTTTGGACAGGCCGCCGCCCAACGACAGGTTGTAGCGCTGGTAGGCGCGGGCTATGACTTCAGTACCTGCAATACCTTCGGGCAGCATGACCGCAGACACGGTATCGGAGTGCCAGCGCTGTTCTTTGGCGCAAAGCTTGAGTTGCCAGCCCTGGGTCACCGCAGCGCGTACGCCTTCGGCCAGGTAATGGTGGCGCGCGATGACGTTGTCCAGACCTTCTTCGCTGATCATCTTGAGCGCCTCAATCAGCCCGTACATCAGTGACAACGCGGGGGTGTAAGGGAAGTAGCCGGTGGCATTGCTTTGGATCATGTCAGGCAGATCAAAGTAGGCGCGCTTGAGCTTAGACGTCGGGTACATGGCCAGGGCCTTGGGGCTGGCGCACAGAATGCCAAGGCCCGCAGGCAACATAAAGCCTTTTTGTGAACCGGAAACCGCCATGTCGATGCCCCAGTCATCAAAGCGGAAATCCAGGCAGCCCAATGAGGAAACGCAGTCCACAAACAGCAGGGCTGGGTGTACTGCCTCGTCCAAGGCTTCGCGCACACCGGCAATGTCTGAACTCACGCCGGTTGCGGTTTCGTTTTGGCAAGCCAAGACCGCCTTAATCTGATGGTGTGTATCGGCCTTGAGAATGTCTTCGAATTGCTGCAAAGGCACGCCGGTGCCCCATTCGCAGTCCACAATCTGCACATCCAAGCCGAGGCGCTCACACATATCAATCCACAGGTGGCTGAACTGACCAAAGCGCGCCGCCAGCACTTTGTCGCCAGGGGACAAGGTGTTGGTCAGTGCAGCCTCCCAGCAACCGGTGCCCGAGGACGGAAACACAAATGGCGTGCCGAACTGGGTGCGGAAAACCTCGCGCAGCCCCGCCATGATGGTCTGGGTTAGTTGAGGAAAACGGGGCGAACGATGGTCCTCCATCGATACCATCATCGCGCGCTGAATACGGTCGGGCACATTGGTCGGACCTGGTACAAACAGAAAATTACGACCAGCCATAGCGGCATCCTTTCGGTTAGAGGGGTTATGTGTTCATACTCTAAAACCCTGTAATTCGAAAGTAAATTCATATATTCTTTGTTTTCGGTTAAGCTTTTACTTAATGAAAAACGCCACCTTCCGCCAATTGCGCGTTTTCAGCGAAGTGGCTCGCCACCTGAGCTTTACCCGCGCCGCGCAAATACTCAATCTCACGCCCCCGGCCGTAACCATGCAGGTGCGCGAGTTGGAGAAGCACATTGGCATGCCCTTGTTTGACCGCAGCGGGCGCAACGTAGCACTGACGACGGTGGGCGAGTACATGCTGGTTTACGCGCGCAAGATGCTGGCCACGCTCAAAGACGCCGAAGATGCCGCACTGCGCCTGCAAAAGCTTGAAGTCGGGTTGCTCACCATTGGCATGGTCAGCACCGCCAAGTATTTTTTGCCGCACTTACTAGCGCAGTTTCGCCAAGAGCACGAGGGAATCGACATCAAACTGGTGGTCGGTAACCGCGAACAATTGGTAAAGATGCTCCGCGCTAATGAGGTGGACATTGCCATCATGGGCCGCCCGCCCAACGAGCTTGCTACAAGGGCCGAACCCTTCGCCGCCCACCCCCACGTATTTGTGTCCGCCGTCCAACATCCGTTTGCACAGCGTGAGACGCTGGCGCCTGGCGAGCTTCAGGGGCAAGCCTTCATCATGCGCGAGCCCGGCTCGGGCACGCGCGCAGCGCTGGAGCGCTTTCTAGGCGCCGCCCGTGTCGAACCCAGGGTGACCATGGAAATGGCGAGCAACGAAACCATCAAGCAAGCGGTGATGGCGGGCATGGGACTGAGCTTTTTGTCGCTGCACACCTTGGGGCTGGAGCTCGACAACCGCCTGATTGCAGTGCTTGACGTGGAAGGCGCGCCAGTGGTGCGCGCATGGAACGTGGTGCACACCCTGTCGAAGTTGCTATCGCCTGCTGCAGAAGCCTTTCGCTACTTTATGCTCGAGCACGGGGAAGATTATTTGGCGCAGAATTTTGCACGCCACATCAAACTTGGACGCGAAAGTGATGCTCCCGCAAAGGATACAAATCGCCAAGGGCTCGCCAGTCTAAGGTTTGCCACGCGCGCGAACCCATAAATCCGCGTAGTGTGCTGCCCCCGCGAACAGGAGGCCCAAGGCCACGAGGCTCCATAACGGAGTCAAAGCGCCGCGCAAAGCCACCATCAGGCTCAATCCGGCCAGGCCATTGAGCAAGTAGTCGGACGGCGCCAAGCCACGCCCGGTCCGCTTGTGAAAGATCCATAAAGCCAGCAGTTCAACCACAGTCAGCGTTATGACACCATCAACCAGCGTGCCCGAGGCATACCAATACTCCACAAGTTCAGACCTTGGCCAGACCTAGCAAATGCGCCATATCCTTGAAGAAGATGCGCACATGGGCCATGGGCTTTTTGCGCACCAACTCTTTGTTCATATAGGACTCAAAAGTGAGTTGCTGCACATCGCGGTCTTCACAGATTTTGACGAAGCGTTCGCGCCGTTTTTCACTGCTGTACCAAAACCACTGCATGACTCCCAGCACGGTGAACACAGTGCCGTGCTTTTGCATAAACCGCTTGCGTGCAAGCCTCAGGCAACGAGCATCACCCGTTCGTAGCAATTCGTGCGCTGACTGCGCTGCCAACTGCCCGCCGAACATGGCGTAGTAAATACCCTCGCCGGACGCCGGCGCCACCACGCCCGCAGCGTCACCGGCGAGCACCACATCGCGTCCATTGTCCCAGCGCTTGAGGGGCTTCATGGGAAGCGGTGCGCCTTCTCGGCGCAAAACCTGCGCGTCCTTGAGCCCCGCCGACTCCCGCAAAGCGCCCACGGCACTGCGCAGAGAAAAACCTTTGTCTGCGCTGCCCGTGCCAATGCTCAATGTGTCGCCGTGAGGAAAGACCCAGCCGTAAAAGTCGGGGGAGAGCTTGCCTTGGTAGTACACATCGCAACGGGTGCCGTCATAGCCTGCGGGTTTGACAACTGGCGCCTTGACGATCTCGTGGTACGCAAACACATATTCCGTATCCTTGGCACCCTCTATCGACTGGCGCGCAACCTGCGACTTGGCACCGTCCGCACCGATGATGGTGCGCGCCCGCACTTGCGCTGGTTTTCCTTCGCCACGGTGGTGGTGCTCGCGCGCATGGTAATGAACAACGCTGATGCCATCGGCATCGCGACTCAGGCGTTCAAAAGTGCCGATGCGGCGCACCGCGCCGCTGCTAGCGGCGCGTACGCGCAGCCACTCGTCAAAATCGGCACGGTCCACCATGCCAACAAAACCATTGTCAATGGGGATATCCACTGCGTGGTCGCTGGGCGCAATCATCCGTGCGCTGCGCGCACGCGCCACGAGCAGATGGTCAGGAATTTCAAAATCCTTGATCAGCCGCGGTGGAATGGCGCCACCGCAGGGCTTGATGCGCCCGGCCCGATCCAGCAATAACACGCTATGCCCCTGGCGGGCGAGTTGATGCGCCGCAGTGGCACCTGCTGGGCCGCCACCGACCACCACCACGTCAAACGTTTCACTGTGTTCCATACCCAGTTTCCCCATGAATTGAAGTTTCGGCGCTCTTTATGCGCCCACCGACTGCAAACTACGCAAGGCAAATGCGCTGACCATCATTCCCATCACAAAAAACGGCACACCGAAGCCGCTATACCAATAGGCGCGTTGTGTGACGCGCGCCAAGAAGTAATCCATCATGAATAGCTGGATTCCGAGCAGCAGCGCGACAGCGAGCCCATGGCCGGGACACCCCCACGCGAAAAGCAACACAATCACCACGAGCTGGGGCAGGCCCATAAACCAGCAAGCCACGCCTGCGGCCGTCTGCTCTCCGAGTTGCACCGGCAGGGAGCGCACGCCCATTTCCCGGTCGCCCTTGACGGCCTTGAAATCGTTGAGGGTCATGATGCCGTGGGTGGCAATGCTATAGAGCAAGGCTAGCGCCAGCGAGCGGCCACCCGGCATAGCTCCCCCAGCCATGACGGCGGCGCCCGTGGTCCAGGCGATGCCCTCATAACTGATGCCGCAAGCAGCGTTGCCCCACCAGCCGTTTTCTTTGAGGCGCAGCGGCGGCGCGCTGTAGGCCCAGGCCAGTGCCAGTCCCAGGGCCGCCGCGCCAAAACCCCAGGGCCCCAAGGTCAGCGCCACGGCCAGCGACACACCGGTCCACAGCAAGGCCAGCCCCAAACCCCAGCGCCCAGGCATACGCCCGGACGGAATCGGTCGCTGCGGCTCGTTAATGGCGTCCACATGGCGGTCAAACCAGTCGTTGACTGCTTGGCTGGTGGCGCAGACCAAGGGCCCGGCCAGCGCAATGCCAATGAGTGCCAGGCCCCATTTGCCATCCATAGCCACGCCTGAGGCTACCACCCCGCAGGCAAAAGCCCACATGGGCGGAAACCAGGTGACAGGTTTGAAAAGCTCGGTTACGGAAGAAAGTGCGGGTCGTGGCATTCGAAGTGTTTTATCGTTGACACAGTATCATGTCAAGAAATATTTACACTTCTTATGGTATCTCCCTAGACACACCGTCGCGCGCCGCTGGAGCGCTGCCTTAATTTTCGGCGTCTGCGTCGGCGCTGGTGTCGCTCATGCCAAAGCGGCGCAGCTTGACGTACAGGCTTTGGCGCGAGAGGCCTAGCATTTCTGCCGCAGACGCCCGGTTGTCGCCGGTGAGTTCGAGCGCTGCCTCAATGCACAGTTGCTCGATCAGGTCGGTGGTCTCGCGCACAATGTCCTTGAGCGGCACACGACCCACCAGCTCGGTCATCTGACCAGTCGAGCGCGGCAGTTCCTTGCTGGGCTTGGTGTCATTGTTCAGACGCAGGCCCACGTCGCGGATCGTGAAACCCAGGCAACGCTTCTCGCCCGTGGTAACGGCCACCGCGGAGATTTCCACGTCGGTGGTCGAGCCGTAGTCGCCGCGCATGCGGGTGGCAAACAGGCGCACCACGTCGCGCTGGCGCAAATTAGAAATCAACACGCTCAGGTCCACCCCGGCGCGACCCAACCAGCGCTCCAGCGACTCGCCGCGCACCAGGTCTTCATTACTGACCTGGGCGAGCTGCAAAAACGCCCGGTTGGCGGTCAGCACCTGGCCCGACAGGTCCGTCACCACGAATGCGTCAGGCGCGCTCTCCATCACATCGGTCAAGATTTGCTTGGCATTGGCCGTGCCCGAAGAGTCGGCCTGTGCCGCCTTGGGCACCAACCGAAGCAAGAAATGAGAAGACTGCTCTTGCCGAAACAGCGAGACAGCCACTACCATTTCGGCCCCACTGTGCGCGATGCGCACCTCGACGGGTGTTGAGCGGCCGCTGGCACGCAGTCCGGAAAATACCTGGCTCAGCGCCGTGTAGCTGCGTTGGTCAAGGCTCTCGCGCAAGTTCCAACTCGGTTTGCCAAGCGCCTCACCAAACAGAACTTGGGCCGCGGGGTTGCTGTCTTCGGGCTTCTCGGTGGTGGCGTCCAGAATCAGCAAGGCCTCCGAGGTGACCTGGAACAGCAGGCGGTAGCGGGTTTCGATGTGTTTGAGCTGCCAATAATCGCGCTCCATGGAACGCTGCGCCGCGATCAGTTTTTGCTGCAGCGCGGCTTGTGGGCGCAAGTCGCGGCCAAAGGCCACCGAATGCGCACCCCGGCCACCCGGCAGGCGCGAGGCCGGGACATGGATCAGCGAGTAGGACAAAGGCAGCTCGGTGCCGTCCTGGGCGTATTGGTTGAGGTGGCGCCATTTAGCGCTTTTGCCCGAGTCGCCGTCGCGCAGCATGGCCGTCACCTTGGGGCGGCTTTCCTCGCTCACGGTCTGACTCCAGGGCTTGCCCAGCCAATTTTGATAGCCGTGCCCCATCATTTCGTCGCTGCCAAAGGCGGCGTCGCGGATGATGCCGGCATCGTCCATGATCAACACCACATCGGCAGCGGCCGTGATCAGCTTGGCAGCGACGTCCGCATCGAGGTTCGAAAAATACAGCTGCGCATCTTCAAAACGCCCCGTGGGAAGTGCCGGTGCCGTTTGAATAACTTGGTTCATGGATGTTCCGAAATAGGAGGAAAGGGACTAAGAGGCTATTGCGTGGCCGGACCCGAAGACAGATGCAGTCGCGCCAATCCTGGCGCCAAGCTTCCATCGTTGGCCATCAAATCGGCGCCGACGCGCTGGGCATATTCTGGATTGCAGGCAAATAGGGGGCCCCCGACCATTATGCATATCCCCGAATAGCATGACGCCTTGCGCACTGCGCTGACGCATTGTGTCAACCGGTCCAATTGCGCCACCGTGGCCAGAGAAAAACCCACGACATCGTACTTGTGCCGTTTGACCAAGTTAACAGGGTCATCGAACAAGTCGTAGGGGCCGCCGGTCACTTCCCAACCAGCGCGTTGGAAGAATTCGGCCACCATGGCCAGACCGAAGGTGTGCTGCTCGCCGGGCGTTGGAACCAGCAGGATGTGCAGTCCATTGCTCACAGGATTTTTGTACTTTTCAAATTCCGCGTTGACCTCGTGCAGCATTTTTTGCAGCCGCCCTAGGCCAATGGTGACATCGGTGAAGTCGCACAAGTCTTGTTCCCACATTTCGCCCAAGTAGCGCGCTGCGGGCGCGAGCAGATCAAGATAGATGGACTCAATGGGCGCACCCTTTAAGCGCATGGACTCGATGCAGGCCAAGGCTTGCGCGTCGCGCCCGGTGAGTATCAACTTGGCGAACTCGGACACATCGTCGGGCGTGACCTTGATGGCAGCGTAGTCGGCCGGCAACTCGCACTCTTCGGGGGTGCGGTGCGCAAGCATCAGGCGCGGGATGATTTCGTGCTGAATGGCCTTGGCCAGTACCGCCACGGTATGGTCGTCCTGGGCAAGGGCGTCGTAATCTTGCGGCGTTCGCCCATAGCGCGCCTGCGCGCCTGAGCCTAGGTCTTGCCAATTTTCTAAGGCGTGGGAATCGCCAAAGCTGGCGTCGTCCCGTGCGCTGATCCGGTTGCTCGAACCCATTAATGTCTCCTCGTTATGGGGCTTCGCCCTTGGGGCGAATGCGCTTCGGTACCTGCCGAAGCTTTCGTCTTTTTCACTATTTTTTTACGCCGGCGCCAACAAATTCGTGCGCAAAAAAATGCTCACACCACCGGTGTAGGTGGTTTTACGCTCCTCGTTGACATAAATCAAAGCTTTTCTCAAACCCGATAAAAACACTAGGGTATATTTTGAAGTGTCTGAATTTATTTACGTAACAAAAAGTTGACATTTCGCAAAAGCAGGGATAAATTGGACGCCATGGTTCATTCATCCTTTCCCAAACCGCAGGAAAATCGGCCCGCACGGTCGGCGCGTCGGCCGCTTTACACGCCTGAGGAGCGCGTGCGCCGCGACAAGTCGATCTGGACATTTATCCAAGGACTGCTCGCGCCCATTCAGTTTTTCATATTCCTGGGAAGCCTGGGCTTTGTGCTGCGGTTTTTGTTGACAGGCCAAGGCTTGGAGATAGCCAACTCGTCGGTCGTCGTCAAGACACTGACCCTGTACACCATCATGCTCACTGGCTGCATCTGGGAAAAAGTGGTGTTTGGCCGCTACCTTTTTGCACCGGCGTTTTATTGGGAAGACGTTTTCAGCATGCTGGTGCTGGCGCTACACACCTGCTACCTTTGGGCGACCTACACCGGCGCCCTCGTCGGCGCCCAGCTGATGTATCTCGCCTTAGCGGCCTATGCGACCTATGTGGTCAACGCTGGGCAGTTCTTGCTCAAGTTGCGTGCGGCCCGTTTGGACCACGCCGTCAGCCTTCGCACCAACACCAGGGCGCCCTCTGGCGCTGGAGCGCTTGCATGAACGCGGTGGCCATTCCCATCCACGCGCTGCCCTCGGGCGGCTGCAGCGATGCCCCGGTGCTGCGCGAGCGCGGGCAACACGAGGTTTTTTGCGGCCTGACCGGCATCATCTGGTTGCACCGCAAGATCCAGGACGCCTTCTTTTTGGTGGTGGGCTCGCGCACCTGCGCTCACCTGATCCAGTCCGCCGCCGGGGTCATGATTTTTGCAGAGCCCCGCTTTGCCACTGCCATCATTGACGAGCGCGACCTCGCTGGCTTGGCCGACGCCAATACCGAACTCGACCGCGTAGTACAGCAACTGCTGGCGCGCCGGCCCGAAATCAAACTGCTTTTTCTGGTCGGATCCTGCCCGTCCGAGGTGATCAAGCTCGACTTGGCCCGCGCAGCGGCCCGCTTGTCGACCACGTTTTCGCCCTCCGTGCGGGTATTGAACTACTCGGGCAGCGGCATCGAAACTACATTCACCCAAGGCGAAGACGCCTGCCTAGCCTCTATGGTGCCCGGTTTGCCCGCCAGTGCACCCCAGGCTCCAGCCGAGCTGCTGGTGGTTGGCGCCCTGGCGGATGTGGTGGAAGACCAGTTCCTGCGCCTGTTTAGGCACATGGGCGTGGAGCGGGTGCGGTTTTTCCCGCCCCGGCGCGCCTCGGACATGGCGCCTGTAGGCCCCAACACCCACATGCTGCTGGCCCAGCCCTTTTTGGCCGATACCGCCCGTGCACTGCAGGCGCGCGGCGCCACGCTGCTGGCTGCACCCTTTCCTTTGGGCGTGGAAGGCACAACTTTGTGGCTGCAAGCCGCAGCCCGCGCTTTTGGCATTGCGCAGGCCAAGTTTGACGCCGCCGTGGCACCCGCCACCCAGCGCGCCACGGCGGCGCTGGCCCGCGCCAGGCTGGCGCTTGAAGGCAAAAGCATCTTCTTTTTTCCTGATTCGCAACTCGAGATCCCGCTGGCGCGCTTTCTGGCACGCGAACTCGGCATGCGCTTGCTTGAAGTGGGCACGCCCTATTTGCACCGCCAAAACCTGGCACAAGAGCTGGCCTTGTTGCCCGAAGGCACCTTTTTGTCCGAAGGCCAGCATGTGGAAAAGCAACTCGAACGCTGCCGCGCGGCGCAGCCCGACATCGTGGTCTGCGGCCTGGGCCTGGCCAACCCCCTGGAGTCCGAAGGCATGACCACCAAATGGGCTATTGAGCTGGTGTTCACCCCCATCCAAGGCTTCGATCAGGCCGCCGATCTGGCCGAGCTGTTCACTCGCCCACTGCTGCGCCGCATGCGCCTGGCTGCCTAGGCCGTTTTAAACACCGCAGACCATGCAACTCACCCTCTGGACCTATGAAGGCCCGCCCCATGTCGGCGCCATGCGGGTGGCCACGGCCATGGAAAAAGTGCATTACGTGCTGCACGCGCCCCAGGGCGATACCTACGCGGACCTGCTGTTCACGATGATCGAGCGCATTAAGAAGCGCCCGCCCGTCACCTACACCACCTTCCAAGCGCGGGACCTTGGGGGCGACACAGCCGAGCTGTTCAAGACCGCCGCGCGCGAAGCCTTTGAACGCTTCCAACCCCAAGCCATGCTGGTGGGCGCCTCATGCACGGCCGAGCTGATTCAGGACGACCCGGGTGGCCTGTGCAAGGCTTTGAATTTGCCCGTGCCCGTGGTGGCCCTGGAACTTCCTGCCTACCAGCGCAAGGAAAACTGGGGCGCCTCGGAAACCTTCTACCAACTGGTGCGCAACCTGGCAAAGCCCGCCACGCCACCGAGTGAAAACACTGAGGCGAAAAAGCCACGCTGCAATATCTTGGGCCCCACCGCGCTAGGCTTTCGCCACCGCGACGACCTGCAAGAAATCCGCAGCCTGCTCGGGCAGATGGGCGTAGAGCTCAATGTGGTGGCGCCGCTCTCGGCCACGCCTGAAGACCTAGGCCGCTTGGCCAATGCCGACTTCAATGTCGTTCTTTACCCCGAGATCGCTAACCTGACGGCGCAGTGGCTGCAGCGCACCTTTGGCCAGCCCTTCACCAAAACCATTCCCATTGGCACGGGTGCTACCCGCGCCTTCATCCGCGAAGTGGCCACCTTGGCGGGGCTTGACGCTGAAGCCGCTCTGGCCCAGGCCACATCGCGCGCCGCCTGGTACGCCCGCTCGGTTGACTCCACCTACCTCACCGGCAAGCGCGTGTTTGTCTTTGGCGACGCCACCCACGCCGTGGCGGCGGCCAAAGTGGCCAGCGAGGAAATGGGCTTTACTGTGGTGGGTATCGGTACCTACAGCCGCGAATTTGCGCGCGAGGTGCGCGACGCGGCCAAGCTCTACGGCGTGGAACCGCTGATCAGCGACGACTACCTGGAAGTCGAAGCGCGTATTTCCGAATTGCAGCCCGAACTGGTGCTGGGCACGCAAATGGAGCGCCACATAGCCAAGCGCCTGGGCGTGCCTTGCGCGGTGATTTCCGCGCCAGTGCATGTGCAGGACTTTCCAGCGCGCTACTCGCCGCAGATGGGTTTTGAAGGCGCCAACGTGCTGTTTGACACCTGGGTGCATCCGCTGATGATGGGCCTGGAAGAGCATCTGATTGGCATGTTCCGGGGCGACTCTGAGTTCCACGAAGACGCGGCGCCTTCGCACCTGGGCGGCGGCGTGATGCAAGAAAGTCCTGCCTCCAACAGTCTGGCGCCCGCCCCCGCGGCAGACACCGTCACCGTCAGCGCGGTACCAGCGGCAAGCTGGAACCCCGAGGCCGAAAAAGAACTGAAAAAAATACCTTTTTTTGTGCGCGGCAAAGCGCGACGCAACACCGAGCGATATGCCGTCGATCACGGCCTGGCTCTTATCACGGTGGAGACTTTGTATGACGCTAAAGCTCACTTCGGGCGCTAGTATGAACGCGCATCGGGCACCGACTCTGATCCGTGTGGTGATCGTGACCATGGACACGCACCTGGCAAGTTCGGTCGAGCGCACCCGCAAAATCCTGTCAAAAGACCTGCCCGGCTTGGCGCTCACGCTGCACGCCGCCTCGGAATACGCAGGCAACGACACCCTGATCGCCCGCTGCAAAGCCGACATCGCGCAGGCCGACATCGTGGTGGCCGCTATGCTGTTTTTGGAAGACCATTTCCTGCCCATCCTGGAAACCTTGCGCGCGCGGCGCATGCAATGCGACGCCATGATCTGCATCGCCTCGGCCACCGAGGTCACGCAGCTCACCCGACTGGGCCAGTTCGACATGCTCAAGCCCGCCAGTGGCCCAATGGCGCTGCTCAAAAAACTACGTGGCAGCAAAGAAAAAGCCCCCACCGGCGGTGCTGCGCAAATGAAGATGCTGCGCCGCCTTCCGCAAATGCTGCGCTTTATTCCAGGCACGGCCCAAGACGTGCGCGCCTACTTTTTGGCCATGCAATACTGGATGAGCGGTTCGGACGACAACGTCCTGAACCTGGTGCGCCACGTGGTGGACCGGGGCGCTGACGGCACGCGGCGCAGCCTGCGCGGCAGCCTCAAAGTAGACGCGCCGGTGCATTACCCCGAAGTCGGCGTCTACCACCCGCGCCTGGTTGGGCGCTACGCAGAAGAAGCGCTGGCCCTGCCCCTGCCCGAGCGTGGCCCCGTGGTGGGAACCGTGGGCCTGCTGCTGATGCGCTCCTATTTGCTCTCGGGCAACGCCGGCCATTACGACGGCGTGATCTCCGCGCTCGAAGCGCGTGGTCTGCGCGTGATTCCGGCCTTTGCCGCCGGGCTTGATTCGCGCCCTGCCATTGAAGCGTTTTTTTACCAAAACGGCCGGGTGACGGTAGACGCTGTGGTGTCACTCACTGGCTTTTCTCTGGTTGGCGGTCCCGCGTACAACGATGCCAAAGGCGCCGAAGAGGTGCTCGCCAAGCTCGACGTGCCCTATGTGACGGCGCATCCGGTCGAATTTCAAACCCTGGACCAATGGGGCGGCTCTGATCGCGGCCTGATGCCAGTGGAGAGCACCATCATGGTGGCGATTCCCGAGCTTGATGGTTCTACCGGCCCCATCGTCTTTGGCGGCCGGCCTGGCGCTGCGGGCGTGACCTGTGCGGGTTGCCATCACGCCTGCACCTTTGGCGCCAACACCACAGCCCAAGACATGCACAGCTGTCCCGAGCGCGCCCTCATGTTGGCCGCGCGGGTGAGCAAGCTCGTGGCATTGAAGCGCAGCGAACGCAGCGCGCGCAAAGTGGCCATCGTGCTGTTTAACTTTCCACCCAACGCCGGCAACATTGGCAGCGCCGCCTATTTGTCGGTATTTGAGTCTCTGCAGCACACCTTGACCGCCATGCAAGGCCAGGGCTACAGCGTCAATCTGCCCGAGAGCGTGGACGAGCTGCGCGACGCCATTTTGTTGGGCAACGCCTCGCAGTACGGCGCCGACGCCAATGTGCACACCCTGATCAGCGCGGACGACCATGTGCGGCGCGAACGTTGGCTCAAGGAAATCGAAGCCCAGTGGGGCCCGGCACCTGGTCGCCAGCTCAGCAATGGCAGCGCCATTTACGTACTGGGCAAGCAGTTTGGCAACGTGCTGATTTGCGTGCAACCCTCCTTTGGCTACGAGGGTGACCCCATGCGCTTGTTGTTCGAAAAAGGTCTGGCGCCCACCCACGCGTTCTCAGCCTTTTACCGCTATCTGCGGGAGGACTTCGCCGCCCACGCCGTACTCCACTTTGGCACGCACGGTGCGCTGGAATTTATGCCCGGCAAGCAAACTGGCCTGAGCGGCACCTGCTGGCCCGACCGTCTGATCGATGACTTGCCCAATGTGTACCTCTACGCGTCCAACAACCCCTCTGAAGGTGCAATCGCCAAGCGCCGTTCCGGCGCGACCTTGATCAGCTACTTGACTCCCCCCATTGCCCAGGCCGGCTTGTACAAGGGCCTCCATGACCTCAAAGCGTCGCTGGAGCGCTGGCGCACTCTGGAGCGCGGTGCCCGTGAGCGCGTGGAACTCGCCGCCCTGATTCAGGCCCAAGCCGCAGAGCTGGACTTGGCCAAAGCCCAACCGCTCTGGGACGCCCAGCAAGCAGAGCCGGTAGACCAGCGCATGGTGCAGCTAGGCCAGGAAATACTGGAGCTGGAATACACCTTGATCCCGCACGGCTTGCACGTTACCGGGCGTGCGCCCAGCCCCGCCCAGCGCGTGGACATGCTGCTGGCCATGGCCGACTCCGCCCACGGCGTGACGCTGCACCGTAACGCGGTAGAGGCTTTGGTCGCTGGCCAAACACCCCAGCGCGCCTGGGCCAGCACGGGTTTGCCCAAGGATGCGCAGGCCCTCGCGCTACTTCAAGAGCTGGTTGGCATCAACGCCCAGTTGTCCGTCGATACCGAGGTCAGCGCGCTGATGCATGCGCTTGACGGCGGCTACATCCGGCCGGCCCCAGGCGGGGACATTTTGCGCACACCCGCAGTGCTCCCCACGGGACGCAATATCCACGGCTTTGACCCTTTCCGCATTCCCAGCGCGCTGGCCGTGCGCGAAGGCGCAGCCCAAGCGCAGTTGCTGCTAGAGCGCCACGCTGCGGACGGCTATGCACTGCCCGAGTCGGTCGCCATGGTGCTTTGGGGCAGTGACAACCTGAAAAACGAGGGCACGCCCATCGGTCAGGCCTTGGCACTGATGGGCGCGTTGCCGCGCTTTGACAGCTATGGCCGCATCGCCGGGGCCACGCTGATTCCTCTGTCCGAGCTGGGTCGGCCGCGAGTTGACGTGGTTATTACCTTGTCTGGCATCTTCCGCGACCTGATGCCGCTGCAGATCAAGCTGCTGGCCGAGGCCGCTTTCCTGGCGGCCTCGGCCGACGAACCGCTGGAGATGAACTGGATTCGCAAGCATTCGCTGGCCTACCAGCAAGAGCACGGCTGCACGCTGGAAGTGGCCGCTTTGCGCGTCTATGGCAATGCCGAAGGGGCTTATGGCGCCAACGTCAACAACCTGGTGGAAAGCAGCCGCTGGAGCGACGAGGGCGAACTGGCCGAAACCTACAAGCGCCGCAAGGGCTTTGCCTATGGCCGCAGCGGACGCGCGGTACAGCAAACCGCCTTGATGACCAGCGCGCTGGCAGACGTGCAACTAACCTACCAAAACCTGGACTCAGTGGAACTGGGCGTCACCACGGTGGACAATTATTTCGACACCCTGGGCGGCATCACCCAGGCGGTCAAGGTGGCTAAGGGCGGCAAAACGCCGCCGGTCTATATCGGCGACCAAACCAAGGGCAACGCTGCGGTGCGCTCGCTGCGCGAACAAGTCTCGTTGGAAACCCGTACCCGCATGCTCAACCCCAAATGGTTCGAAGGCATGCTCGAGCACGGCTACGAAGGCGTGCGCCAAATCGAGGTGCATGTGACGAACACCATGGGCTGGTCCGCCACCACCGGCCAAGTGCAGCCGTGGGTCTACAAGCAGCTGACTGAGACCTTCATGCTCGACCCCGCCATGCGCGAGCGCCTGGCCAAACTCAACCCAACCGCCTCGGCGCGGGTGGCCCACCGATTGATCGAAGCATCCGAGCGCAATTACTGGCAACCGGATGCACAAACGCTGGACGCCTTGCGGCGCGCCGGTGAAGAGCTGGAAGACCGCCTTGAAGGCGTCTACGAAGGAGCACCCGCATGAATACTGAAACCCTGCCATTCCCCACTGTACGGCGTTCCGTGCCCCGCTTAGACGGGGACGGAAGCGTGCAAGTGCAACTCGACCCCAACTTGAAAATCGGCAACGCCAAGGTGTTTGCCATTTATGGCAAAGGCGGTATTGGCAAGAGCACGACCAGCAGCAACCTGTCAGCGGCGTTTTCCAAACTGGGCAAGCGCGTGCTGCAAATCGGCTGCGACCCCAAGCACGACAGCACCTTTACCCTGACCAAAAAAATGCTACCCACGGTGATTGACGTGTTAGAGACCGTGGACTTCCATGCCGAAGAATTGCGCGTGGAAGACTTTGTATTCCCTGGCTACAACGGCGTGATGTGCGTCGAAGCCGGTGGCCCGCCTGCGGGCACGGGTTGCGGCGGCTACGTGGTGGGCCAGACGGTGAAGCTGCTCAAGGAACACCACCTGCTCGAAGACACCGACGTGGTGATTTTTGATGTGCTGGGCGACGTGGTGTGCGGTGGCTTTGCCGCGCCGCTGCAACACGCCGACAAGGCGCTCATCGTCACCGCCAATGACTTCGACTCGATTTTTGCTATGAACCGCATCGTACAGGCCATTGGCGCCAAGGCCAAGAACTACAACGTGCGACTGGGCGGCGTGATCGCCAACCGCAGCGCCGCCACCGACCAGATCGACAAGTACAACAACAAGATTGGCCTAAAACTCGCCGCGCACTTTCCCGACCTCGACGTCATTCGCCGCAGCCGCCTCAAAAAATCCACGCTGTTCGAGATGGAGTATTCGCCCGAACTAGAAGCGGTACAAAACGAATACATGCGCTTGGCCGCATCGCTGTGGCTGGGGGGCGAGTCGTATTCGGCCGTGCCCATGAAGGACCGCGACATTTTTGATCTGCTGGGTTTTGATTGAAGGACCGCCATGAGCGACACCTCCTACCAAGAGCGACGCGGCCAGATCGAACACTATTTCGATCGCACAGCCGCGTCCGCCTGGGCCAAGCTGACCTCGGACGCGCCAGTGGGTCGCATCCGCGCCACGGTGCGTGCCGGGCGCGATCAGATGCGCGCCACGCTCTTGTCGTGGTTGCCTGCAGACTTGCATGGCAAACGGATTTTGGACGCTGGCTGCGGCACGGGCGCGCTGGCAGTAGAAGCGGCGCGCCGGGGCGCAGAAGTGGTGGGTATTGACCTCTCGCCCACGCTGGTGGATCTGGCCCGCACCCGCTTGCCTGCTGAGCTGGCGCACCGCATTGACCTGCGCAGCGGCGATATGCTCGACGCCAGCCTGGGGCACTTTGACCATGTGGTGGCTATGGACTCCATCATCCACTACCAAACCGATGACGCGGTGAGCGCGCTGGCGCAATTGGCCCAGCGCACTTCGGGCACCATCGTATTTACCTTTGCGCCGCGCACACCGCTGCTGGCCGCGATGATCTCGGTCGGGCGCCTGTTCCCCCGCGGCGACCGTGCGCCCTGGCTCGAGCCCATGGCCGAAGTCAAGATCGCCAGCCTGATGGCCGCCAACCCCGCCTTGGCTGGCTGGCAGTGCGGACGTACCCAGCGCGTCTCCAGCGGCTTTTACAAATCGCAAGCCATGGAGTGGGCTCGGCCATGAGAGCCAAGACCTTCACCAAGTTCGCGCGCAATATCCCCACGGGCTGGTTGCCGTTTGCGGACGTGTCGAGTCCAGGCCTGCCGCTTTCGCGCTTGCTACGCCTGTCGCTGTTTAAAGTGACCATGGGCATCACCACGGCCCTGCTGATTGGCACGCTCAACCGCGTGATGATCGTGGAACTCTTTGTGCCGGCCTGGCTGGTGTCCATGATGCTGGCGCTGCCGCTCTTGGTAGCGCCTTTTCGCGCTGTCACCGGCTACCAGTCTGATGTGCACCGTTCGGCCTTTGGTTGGAAGCGCGTGCCCTACATGTGGGGAGGCACTTTGATCCAGTTTTTTGGCCTGGCGGTCATGCCCTTTGCGCTCTTGGTGCTATCGGGCGGCGGCCAGATTGCCACGCCCGACTGGGTGGGCCAGGGTGCTGCGGCCATTGCATTCTTGATGGTGGGCGCGGGCCTGCAGACCTCGCAAACCGCCGGGCTGGCGCTGGCCACCGACCAAGCCAGCGAGGAAACCCGCCCCCGCGTGGTGGCGCTCATGTATGTGATGCTGCTGGCCGGGGCCGTGGGTGGAAGCCTCATTTTTAGCCTGCTACTGGCGCATTTCACACCCGAGCGCCTGGTCCAAGTGGTGCAAGGCACGGCGCTGGTGGTGTTGGTGCTCAACTGCATCGCCTTGTGGAAGCAAGAGCCGCGCAACCCCCAGCGGGTTGCAGAACTCAAAAACACAGTGCAACCGCGCTTCAAGGAAGTTTGGAATCAGTTCATTGCCCTGCCCAACGCGCGCCGTTTTCTGTGGTCAACCGCCCTGGGCACCATGGCCTTCAATATGCAAGACATTGTCTTGGAGCCCTATGGCGGCGAGATATTGCATTTGAGCGTGGGCGCCACCAGCGCGCTGACCGCCATGCTGGCCGGTGGCGGACTGCTGGGATTTGTGCTGGCCGGTCGCCAACTGGCCAAAGGCGTCGATCCGCTGCGGCTGGCGGCCTATGGAGCGCTAGCGGGCCTGCCGGCATTTTCCGCCGTGATCTTTTCGGCCCCGCTGGACGCCGGCTGGCTGTTTCGCGCCGGCGCATTGGGCATTGGTTTTGGCGGCGGCTTGTTTGCCGTGGGCACCTTGTTTGCAGCCATGCGCATGGAAGGCAGCGGATTTGTGGGTCTGGCCCTGGGCGCATGGGGCGCCGTGCAGTCCACAGCGGCTGGCCTGGCCATGTTTTTTGGCGGTGCGCTGCGCGACGTGGTCACCGGCCTGTCCACCCAAGGCGTGCTCGGTGAGGCCATGGCCATGCCGTCAGTCGCCTACAGCGTGGTCTACCACGTAGAGATGCTGCTCTTGTTCATGACCCTGATTGCCATTGGCCCCTTGGTGCAACGCAATAGCCGCATGCGCCAGCCTGTTTCAAAGCCGCTCGGATTGCCCGAGCTGTCCACCTAAGTCCACCAGCCCTTATTACCCGAGGAGAAGCCCTTATGCAAACCGTTGGCTACATCACTTCCTATATCGACCTGGCGCAGCTCTTGCTGTACGTGTTCTGGGTCTTTTTTGCCGGCCTGATTTACTACCTTGTGCAGGAAAACCACCGCGAGGGCTACCCCATGGAGTCCAGCAGCAGCGGACGCGCGGTCGTCAAGGGCTGGCCAATTCCCGAACCCAAGACATTCAAGTTAGAGAACGGAAAATCCGTCACCGTGCCCGACCTGGCGCGCAAAGAGCCGCCCTACAGTGGCCGCTCCACCGGCTACGGTTCGGGCGCTCCGCTTGAGCCCACGGGCGACCCGATGAAGGCCGCGATTGGCGCAGGCGCCTATTCCATGCGTGAAGACGTGCCCGAGATGAGTTTGCACGGCACGCCAGTGATTCAGCCTTTGCGCATTGCATCGGCCTACACCGTGGCACCCCAAGACGTCGATCCCCGCGGCCTGCCCGTGATGGGCGGCGACGGCAAACAAGGCGGCACGGTTAAGGACATTTGGATCGATTCGACCGAGATGATGTTCCGCTACCTGGAAGTCGAAACCCAGACCAGCAGCGGCCCGCGCCACGTGCTGGTACCCATGCCTTTTGCGCTGGTGCGCCGCAACCAGGTGGAGGTGCACGCCATTTATGGTCGTCACTTTGCAGACGTGCCGCAACTGCGCAGCACCGACCAGGTCACCAAACTGGAAGAAGAAATGATCAGCGCCTACTTTGGCGGCGGCACCTTGTATGCCGACGCCCAACGCAGCCAGCCATTGATCTAATCCCCACACTGCGCGTTGATAGCTGGAGACTTCCATGAGCATTGAAAACCACGGGCACGAATACGAGTTTGAGCCCCAGTTTGGCCTGCCCGAACGCTTACCCCAGACCGAGCGCATTCTGTGGCAGGGCTCACCAGATGTAGGCGCACTGGCGCAAAGCGCCTTTCATCTTCGCAAATTCGTGGTCTATTTCGCATTGCTGATGGTGGCGCGCGTGTACCCTGAAGTCACGGCGGGCGCCAGCGCCATGGAGATCTTGCTGTCCCTGAAATGGCTGCTGCCTTTGGCCGCCATCGGCTTGCTCACCGTATGGACCCTGGCTTGGCTGACTGCACGCACCACCGTCTACACCCTGACCAACAAGCGCGTGGTGATGCGCTTAGGTGTGGTGCTCACAGTGAGCTTTAACCTGCCCCTGTCCAAGATTGCCGCCGCAGATTTGCGTTTCCTGGAATCTGGCCATGGTGACATTACTCTGGCGCTCAAGGGTGAAGACCGTATTGCCTGGGTACACCTGTGGCCCAGTGTGCGCCCCTGGCGCATCACCAAGCCCGAACCCACGCTGCGTGCCATTCCCGACGCAGCATCTGTCGCCACGGCCTTGAGCAAGGCATGGGCTTTGGAAACCGGTTTGAGCGCCACCCCGGCCCAGGCGAGCCGCGCCAGCCAAGGCGCAGCTGTTTTGCAAGCGAGCGCCACATGAACGCCACCCTGCCCATGCAAGCGCCCAAGCGCTCGCCTGACACTTTTCCCACCTGGGTGCTGTACTGCGCAGGCGCCATCATTGCCTTTGCCTTGATTTCCGTGGGCCTGGTCCGCATCACCGGCAACGGCCCGGACCAGCGCGCAGCAGCCCCAACCGTAGAGCGCTCATTGCGCTTTGAAGACCAGGCTGACCATGGCGTGCTGGTAACGGACGGCATCACTGGCGAGAAGCTCACCGTGCTTTACGGCGAGCAAGGCTTTGTGCGCGGTGTGCTGCGCGCCCTTAGCCGGGAGCGCCATTCACGCGGCATCGGCGCGGTCCCGCCCTTCAAGCTGATTGCCCGCGTGGACGGCAGGGTGACATTGACCGATCCCGCCACTGGCGAGCGTGTGGATTTAGAGTCTTTCGGCCCGACCAACGTTGCCGAGTTTGCACGCTTTTTAGCGATGCAGCCCGAATAAACCATTGAACCAGGAACACGCCATGGACGCCGACACCACCATCGATTCATCAGCCAAAGCTTCCGACAAAGCGGTGGAGAGCACCCTGCTGAGCCCGCGCTTTTACACCACCGACTTTGCCGCCATGGACCGCCTGGACATGTCGCCCCTGCGCAGAGAGTGGGACGCGATGCTGGCCGAGTACGAGGGTGACAACAACCATGACCATTTCCAGCGCACGCCTGAGTTTGCGCACGAGGTAGCCGAGCGCTTTTCGCAGGTGAGCCCGGCCATGCGCCAGGAATTTCTGGAGTTTCTGATCTCCTCGCTCACGTCCGAGTTTTCGGGCTGCATTCTCTACAACGAGATTTTCAAGAACGTTGAAAACCCCGACATCAAGCAACTGATGCGCTACATGGCGCGCGACGAGTCGCGCCACGCCAGCTTCATCAACCAGTCGCTCAAAGACTTTGGCCTGGGGATTGACCTGGGGGACTTGAAGCGGACCAAGGCCTACACCTACTTCAAGCCCAAATACATTTTTTACGCCACCTACCTGTCGGAAAAAATTGGCTACGCGCGCTACATCACCATCTACCGCCAACTGGAAAAAAACCCGGACAAGCGCTTTCATCCGATCTTCAAGTGGTTTGAGCGCTGGTGCAATGACGAGTTCCGCCATGGCGAATCCTTCGCGCTGATCATGCGCGCCAACCCGCATTTGCTGCGCGGGGGCAATGTCTACTGGATCCGCTTCTTCTTGCTAGCGGTCTACGCCACCATGTATGTGCGCGACCACACCCGCCCCATGCTGCACCACGAAATGGGCCTGGAATCCACCAGCTACGACTACACCGTGTTTCGCATTACCAACGAGATCACCAAGCAGGTATTTCCGGTCAGCCTGGACATTGACAGCCCGGTATTTCGTGCCGGCTTGGCACGCCTGTTCCACATTCAGACGCAAATGGACGCCGCCAAGGCCCAGGGCGGTTTCCTGGGAAATCTGCGGCGCGCCGCTTGGGCGGCGGCAGGCTTGGGCACTTTTATACGCCTGTACTTTTTGCCAGTGCAACGCCACGAGCTGCCTGCGCAGATCCGCATGGCCCCAGCCTGGTAGGTCAGCGCTGCCGCCCCAAGAAAGCCCCGAATGAACGACAGCTCAATTGCCGTTGGTTTTGCCATCTTCATTTGGTGGTTCAGCACCGGCATTGTGATTTTGCTCAACCGCATGTCGCGCAGCGCCATCACCCGCAGCTTGGCTTTGTCATCGCTGCTGTGCGTTGCCGCCTTGGTCGGTCTCTCGCGTACAGCGCAGCAAACCAGCGTAGCGGGCGCCTATTGCGCGTTTACCTGCGCGTTATTGGCATGGGGTTGGAACGAGCTGAGTTTTTTAACCGGTTGGATCACCGGCCCGCGTACCAGTGCGTTGCCCGCAGGAACCGAAGGTTGGCCGCGCTTTGTGGAGTCGTTTCGGGCGGTGCTGTGGCATGAGCTGGGCATTTTGCTGGTCGGTGTGGCGATTGTGGCCATCACCTGGGACGCGCCCAACCAGGTCGGCACGGGCACCTACCTGGTGCTGTGGGTGATGCGTACCAGCGCCAAGCTCAATCTGTTTTTTGGTGTGCGCAACCTCAGCGAAGCGTTTTTGCCCGCGCACCTGGCCTATCTGGAGAGCTTTTTTCGGCGCCGCCCGATCAACGCGTTTTTCTTCTTTGCCGTGGCTGGGGCCAGCGCGTGCCTGGGCCTCTTGGTTCTGGGCGCCAAAGATGCTTTGAGCACGGCCCCGCAGGCGGTGGGCTACGCCCTGGTAGCCACCATGCTGGCGCTGGCCATTCTGGAGCATTTGCTGCTGGTGTTGCCGCTGGACACGACAGCGCTGTGGCGCTGGGCCATGGGCAAGCGCACCGGGCCGCTCGCCAACGCGCTGCCCGCGATTTCTCCACAGACCGCCAGCCTGGTGGTGGCCGACACACTGGACAAGCATGACACCTTATTTCAAATCCGTTGACTGCGCCTCTTCTGGCCAAGGCGGCTGGAGCTTGGCCTCGGGCAGTGGCACTGCCGAGAATAAAGCGCCGCTGGCCGTCGTAATTGGCACCGGCTTTGGTGGTCTGGCTGCGGCCATCCGCCTGAGCGTCAAGGGCTACCGCGTGCAAATGCTAGAAAAGCTCGACGCCCCAGGCGGGCGGGCCTATGTCCACAAACAAGACGGTTTCACCTTTGACGCCGGCCCCACCATCATCACCCTGCCGCACCTGATTGGCGAGTTGTTTACCCTGTGCGGCCAGCGCATGGAAGACCATGTCGATCTGCGCCTGATGTCGCCTTTTTACCGCATCCGCTTTGACGACGGCAGCCACTTTGACTACAGCAATGACGACGAGTCCATGCTGGAGCAGATTGCGCGCATCAGCCCCGAGGACGTGCAAGGCTTCAAAGACCTGCTAGCAGCTTCCGAGCGCTGCTTTAGGCTCGGTTTCGAGGAGTTGGGCATGGTGGCTTTTGAGTCCATTACCGACGTGCTCAAGGCCATGCCCAACCTGGCACGCATGCAGGCCTGGCGCTCGATCTACAGCTTGGTGGCCAGCCACATCAAGCACCCCAAGCTGCGTATCGTGATGAGCTTCCATCCGCTGCTCATCGGCGGCAACCCTTACTCTGTGACTTGCGTGTATGCGCTCATCCATTCGCTGGAGCGGCGCTGGGGCGTGCATTCAGCCATGGGCGGCACAGGCGCTATCGTGCGCGAACTGGTAAAGCTCTTGCACGACCGCCAAGTGCCCATCCGCTACAACGCACCAGTCACCCGCATCCGGGTGGAAAACGGTCGCGCCTGTGGCGTAGAGCTCGACAGCGGCGAGTTCATCAAGGCTGATATTGTGGTGAGCAACGCCGACGCCGCCTGGACCTACCGCCATCTGATCGAACCTCAACACCGCAAGCACTGGACCAACAAGCGCATTGCCAAAGGCAAGTACTCCTCGGGCCTGTTTGTCTGGTACTTCGGCACCAATCGCAAATACGAAGACGTGCCCCACCACATGATGGTGCTGGGCCCGCGCTACAAAGGCCTGTTGCAGGACATCTTCAAGAACCACACGCTGTCCAAAGACTTCAGCCTGTATTTGTACCGCCCCACGGCCACTGACCCGTCGCTGGCGCCCGAGGGTTGCGACAGCTTTTATGCGCTGTCGGTGGTACCCAACCTGGCCAGCGGGACCGACTGGCCCGCC
>Ga0209500_10000306_pt1 | contig 43717 bp, 38 predicted proteins | sample S_140212_EF_Meta_FD_187323 | JGI IMG/M metagenome (GOLD analysis project Ga0209500, IMG submission 187323) | Freshwater microbial communities from Lake Simoncouche, Canada to study carbon cycling - S_140212_EF_MetaG (SPAdes) (version 2) | ecosystem: Environmental > Aquatic > Freshwater > Lake ... | reverse complement strand
CTTCTTAACGAGCGAAGCAAACTCTTTGAGGTTGTTTCGTGCGGTAGAAGGGAGAAGGGACTCCATTTGCCTTATCTTTAGGTGTGAAGGATTTACATCCATTTTAACTCCTACGTTCATAGGTCTTTCGTTCGAGTGCATCAGCTTCCATCATCTTGTGTTGATCAAGGTAAAAAGCAATCATTTTTTCGATCTCGACTATACACTCATCTGGAAGAACATCTGTTGATACAAGAACCCCCGTTTGTGTCCGTGTGAATGATTCGGTATACTTTTTGATAATTCCAAAGACCTGGGCATGTTCATTTGCATCAAGGAGCTCCAGCCGTTCCTTCACTTTTTCCTTCCGGCTTCGGTTCATTTGTAGATGGAGCAACAGTACGAACCATCTTCTTCCTCCGCGCCTCGCCGGGTGCCTTTGTCTTATCGAGTGAGACGGTCACCGTGCGCTTCTCTGAATCACCCGTGCCAACCGGTGCCGCGATCACCTGTTGTGCCTCGGGCTCGGCTTCCTCTTTCTGCACGGCCGGGCGAATGACCTCTAACAGCTTTCCAAGGACGACGATGGTCTCATCGCCTTGCTGAAATCGGCTTCCAACGACCTCGAACTCAATCGTCTGTCCGACATCCACCTCATCAAAGTCAGAGTTTCCGATATGAAGGTCGCGAGGAAGTAGGACCTTGATTGGATCTGTCTCGGCATGCAGACCAATCTTACTCTTAAGAGTCACGGGCGCCCTGAACTTCTGTCCGGCGTGAGGAAGGCAGAGATCAGCTTGAAAGCGAACACTATAGTCTAGACCGCCTTTGAGGATATTTGTGCGACCAAAGGAATGCTCTGTAATTGTGATACTGCGAGGCTGAACATATCCCTCTGGAAGACAGATACCTTCATACTTGTGACGCAGTTGGGCTACAAGGCTTGCATGAATATTACGTTGGAGGAATCGGGCATCAATGTGGACGGAACGATTCAGTTCGCGACGTTCATAGAGTGCGTCCATTATGCCTTCTTGGTTCTAGAGTGGATACTTTTCGTTTTATAGCAACGAACTAACAATATGTGGAAAATAATGAAGGGGAGATGACATTTGAAGATGTCTATTTCTGCGTTCAATTCGTTGTTCAACTGTAAAAAAATGTTGATGTCCAATTCCTTTTTCATAATCTGAAATAGGAACTCTTGATTCGATCTGAAGACCTCGTTTGAGGATCTCATTATTCCATGGGTATTCTCCAAACCATAAAATTACAGCAGGGATCCATCCACTAACTACAAGTGTGCGCTCATGACGACCTAATGAATAATGTCCATGATCGCATGAATGAATCATTCGAAACTTCCGTTCCCCTGTTTCAATATATTCAATTCCATCAAACAGCTCTCGAAGAGTATTTGGACGTTGTACATCTTTTGTTGAAAGTGCAATATGTGAAGTCAATGGATAGTATCCATTCGGTTCTTCTGTAAGATATGTTCGAATAGGTTCAGGACTCACAAGAAACTCGGTCGTATTTAGACCAAGTTTATATCCATCAAATTCCATTTCAGCATACATAAACATTATGTCGTTCAATTCTGCATCAAACTTTTCATGTGGAACTTTTCTAATTTCCCATGTAGGACACATCTCTCGAACAATATCCATTGATCGATCCGTGCATCCCCAATCAAACACAATTCCATGATCAAAGATCTTTCGGTGATGTTCAAGCCAAAACGGCATTAGATACTCTTCATTGTAGACATTTGTAAGAACTGTAAGTTTTACCATTGTTTACTCTTTCATGAACTTCTTAAGTGTCTTTTTAACATCATCTGAGTCAAGAACCTTTATTTCTTCGGGTGTGTACCATGCACAGTTATGTTGTTCCCGTGCAAGAAGCTCTGCATATGCACAGAAGGGTGCTCCTTTTAATGCACCTGGAACACCTACCTTATTGACATCCAAGAACTTTGAGATCCCCTTCATACGGTTCACTGGATTCTTACCTGTTCCGCAAACAACTGGTTTATTACTATTTCGAATTGGCGTTTCATCTTCATCTTCGACTGTAGGAGTTAATGTTAGGATTCCATTTGGAGAGACAGATGCAACGATTTTAGACTTATCAGCAATAAATCGGTCAATCAGAGCCTTCTTCCATTCCTTGTACTTTGTCAGATCCTCTCCAACAAGATCCAGTTCCTCTCCTGTGACCACAATGTCCGTATCGGGGATCCGCAGGCGATCAGCAAAAGGAAGTTCGGGATTTGTTGCCAAATACGCCTTCTTTTCAGCAGGTGTGAACTCGTGGTCAAAGATGAACCCATTCCTAACCTCCTCTGAAAAACGGGTTGCAGAATCACCCGGAAACTTATAGGCATTTCGTTTGACATCCAGAATATCCGCCTGGAGAGCAGGTGCCTCCTCGGATAGAGGCGGGGCATCTGGGAGTGGAATTTCGACTGGTTTACTTGGTTTAGTTGTCCTCTCAATCACCGTGCTGTTGGGGACATCAATCGGAGCCAATGCATACAGATCACCCTTTGACTCGAGCAGGCTAGGACGTCCGAAAGAATCCACAAATCGGAAAGAGCTCGCAATCGACTGTTGCAGGGTGTAGATGACCACTTCACGGCTAAAAGGCTTCAATGCCGAGAATAACTGCTCGCGGTCCCAGATAGATTTATCAATGAATAGCTTTCCCAGTTTAGTTAGGATCTCGTCGCGAGAATCCAGATAGCTTGAAAGAGGACGCACGTGATCCGGATCCACAGCACTTTCCGTAACCTTGCACTGTTCAATATCTGGCGCTTCATCAAATGTAGGAGCCAACATTCCCTTCAGACGGTAGGCAACTTCCTCGCGACCTTCATCACGGATCTGAGGAACAACCAGTTCCCGCCAATCAGCTGGCAGCGCCACCTGCATTGGACAGTCCATTGCTGACTCGGCCAGCACCTTGCGAACCTTTGCAATACGCATTCCCTTGGCTTCAACCTTGGTGCGATACGTATACTCATCAAATGCTTCACGCTTCTCCTCAGCACGGATGATGTGAAGATAGACGGTGCAGTTTTGTTCCTTGGGAACCAAGTCCTGGTGACTGCATGTGCGCAAGGCACGACCCACGACCTGTTCAATTCGACTCATGTTCCACCAGGGATCCAAGATATGGACCTGACGGATGAAGCGAAAATCAATACCTTCTGCAGCCAACGGACTTGTCACCACAACCTTGATGTTCTTACCTGTTACATTTGCGCGGTTCTTAACGGCTGACAACATAGTAGAGATCTCAGCATCCGAAGCGTTAGAGGATAGCATAATATATTTACCTTTTGGTGCTCCTTCATAGCTAGAGCCGATAAGGAGTGGCTCGCCCTTATACGGGGTATACCCGTGCTCCTCAAGCGCCAAGACAAATGGCAGAGCTCCACGTTCCACATAGTTTGAATACACCAAACAGACACCACCTGAGCTCTCAATTGACTTCAAAACCGTGACAAACTTCGCCGCATACTCGGGCAGTTTTTCAGGGGTCAAGAATGGTTCTCCAATATACGAATATTGATTCTTCGTCTGCTTGAATGTCTCCTTGAATCGCTTGTCATCTGGGAATACCGAGATGGTCGGAATAATCATGGCTTGGCGTTTGCTGTCATCATCCTCCCGCTTGGAGGTAGTCAGAATCTTCTTTTGATATCCCTTTGCCTCAGAGGCTACAAGTGATAAATACTTGATGCGATCCTTATCGGGGATATCAGGACCATTGAACCCCTTTGTCATCTCCGTATTTGAAGAGATCTCCGGGGGAGGGAGACGGAATGGAAAGGTAAACGGGCTCTCACCCTTCACATACGAAACGTAGTCTTGGCACCACTGACGAAATTTGATCTCCGATTCACCTCCCTTGAGCTCAGCTTCGTTCGTAAAGAACTCAGATGCTTTCAGGGTTGTCTTGAAAGGTTGCTTACGCTCATTCCATAAGAACAGGTTCATGTAATACATGATTTCGTCAAAGCTGTCAAACATAGGGGTGGCGGTCAGGAGCACCAAGACAAGACCGTCTGCGACCTTTACCAGCTGTTCAAGACCCGAAGCAATCTGCGTCTCTTCCGAACGGATATTGTGAGCCTCATCAATGATTAGCAGACGATTGTCAAAGTTCTCATGAACCCACGCTGTATCAATATCCTTCTCGGTTCCAGTGAGCTTTTCAAGAAGCCTGTTTCCAAAAGACGTATAGGCCGAGAACTCATAGAACTCCTTGATGATGCGATCCGCAGTGTTTTCGAGACGACTCATAATTTCAGGATTCGCCCAGTTCTTTGGTTCTGCTTCAATACGCAAAAGCATATCCAAGTAGCGACGACCCGTGCACTGCTTGGAGCTGAGGGTGTCGCTCGCCCGATCTAAATTCACACGGGACATGTCAAAGATCTGCGTCCGGAAGTTCTCTTGCACAGCGCGGGATGCCACGACCATCACCTTCTTGTCCTGAAACTCGGGGCGGATGATGTATTCCTCTGCAACCTGAATCGCAGAGCAGGTCTTGCCTACACCCGTTCCATGCACCATCAATAGATTCCGAGTGGGTGAATCGGGAGACAGAACCCTGCGTAAAAACTTCTGTTGAGGCTGAAGGGAAAACGAAGCCGTGCAGGATTGATTGCGAATTGTGTTTAAGGCATCCAGACTTGCCGGTGGAAGTGATTTTGTAGTGATCTCTGCCAACTCTGCGTGTGTCAAGTTGACCATTACTTTGTTTCCTTATTATTTACTAAAGATGCCTTCCTCGCCTCCTGGACCTCCTTCGCCCGATGCCAACACTGGACCCGCCAACAAGCCTGAATCTGACAACACTGATGCTGCAAAGGCTGCCGGTGCCGTTGGTATCGTTGCAGGTGTCTTTGGATTCCTCTTTATGTTTATCTGGCACTATGGTGCTGCCAGTCTGTCCTATGCGAAGTACGGGTCGATCGGTTGGGCGATCCTGGACTTCTTTTTTGCAACGTTCTACTATCCTTACTACGCGCTTGTGCTGAACACATCTACACCGACCATGATGGGTGGTCGCCGTAAGCTGAAGTTCTTCTAGATTGTTTCGGAGATGTAAGTAATGAACCATCTAGCCACAAAACTGGCTATTTCGGATGCCTGGCACGACTTTAATAAATATTCATGTGATCCAACATCATTTACGACCGGAGTTGCCATTTTCAATAAAAGTGTTCGCGAAGAATACCCAGCAGGAACACCCAGACCCTCAGAAAATGATGTACTGGGATCCGTATCGGAGTCAGATATAAGATCTATAATAGATCAGAATCCTGAGACAGTTGGACAGATGACCACTCGAAGCAACGTTAAATTTATTTCAAAAGTTATTGCGCTAAACACGCCAGATGGAAACGGAAGACCCCGTCCGGGTGTTGAAATAGCGACGTCTGCAAATTTTCCTGTTTCATTTGGGATTATTGTAGACTTTAACCAACATGGTATTCTCGGACGTTTTGTATCGGGTCCCGCAGCAAATAAGACATGTTATTACTTATATACGTCCGAAACCGAAAACGATCCAGCAGGTAAAACATCACAGAAGGATTCTGTTTTTACACCTAAAGAAGGTGGTATACAACTCCGATATTGTGAACAAGTTGGTGGGGACCCTATTGTCTATAGTGGAGACATTGACTTTAATCCAGGTAATCATAACTACAAGCTTGATTTTTATTCAAAATATACGCTTACGCTATCTCCGATCCAACGAATCAAGATTTTTGGAAGTGGCAAAAAAACAACTGTAAATCTTACTGTATCAAACAATGCAAACACACTCGTTCACCAAATTGCAGATGCAAAAAAGGCAAACTCAATTAAGTCGATTGTGGCTGAATTTATGAAAAAGATCATTGGAGGTCCATGGAACCCTTCGAGAGAGTTTAATGCAAATGCAGGCTGGATTCAAAAACGTTCAGGCGATTGGTTACAAGTTCTTGCGTGTCTTGATGTACATAATCGAAAGTTCGAGCCTCCACTTCCACCGGGAACACCTATATTTTTTGTTACACACGACCGTGTAGCACTTTCATACGCTCTATTGATGGGTGTGAATACGATCTTTATCAAACCGGAACATCGGATTGTTGTGTTCACACGAGCAGACCTTGCAACCCAAGATCTTACAACGATCTATGCGGCTCAAACCGAGAGCATTAAAAATGGTGATGGCACAGGTGTATATAGGTGGTTAAAGCTATTCCAGACAATGAGAGATGAGGAGCTCAAGATTCATAAGGATCGTATGAACAGTGGTGAGAAGGTGTTAGATATTGTGAAGGAGATGCTACATTACACACATAGTTACCTTGAGATTCAAGATGTATCTAGTCTACTTTCTGCACTCAGTCGTTTTAAGGGACCGGAATATCCAGATGATGATCTGATAGAAACTGAAGACTCTAAAGTAGTTGCAGCGTATGTTTCGGCAGTAAGTATTATGAAAGTTCATATTGGACCTCGTTTCCGTCTCACGTTTAGAAGTAATTTTGAGTCTAAGGATGTATTTCAATCCTTGAAAAAGTCTCTCGAAGAGCGCAATGTAATAACTCGTCTTGTGAAACTAGCAACTGGAAAGGTTGACAGATATAGCTTTCTTGGATACATTAGTAAACTCCCAGATGAAGAAACAAAACGGGCATTCATTGGTAAGCTAGGTAGCGTAGCCGATACAAATGAACTTGAAAATGACCTAATTAGAAATGCAATGATTATCGTCAACACGCGTGCACTATTTGAAGGGTCGTCGGATACTTCAATTTCAGCAGTTGTAGAATCACATTCATACAATGACAATCCAAATGACGGTTCGCGTAACCATGAGCCCGACCAAGCAGATGAAAAACCAGAGGCTGGTGGAAGTCGAGGTGGTTGGAAAGAGGGAACACGTTATGCAATCCAGGGAGGCGCCACTGTAGTTTTTCCTATTAAACAGACTACACAAGTTTTAGTTGTAGCCCATATTTTGAAGCCCCCTCCGGTATCGCTTTTAAACTTATTTGGATTACTGGTACCACGATTCGAGGATATCGCCATGGCTGATAATCTTGTAACGGAAACAGGTGAAGATCCTAGGCAACTGCAGTTTGGAGGGGCAAAAACAGATGAACATCTATTTCCAATCTATGCAATGTTAGATGCATTTACCCCAAATATTTGTGAACGGTTGGAAGGGTCCATGGATATGGAGCATTACAATCGATATTATGCATTCCTAGAAGCACTGAAGCGTAGATCCGAAGCTATTACCGATCCTTCGCAGAAGGACCTGATTGCAATGGCTCTTCGCGAAGTTCTGTTCATCTCTGCACAGAGCGAAGCTGGGCGCGCTTCAATCCTATCGTGTATAGGAGAGACTCCTGAGAACTATGCAGTGTTTGCATCAATGACAACCACCTTTTCAAACTACATGTGTGGCGAGCTCCCTTCATATACACCTGAATATCAAAAAGGCGTTGATGCAGTACTTCAAGATCAAACCGTACTGGATGTCATTGGAGGCGCATGGAAGGATAGTGCGTCGTTTCGTAAAGATATGACGGTTTCTGAACTTGACAGCGCAGTTGAAAAATTGAAACTCGAGTTAGTATCTGTTCTCACTCGTGCAGATACACCTGTTCCAGGAGCGCCTCCAAAGGATCCCGTAGTTCTTGGACAGGTTCAGGAAGCGCCCTTGAAGACACCCCTTGTTAGAAGCAATAGTATGGGGGATCCAACTCCATTTAGCTTTGCGGGTCGTCGTCGCACCCGTCGTCTTACAAATGATTTCTTACAATCGGTGCGTCACCAGTCCATCAAGATGTCCTCCAAGCGACACTCGGTCTCAGGCAAACCGTTCAAGCGCTGATTGACTTCCTGGAGTGTCGTATCCTCGGGATCCTCGTCCTGACCGTCAGGTAGACGGGTCTCATCCACCAAGATGTCCACGAAGCCGGTTCCACAAGGTGGCTTCTGACCGAACATGATGTTTGCCGAGACACCGCGCATCGTATCAAACTCAGCACCCATTGCCGCATTGAACATGTTCTTGCTGGTCTCCTCAAACGAGGATCGAGCCAGAACACCCGTCTCATTCTTGTTCATACCGAAGCGGTTGACCGCTACAATACGACCCGAGAACGTCATGCTGTCCACGAGCACGCTCAGGTGGTGGTAGTTCACCTTCTCTGACACGAAGACCTCTGAAAACTCCTCAAAGATTGCCAGACGTGCAGTCTCAATACCAAAGACATCATTGATCTCATGAATATCATTTGAGAACGTACGGGTCCCGTCGGCTCCTGGGAAGGTCATGAGCTGATACAAGTTGGTTCCGTCCACGTCCAGAACATACTGCTCCTTCTGCGAGTAGCCAGCCACCTTCTCATCATAAACCAACTCGTTCTTTACCTTGCGCAGATGAACACCGCCAACTCCATCCACACCCGTCAGCACGATGTCCAGAACCTTCTCCTCCAGGAATCGGAGCTGAGTCGGGTTCTTGATCGTGTTCGTATCAAAGGTCATACGCAAGATGATCTTCGTAGCCGATGCATCCGAGTGCATGCACTCTAGGATCTTGAGACCTGCATTGCGGACCTTTGCAACGACCTCGGGTAGGTCCAGAATATCACGGGCTGCCATCTCCAAATCATTCAGCTCGAGGCGCATGATCCATGGCGATGAACATGACGCCTCATTTGCAACCGAGAACTCCTCATAGAGTGCCAGGATTGCGGCATCATCCTCTACAGCTGTATTTGCTGAGTCGGGATCGTAGTAGATTCGCACCGACTTGGTGATATCACGCAGGGTTGTGCGCTGGATCTCCTTCATCTTGGAAACCGTATTGTCCTGGTTTGCAGAGATCTCGGGAAGCAGATACACGGTGTTGCCCGGCTTCTTCGGGTTGGCGGAGGCACTCAGCAACTCCTCAATACGAGGAACACCTGAAGTAGCGTTCGCCTTCACTGTCCCTGCCGAGTGGAAGGTATTCAGTGTTAGCTGGGTCGTAGGCTCACCAATGGACTGAGCGGCCAGGGCGCCCACCATCTCTCCTGAATGCGCCTGACTCTTGATGTATCGGTAACGGATATCCCGCATAAGCTCATCAAACAGCGCCACACTAAGACGGTGTACCACAATGGACTTCTTAGGAGCCAGATAATACCTGAGCAAGGCATGAAACACCTTACTATATGGGAACTCCTTCATGAACCGATTCAGACCTGCAACCACTAGCGCAGGTGTCAGATCCGTCTTGGTCGAATATGGGTTCTCATACTTGGTGATCAGGCGCTTGAGGTTGACAGGTGCAAGAACTGTGTCATTCTTGCGGTAACGGAAGACAGACTTGATCAGCATTTCACGATCAGCTGTAATCTCCTCGACCATATCCGGACAGTCCTCCACAGACTCCTTCAGGAACGAGTTCACATCCTCGGGAGTCAGGGCATACTCCTTATATATGTTCTCCAGGGTCATCAGAGCAAGATTGCAGGTCTGAGACTCCACTGAGACGGTATCTACGCCATCCTCACCGTAGACGAACTGGATTACCGAGCCAGTGACATTGCGAACCGTGCCATCATGCTCTACGTGCTGGTCCTCCATGGACTTCATCAGACGACGCTGAATGTAGCCCGTATCGGAGGTCTTGACTGCTGTATCAATCAGACCCTCACGACCTGCCTGAGCGTGGTAGAAGAACTCTGCGGGCATCAGACCATCCACGAAGGAGTGTTGAACGAACCCACGAGACTCCACGCCATCGTCATACCTTGCGAAGTGAGGCAGAGTACGATCTTGCAGGGTATACTGAACACGGCGACCCTCAATCAACTGCTGTCCTAGAAGGGCAACCATCTGAGTAATGTTGTGCTCACCTCCCTTGGATCCCGAGTCAACCATCTGAACGATGCGATTGTCCTTGGAAAGACTCTCAATCACCTTCGTATTGATGTTCGCTGCAACGTCCTTCAGGGCTGAAGAGATCTTGTCCTCTAGGTCCTCACCGTCCGAGAGACCTGAGATGTTGATGAACTGACCTGCGTGCATGTCCGATAGGATCTTCGCCACACGATCACGACCTGTCTTGAGCTGATCCGCAACGAACTCAAGGGTCGTCTGATTGGCAATCAGATCGGATGTGCCAACCGAGAAACCGGTGTAGAGGTTGTATTGTGTGACAATAGACTGGATGTCATTAATGAGCTGACCGGCACGCTCAGGACCGAAGTCGGAATAAACAACGTGGAGCAGACCGCCCACAGCACCCTTCTGTAAGATATCACCCTCGTTCAACTGTCCATTCTTCAGCGTGATCTTTCCCTTGTGGTTCATCATTGGGAATGCAGTGGAGATAAGCTCTGCACCAGTCCAAGGGCGGTTCTTGCGGGAGAAGGGAAGCTTGATTCGTGCTAGGATATTCATCGCAATCTGCTCGGGAACCTTGACATTCGGCTGGCTGATGCGGTAAGCTCCCGTCATTGTGTCCTGGAAGAGCTGAATGATCGGGCTATTGGTGCGGGGGCTGATAATATTACGCAGAACACTCGCAATGTAGCGAAGCTCCGTGGCCGATGCGATGCTCTGAGGCACGTGCATGTTCATCTCATCACCATCAAAATCAGCATTGTAGGGACGGGTAGCCGAAACGTTCAGACGGAACGTCGAATACGGTAAGACCACGATACGGTGCGCCATCATAGACGCCTTATGCAGAGATGGCTGACGATTGAAGAGTACAATGTCGCCATTGATCAGGTGACGGTGAACCACGTCACCTTCACGAATATCAATCGTATCTGGATTCACATAGCGCAGACTCAACGTGCGATCATCTGCCTTGAGATACACCGACTTGGCTCCCGGGTGCTTATCCGGACCATTCTTAATGTAGCCCATCAGACGATCGCGGTTGTAGGGGCTGACAATCTCAGGGAAGGTCAGATTCACAGCAATTTCCTCTGGAACACCTAGCTCATCCAGCTCAATGTTGGCATCCGGTGTAATAACCGAACGAGCAGAGAAGTCCACACGCTTTCCCATCAGGTTACCACGCACACGTCCGGTCTTAGCTCCGAAGCGGGACTTTAGAGTGCGCAGGGGACGACCTGAACGCTGAGCAGATGGCTCGAGTCCCTTGATGTCATTGTCAACGTAAGTTGCAACGTTATACTGGAGAGCAGCCGTATACTTATCCAGAGTCACAGCCGACTCCTGCTTGTCGATCTTGTCGCGAAGACTGTCGTTTGAGCGAATAATAGTAATGAGCTGGTGCGTCAAGTCATCCTCCATGCGCTGGTTGTCGTCCATGACAACCGAAGGACGGACCGTTAGGGGCGGAACAGCAAGGACCGTGCAAATCATCCACTCAGGACGAGCAAACTCGGGATTGAGACCAATTGCCTTACAATCCTCATTTGTCATGCGCTGGAAGGCGCGCAGGATCATCTCTACCTGAAGTGTGACCGGTTCAGGCTGGTTCTCAGTGTCGGCACTATAGATGTGACCCTCCAACGTTGCAGCCTTTCCAAGAACCTTAGCTACTTTCTTGAAAGCAGGGGTCTCGCAATGCTGACATGTGAACACCTCCTTTGGTTTTGGAGTCGGTCGCAGGTCACGAACCTCTTTGAACCGAGCAAGTCCTGAAGACTTTAGTGCCTCAAGGTCATCTGCAGAGGCAAGAGGCTTTGAACAGTTGAGACAGATCACATTTGCAAGCTTCTCAATCATGTCAAAGAACTGGTATAGATACACCGGTCGGGCAAGACGGATATGTCCAAAGTGACCAGGACAAAACTGATTGGTCTGTTTACAGGTCGGACAGACCTTACCGTTCTCAATGACACCGAATCGTGCATCAAACACGCCATTCGAGATAGGCTGATTACCTTGGTAGGTCTTATCGGTAGTCACTTCAACAACTGAGCGCTTAAGAAGATCATCTGGGTTTGCAATTCCGAATTGAACACCTACAATAGTATCACCCATGGTTAATACCTCTTATCCTTCCCTTTAGATTATTCCGTTTTGTTGTCCAACGGAAACGGCAGTTGAGAAGATACGACTTGCAACTGGAATCATCATGTGATGAATCCTACCAAGCCATTCAAGTCCCAACAAGAAGACGCCCATGCTACTTCCAACGATGACAAATACAGTTGCGAGTTCAGGTGTGGGCTCAAGGTGAAACGCCTCCAAAATAGGTGTCACAAAACTTTCATGATCTCCAATTAATTTTTGCTCCACCTTTGAAACGACACACCCATTGCAGGCTAGGTGTTGTAACCAAACCAATACGCATGTAAACAAAACAAGTGTCTGTAGCCAAAATGCAGGATACAGAGTGTGTGATATAACAATCAAGACAATCAGTGTATTGCTAAGAAAGTTATGGATGTATCGTAGGATCTTACCCTTTCGAACTGGATCCTCTTCCCAGAACATGAGTTTATGAACTCCCCATTCCGTCCACTCGGTTGCAAATGCCTCCATTCTTAACCCCGGAGAGAAAAGCAGAGGTCCCAGAACTCATCATTATCAAGCGCCCGTTTTACGGCATCGGGGTTGTATGTTGCATTCAATTTTTCAACAAATAGTTCATACTCTTCGCCACGGTGCTCCTTGAATAAGGTTCCTTGACGAAAACGGGTATTCCGAATGACCCCCAAGATATCTCGGGCAAGACATTCTGTTGTGTATGCGGGAATTTCAAACTCTCGTTCGGAATCCTTCATGTTCCGGACAATGGATGCCCAGTGTTCAAGTGTTAAGTAGTGATCCATGCTTAATAATACGAGTAATAAAATGTGACACCCGCAACACACGGAAAATAGACTTGGAAGTTTCCATTCACAACCCAAACTCCTCCACTTTCGCTCGTGAACAGGTCCTGTGTATAGATGTATGTCCCTGCACCCGAGTTACTTGCATTATGCCCTGTGATCCATAATGCGCGCGTCGTGGCAATTCCCGTTGTGGCCGTGAACAGTCGAGTTTCACTCCCTGATCCAGAGCTTGTAAGTGTACTAGATGTTGCGGTTCCAGATGTTATAGCTCTAGTGGTAGGACCAGTTGCACCGGTAGGACCCGTGCTTCCTCGCGCGCCTCCAGTTATTCCAGCAGGTCCTCGAACACCACGTATACCTCGAGGACCCGTTGGGGCGATTCCTGTAAGCCCTGTAAACCCTGTAAACCCACGAGGACCTGTAGGACCGTCCCTTCCAGGAAATCCATTGATACCGGTTGTTCCTGTAGGTCCACGTGGTCCCGTTACACCCATGGCACCTGTTCCAGATGCGACTCCTCGTAGTCCAGTCCATCCAGTTGGACCTGTTGTCCCAGTTGGTCCAGTTGCGCCATAGGTTGTAGTTGCACCTGTAGGTCCTGTCAAACCTGTTAGACCTGCACGTCCTGCTGGACCCGTTCCACCTGTTATACCTTGTAACCCAAGGACACCCGTTGGTCCGGTAGTTCCTGGTCCGGGGTTCCCAGTATAACCATCTGCACCGTTTGAGTCCTGACTTCCAGCAGCGCCATTTACACCCCTTGTTCCCGTAGATCCGGTGACGCCGCTACCACCTTGCGGACCCGTAGGACCAGGACTGGCTCCAGGGATATAGTTAACTGGAGGCGTACACGCAGTCGTAGACCGTGGAGAGAACGATGTGTACATTATTCTTAGACAGGAGTGTAATAAAATACCGTAAACGACGTTGCAGGTAGTGTTGTAAGCGCAACAACTCTCATCACAGTATACCAAGTTCCCGATACGTTCGAAGGATACACAGACTGAATACCAACAGCTCCCATAGATCCGGTTCCATTCTGATTACTGTATCCCTGAATGATGAGAGTTGGATACGATGCCACGGTAAGTGATGTTGTATTACTTGCAGAGTATGCACTTGGCGTGGTCCCCGCCACTGCAGAGAACGATACCACATTGCTTCCTAATGTCCATATAACTCCACCTGTGTGACCAGTAGGACCTACGTTTCCAATTGAACCAACTGGACCTACAGCACCTGCAGTTCCTTGAGTTCCAGTTGGACCTGTAGGTCCAATCGCTCCAGTTTGACCTGTCCACCCCGTGAGTCCTGTTGCACCTGTCAGTCCTGTTGGACCTGTAGGACCTGTAAGCCCTCTAGTTCCTTGAGTTCCGGTTACACCTGTAGGACCTGTCGTTCCCGTGAAGGATACAGTTCCAGGTGGTCCAGTTGCACCAGTATGACCTGTTACTGTGCTTGTTAACCCAGTGGGTCCTGTATTTGTCGCAGTTCCTGAAAGTCCTTGTGCACCCGTTGGACCCGTAACACCCGTAGGACCTCTAACACTACTTGCATATCCGGCTGGACCCTGTGGACCCTGTGGACCTTGAGGTCCAGCAGAACCCGCTGGACCCGTAGGACCAGTAGCGCCTGTATTTGTTGCACTTCCTGGAGTTCCTTGACTACCCTGTGGACCCTGTGGACCCTGTGTTCCTTGTGTGCCCGGAAATCCTTGAGGACCTTGAGGACCTGCACATACATTCGGAGCACATGTCGTCACTCCGACGCCAGGTGTATAGCGTGATAAATAGCTACTCATCTTGTTATGTATGCCGGGTAAAATTAGAAACAACTCAAACTTAGTTTACTCGGGAGCACTGTTTGAACAATACGTTTCAAATACAGTCAAAACAACTACGTTTGACGCATCAAAGTAGAATATTTTAAACTTTTGAATCTCCCATTGATTTCTAGTAGGTGTAGGTTGAGTATCATTTGAAAAACAATATCTACTGACACTAGCGTTGTTTACATTCATCCCGACGCAGATCGTAGCAGTACCACCTTGACTATAAAGAATTGTTAAGTCATAGGCTGAGTTAGAAGCTGTTGGAAAGTTAGACACATTAAGATAGTAGACACTGTCGCTTACATTGGAAAGGTATCCATTCGATCCAAGACTCCAATCAAAAGTAGAATCGTTTGAAGTTATAGTAAGAGTTTGCATATCTGGAAGTCCTCCTCCACCTCCTCCACCTCCGGTAGGTCCAGTGGGACCTACTCCCTGAACTCCTGTAGGTCCTTGAGTTCCTTGGGTGCCTTGAAAGCCTTGCGGTCCTTGAGTGCCTTGATCTCCTTGAAAGCCTTGAGGTCCTTGGGTTCCCTGTCCTTGGGTTCCTTGAAATCCTTGAGGTCCTTGAGAGCCCGCAACACCCTGTTGTCCATCAATGCCTTGAGGTCCAGTAGCTCCTGCCCCTTGTGTTCCTTGGGTTCCTTGCGTTCCTTGCGTTCCTTGGGTTCCTTGGGTTCCCTGAGTTCCTTGAGTGCCCTGAGTACCTTGTGTTCCCTGAGTTCCCTGAGTCCCCTGGAATCCCTGGGTGCCTTGTGTGCCTTGTGTGCCTTGCGTGCCCTGGGTGCCTTGAGTTCCTTGGGTTCCTTGGGTTCCTTGAGTCCCCTGGAATCCCTGAGTACCTTGAGTTCCTTGGGTGCCTTGAGTTCCTTGGGTGCCTTGTGTTCCCTGAGTTCCCTGAGTCCCCTGAGTTCCCTGAGTTCCCTGGAATCCCTGAGTACCCTGAGTGCCCTGAGTGCCCTGGGTTCCTTGAGTTCCTTGAGTTCCTTGAAATCCAGTGAAACCTGTACGTCCAGTATGTCCTGTGACGCCTTGAGTGCCCTGAGTTCCTTGAGTGCCCTGAGTACCTTGTGTTCCCTGAGTTCCCTGAGTGCCCTGGAACCCCTGAGTACCTTGTGTTCCTTGGGTTCCCTGAGTTCCTTGGGTTCCTTGGGTTCCTTGAGTTCCCTGGAATCCCTGAGTTCCTTGAGTACCTTGGGTTCCCTGGGTTCCCTGGGTTCCCTGAGTGCCTTGGGTTCCTTGAAATCCGGTGAATCCCGTGACGCCTTGGGTTCCTTGAGTTCCTTGGGTTCCTTGAGTTCCCTGAGTGCCTTGGGTTCCTTGAGTTCCCTGGAATCCCTGGGTCCCCTGGGTTCCCTGAGTGCCCTGAGTTCCTTGAGTTCCCTGAGTTCCTTGAGTTCCTTGGGTTCCCTGAAATCCCTGGGTTCCCTGGGTCCCCTGTGTCCCCTGGGTTCCTTGAGTGCCCTGAAATCCCTGAAATCCAGTGAATCCCGTGACACCTTGGGTTCCCTGGGTTCCCTGAGTACCCTGAGTACCCTGAGTTCCCTGGGTTCCCTGGGTTCCTTGAGTGCCCTGAGTTCCTTGAGTTCCCTGAGTTCCCTGGAATCCCTGAGTTCCTTGAGTACCTTGTGTTCCTTGTGTTCCTTGAGTGCCCTGAGTACCTTGGGTTCCTTGAAATCCGGTGAATCCCGTCACGCCTTGGGTTCCTTGAGTTCCTTGGGTTCCTTGAGTTCCCTGAGTGCCTTGGGTTCCCTGAGTCCCCTGGAATCCCTGGGTCCCCTGGGTTCCCTGAGTGCCCTGAGTTCCTTGAGTTCCCTGAGTTCCTTGAGTTCCTTGGGTTCCCTGAAATCCCTGGGTTCCCTGGGTCCCCTGTGTCCCCTGGGTTCCTTGAGTGCCCTGAAATCCCTGAAATCCAGTGAATCCCGTGACACCTTGGGTTCCCTGGGTTCCCTGAGTACCCTGAGTACCCTGAGTTCCCTGGGTTCCCTGGGTTCCTTGAGTGCCCTGAGTTCCTTGAGTTCCCTGAGTTCCCTGGAATCCCTGAGTACCCTGGGTTCCCTGAAATCCCTGGGTTCCCTGAGTGCCTTGAGTTCCCTGAGTTCCCTGAGTTCCCTGAAATCCCTGGGTTCCCTGAGTTCCTTGGGTTCCTTGAGTTCCCTGAGTTCCTTGAGTACCCTGAAATCCAGTAAAACCCGTGACACCCTGAAATCCCTGAGTTCCCTGGGTTCCCTGAGTTCCCTGAGTTCCCTGAGTGCCTTGAGTGCCCTGAGTTCCCTGAGTTCCCTGAAATCCCTGGGTTCCCTGGGTTCCCTGGGTTCCCTGGGTTCCTTGGGTGCCTTGGGTTCCTTGGGTTCCTTGAGTTCCCTGGAATCCCTGAAATCCAGTGAAACCTGTACGGCCAGTATGTCCGGTGACGCCTTGAGTTCCTTGAGTTCCCTGGGTTCCTTGAGTTCCCTGGGTTCCTTGAGTTCCCTGGGTGCCCTGAGTTCCCTGAAATCCTTGGGTTCCTTGGGTGCCCTGGGTTCCCTGTGTGCCTTGGGTTCCCTGAGTGCCCTGAGTGCCCTGAAATCCCTGGGTTCCTTGGGTTCCTTGGGTTCCTTGGGTTCCTTGGGTTCCTTGGGTTCCTTGGGTTCCTTGGAATCCGGTGAATCCCGTGACGCCTTGTGTGCCTTGAGTTCCCTGAGTGCCCTGAGTGCCCTGAGTTCCTTGAGTTCCTTGAGTGCCCTGAGTGCCCTGAGTTCCCTGAAACCCTTGAGTGCCCTGAGTTCCTTGAGTGCCTTGAAATCCCTGAAATCCAGTAAGTCCTGTTGCTCCAATTGGACCAACCGAGAGACGCGTTAGATTCAGTGTAGACCCTGCATAAATGGTTGTTATTCCGGATGTATTGTTTGCTGGAATGATCTTCAAATTGATCGTATCACCCACACTTAGTGTAAAAAAGATGAGACCTGTCACTAAATTCACTTGAGTGGTTGCTCCTGCAGTACCACTTGAACTATACCAAATTATATTTGAAACAGCTGTACCATTTCTGTAAACAGCAAGCTGCCAAAGCTGTCCTGTTACGCTTGATTGAACAGATGAAGATGCTTGAACTGAATACGTTCCATATCCTGATGCACTTGAGACTGTAAAGGATCCTGTTGAAGAACTGAATGTTATACCCTGAGATCCTTGAGATAAATTATCAATACTTGTCTGATTCTGAAACACATCAAAAATACCAGAACTTGATACTGCACAGAGTGTAGCCGTTGAAGTTGCACCTGTTGCAGTACTTGTTACAATAACACTAGCTGCCGTTTGAGCTGTCGCAACTGCAAATAACCCGTTATACGCTGCAGTCGTTGCACCTCTTACGAAAATATACTGCCCTACAACGGTTGTTATCGAAGCAGATAATGTATATGTTACAGTTGTTCCTCCACCACTACTAGCAATAGCTGTCACGGTTACTTCACCTGAATTCACGTGGGTTGCTGTTTGCTGTATAGTAACTGTGCGACTTGAAAAAATATCAGAACTTGCTCCGATTGTACCTGTAGGACCTTGAAGTCCTTGAGTACCAGTATATCCTTGGAAACCAGTAGGTCCAGTAAACGCAGGACCTGTTGCACCCGTCGTACCTGTATGTCCGGTTACACCCTGGAATCCTTGTGTTCCCTGAGTTCCTTGGGTGCCCTGTGTTCCTTGGGTTCCCTGAGTGCCCTGAGTTCCTTGAGTTCCCTGAGTTCCTTGAGTTCCTTGGGTTCCCTGAAATCCCTGGGTTCCCTGGGTCCCCTGTGTCCCCTGAGTTCCCTGGGTTCCTTGGGTTCCTTGAAACCCTTGGGTTCCTTGAGTTCCCTGAGTTCCTTGAGTACCCTGAAATCCAGTAAAACCCGTGACACCCTGAAATCCCTGAGTTCCCTGAGTTCCCTGAGTTCCCTGAGTTCCCTGAGTTCCCTGAGTTCCCTGAAATCCCTGGGTTCCCTGGGTTCCCTGAGTTCCCTGGGTTCCTTGGGTGCCTTGGGTTCCTTGGGTTCCTTGGGTTCCTTGAGTTCCCTGGAATCCCTGAAATCCAGTGAAACCTGTACGGCCAGTATGTCCGGTGACGCCTTGAGTTCCCTGGGTTCCCTGAGTTCCCTGAGTTCCTTGGGTTCCTTGAGTTCCCTGAAACCCTTGAGTTCCCTGAGTTCCTTGAGTTCCTTGAGTGCCCTGAGTTCCTTGGGTTCCTTGAGTTCCCTGAAACCCCTGAGTTCCCTGAGTACCTTGGGTTCCCTGAGTTCCCTGGGTTCCCTGAAATCCAGTAAAACCCGTGACACCCTGAAATCCCTGAGTTCCTTGGGTCCCCTGTGTTCCCTGGGTTCCCTGTGTTCCCTGGGTTCCTTGAGTTCCCTGGGTGCCCTGAAATCCCTGAGTTCCTTGGGTGCCCTGAGTGCCTTGGGTTCCCTGAAATCCAGTAAAACCCGTAACACCCTGAGTTCCTTGGGTTCCCTGGGTTCCCTGGGTTCCCTGGGTTCCCTGGGTGCCTTGGGTGCCCTGAGTTCCTTGAGTTCCCTGAGTTCCCTGAAATCCCTGGGTGCCCTGTGTTCCTTGAGTTCCCTGAGTTCCTTGAGTTCCTTGGCTTCCTTGAGTTCCCTGGGTTCCCTGGGTTCCTTGAGTTCCTTGGGTTCCTTGAGTTCCTTGAAATCCCTGAAATCCAGTAAATCCTGTACGTCCAGTAAAACCCGTGACACCCTGAAATCCCTGAGTTCCCTGAGTACCTTGGGTTCCCTGAGTTCCTTGGGTTCCTTGGGTTCCCTGAGTTCCTTGGGTTCCTTGAGTCCCCTGGAATCCCTGAGTGCCTTGAGTTCCCTGAGTTCCCTGAGTTCCCTGAGTTCCCTGAGTTCCCTGAAATCCCTGAGTTCCTTGGGTTCCCTGAGTTCCTTGGGTTCCCTGAGTACCCTGAAATCCTTGAAATCCAGTAAAACCTGTGACACCCTGAGTCCCCTGGAATCCCTGAGTGCCTTGAGTTCCTTGGGTTCCTTGGGTTCCTTGAGTTCCCTGAGTTCCCTGAGTTCCCTGAGTGCCTTGGGTTCCCTGAAATCCAGTAAATCCTGTACGGCCAGTATGTCCGGTGACGCCCTGACTTCCCTGAATTCCTTGGAACCCTGTAGGACCTGTAAATCCTGGACCATATGCGATCAAATGCATACTACACCATGTTCCCTGACCTGTAGCAGTGCTACCTACTTGCAGAGTTTGTCCTCCACTGTTTGCAGTAAATGCTGTAAAACTCATGTAATCAGTGGTTCCATTCATATAGACCATTTTGGTTCCACCCATTGAAAGACCAATATTGCTGGTTGGAATCGTTTCTTGAACAAGTATGATTGTGGAATTCGAGTTTTTGACCGCTTGGATGTTGACTTGGTTACTTGTTGTAGAACCCACTGCCCACCACGCTCCCATAGACACTTCATAATATCCTGCTATGTTAGGTAGAATGCGTGCTGAACTTGTGTATGCATTAGTTCCTCCTGTTCCTCCATTCACCCACCAACTTTGCGGATCAAAATCACTCACAAAAGGGATAATCCAATTATTAGTATTTATATCAACAGTAGTATCACCACCTAATTTGCCTTGAACAACATACTGACTTGCAGCCAAACTCGATGCAGGTCCAATTTCCCCCTGGGTGCCCTGAGTTCCCTGGGTCCCTTGAGTTCCTTGAGTTCCCTGGGGTCCAGGAGTACCCTGAGCACCTTCTACACCCTGTTGTCCATCGATGCCTTGAGGTCCAGTAGGTCCCTCCATTCCTTGAGTTCCTTGGGTTCCTTGGGTTCCCTGGGTGCCTTGGGTTCCCTGGTCTCCCTGAACACCCTGTCCTTGAGTTCCTTGGGTGCCCTGAGTACCTTGGGTTCCTTGAGTTCCCTGGAATCCCTGAAATCCCTGAGTTCCCTGAGTTCCCTGAGTTCCCTGAAATCCTTGAAATCCAGGAGAGCCCTGGGCTCCCATAACACCCTGTTGACCATCAACACCCTGAGGTCCAGTAGGTCCTTGAGTACCCTGAGTTCCTTGGGTGCCCTGTGTTCCCTGAGTTCCTTGGGTGCCTTGAGTTCCTTGGGTTCCCTGAGTGCCTTGAGTTCCCTGGGTTCCTTGGGTTCCTTGAAACCCTTGGGTTCCTTGAGTTCCTTGAGTTCCCTGGGTTCCTTGAGTTCCCTGGGTTCCCTGGGTGCCTTGGGTTCCCTGGGTTCCCTGAAATCCAGTAAATCCTGTACGGCCGGTGTGTCCGGTAACACCTTGAGTACCCTGAGTTCCCTGGGTGCCTTGAGTTCCTTGAGTACCCTGAGTTCCCTGGAATCCCTGGGTGCCCTGAGTTCCTTGGGTTCCCTGGGTGCCTTGGGTTCCTTGAGTTCCCTGAGTTCCCTGAGTTCCCTGGAATCCCTGGGTGCCCTGAGTTCCTTGGGTCCCTTGGGTGCCTTGAGTTCCTTGGCTTCCTTGGAATCCGGTGAATCCCGTGACGCCTTGTGTACCTTGGGTTCCCTGAGTTCCTTGAGTTCCTTGAGTTCCTTGAGTTCCCTGAGTGCCCTGGAATCCCTGAGTACCTTGAGTTCCCTGGGTTCCTTGAGTGCCCTGAGTACCTTGTGTTCCCTGAGTTCCCTGAGTCCCCTGGAATCCCTGAGTACCTTGAGTACCCTGAGTTCCCTGGGTTCCCTGAGTTCCCTGAGTTCCCTGAAATCCAGTAAATCCTGTACGTCCAGTAGGTCCGGTGACGCCCTGGGTTCCTTGAGTGCCCTGAGTACCTTGGGTGCCCTGAGTTCCCTGGGTTCCTTGAAACCCTTGGGTTCCTTGAGTTCCCTGAGTTCCCTGGGTGCCTTGGGTTCCCTGGGTGCCTTGGGTTCCCTGAGTTCCCTGAAATCCTTGAAATCCAGGAGAGCCCTGGGCTCCCATAACACCCTGTTGACCATCAACACCCTGAGGTCCAGTAGGTCCTTGAGTACCTTGAGTTCCTTGGGTGCCCTGAGTACCCTGAGTTCCTTGGGTGCCTTGGGTGCCCTGAGTTCCCTGAGTTCCTTGAGTTCCCTGAGTGCCCTGAGTTCCCTGAAATCCCTGGGTGCCTTGCGTGCCCTGGGTTCCTTGAGTGCCTTGAGTGCCTTGAGTACCCTGCGTGCCCTGAGTTCCTTGAAACCCCTGGGTGCCCTGAGTTCCCTGTGTGCCTTGGGTTCCCTGAGTTCCTTGAGTTCCTTGGGTTCCCTGTGTGCCTTGGGTTCCCTGAGTTCCCTGAGTTCCCTGAAATCCCTGAGTTCCTTGGGTTCCCTGAGTTCCCTGGGTTCCTTGGGTTCCTTGGGTTCCTTGGGTGCCCTGCGTGCCCCGGGTTCCCTGGGTTCCTTGGGTGCCTTGAGTTCCTTGGGTTCCCTGATCTCCCTGAAATCCTTGATCTCCCTGAAATCCCTGAAATCCTTGAAATCCTTGATCTCCCTGAAACCCCTGAGTTCCTTGAGTGCCCTGAGTTCCCTGAAATCCTTGAAATCCAGGAGTACCCTGAGCACCCATGACACCCTGTTGACCATCAACGCCTTGAGGTCCAGTAGGACCTTGAGTGCCTTGAGTGCCCTGAGTTCCTTGAGTCCCCTGAGTGCCTTGAGTTCCCTGAGTGCCCTGAGTTCCTTGAGTTCCCTGAGTTCCTTGAGTTCCCTGAGTTCCCTGAAATCCCTGGGTGCCTTGCGTGCCCTGGGTTCCTTGAGTGCCTTGAGTGCCTTGGGTTCCTTGGGTTCCTTGGGTTCCTTGGGTTCCTTGGGTTCCCTGAGCGCCTTGGGTGCCTTGAGTTCCTTGGGTTCCCTGAGTTCCCTGAGTTCCCTGAGTTCCCTGAGAGCCCTGAAATCCAGGAGTACCCTGAGCACCCATGACACCCTGTTGACCATCAACGCCTTGAGGTCCAGTAGGCCCTTGGGTTCCTTGAGTTCCTTGAGTTCCTTGAGTTCCCTGAGTGCCTTGGGTGCCCTGAGTTCCTTGAGTTCCCTGAGTGCCTTGAGTTCCCTGAGTGCCCTGAGTTCCCTGAAATCCCTGGGTGCCTTGGGTGCCTTGAGTTCCTTGGGTTCCCTGAGTTCCCTGAGTTCCCTGAGTTCCTTGAGTTCCCTGAGTTCCCTGAAATCCCTGGGTGCCTTGCGTGCCCTGGGTTCCTTGAGTGCCTTGAGTGCCTTGGGTTCCTTGGGTTCCTTGAGTTCCCTGAAATCCAGGAGTACCCTGAGCACCCATGACACCCTGTTGACCATCAACGCCTTGAGCTCCAGTAGGACCCTGAGTGCCCTGGGTTCCTTGAGTTCCCTGAGTGCCTTGAGTTCCCTGAGTGCCTTGAGTTCCCTGGGTTCCTTGAGTTCCCTGGGTTCCCTGAGTTCCCTGAGTGCCCTGAGTTCCTTGAGTTCCCTGAGTGCCTTGAGTTCCCTGAAATCCCTGGGTTCCTTGAGTGCCTTGGGTTCCTTGAGTTCCCTGAAATCCAGGAGTACCCTGAGCACCCATGACACCCTGTTGACCATCAACACCCTGAGCTCCAGTAGGACCTTGAGTGCCTTGAGTGCCCTGAGTTCCTTGGGTACCTTGAGTTCCTTGAGTGCCTTGGGTTCCTTGGGTTCCTTGGAATCCCTGGGTACCTTGAGTTCCTTGGGTGCCTTGAGTTCCTTGAGTTCCTTGAGTTCCTTGAGTTCCTTGAGTTCCCTGAGTTCCCTGGAAACCCTGGGTTCCTTGGGTTCCCTGAGTGCCCTGAGTTCCTTGAGTTCCCTGAGTTCCTTGGGTGCCCTGAGTTCCCTGAGTTCCCTGGGTTCCTTGGGTTCCTTGGGTTCCTTGGGTTCCTTGAGTGCCTTGGGTTCCTTGGGTTCCTTGGAATCCCTGGGTGCCTTGAGTTCCTTGAGTACCCTGAGTTCCCTGGAATCCCTGGGTGCCCTGAGTCCCTTCGGTTCCTTGGGTCCCTTGGGTGCCTTGGGTTCCTTGGGTTCCTTGGGTTCCTTGGCTTCCTTGGAATCCGGTGAATCCCGTGACGCCTTGTGTACCTTGGGTTCCCTGAGTTCCTTGTGTACCTTGGGTTCCCTGAGTGCCCTGGGTTCCCTGGGTTCCCTGCGTGCCTTGGGTTCCCTGAGTTCCTTGAGAGCCCTGAGTGCCTCGTGATCCTTGCGCACCTTGAAACCCTGTGGCGCCTGTATTGACTGCTGTTCCAGGAACTCCCCGTAGTCCGGTAGGTCCAGTTGTTCCATCGGTTCCCGGCCCACCTGTGGGTCCAGTAGCACCTGTGTTAGTTGCTGATCCAGAAGAACCCTGTGAACCAGCGGGTCCCTCTGGTCCCGGAGCACCCTGTAAACCAGGAATACCTTGTGGTCCAGTTGGACCAGTATTTCTTGCAGATCCATCAATACCCTGTGCGCCTTGAAAACCTTGAAAACCTCGAGTTCCTTGTGTGCCTTGAGTTCCTTGTGTGCCTTGTGTGCCTTGACTTCCATTTGTGCCTGCGATACCTTGTGTTCCTTGAGTACCTTGGGTGCCTCGAGTTCCCTGAGTTCCTTGGGTTCCCTGAAATCCCTGGGGTCCAATACTGCCATCAGCTCCTGGAGGACCTGGGGGTCCTTGAAGTCCCGACATATTGTTCTTTCACACTGTTAAAAATCACCGCAAATTCACAAATTAGCATAGGGTCACTTAGATGGAAGTTAAATGTTGGATAAGACTGTGACCTCTACAACTCCAGTTGTGAACCCTATAGTGTGTGTTGACTCCTTCATGACTCGTCCTGAAGCCAGATGTCCGTTAACCGTAGTCTTTCTGCGCTCAGATTGTATGAACATGGATGCATCGCGGTTTCCACTTCCAGTTGATCGCTCTTTTCCGGTTGAAACGGGAACTAAAAAACCAGGAACATTAGGAATCTGATCAAGCACGCCAAGTTTGGACTGTTGATATGACGTGTAAACTAAAAATGTTAAGAACAGGGTGGCAAATATGCCTGATATACCGAGTTTCATTGTTTCCCATTGGGATTAGATGTCATCCACGTTGACCTCCTCATCCTCCTCCTCAAAGAGGATCTCGTCTTTCTTATCTGCCTCCGACGTTGCATCCTTGATGAATAGCCTTGGATCAGCATCCGGCTTTACCTTGCGAAGGCGAGCCAACTGCTCCTGTGTCATGACTGCAATGATCTCATGTGTCTTTCCACCGAGCTCGGTCTCTGCAATGATGACCACACTGCCAATATCAACCCAGACCGACTTCTTTCCCTTTCCACGCATTCCGCCCCTTAGCGGTGCCTGGAAGAGGGTTAACTCCCCCTTATCTGAGAAGTGAGCGATCTCCATTCGCCCACATCCCAATCGACGTGTGACCTTGCCGATCAACACGCCCGCTGTTGACACCTCATCCATGATGTCATCTAGTAATGCATCTCCCTTCAAGCGATTGTTGCGAGCCTTGTTTCCTTCCGAGTTCTTCTGCGATTTGTGGCCGGAGCCTCCAGTCATATTGCGAGGCATTTTGTATATCAGATGCGAGATTGAGTTCCTTGCCAGAACCAAATCCGTTTTGAACCGGGAGGGGAGCGACGTGATCGTCCAAAATGGATTTCAACCCGCAAAACAGGTAAGACTCACCCGTGACAAAGAACAAAATGACGTCAATCATCATCAACAATTTCTACCGTGCGCTACTCAGGATCGAAGAGGAGGAGGGGTTTAGCAAGTATAACGCTAAGACCCTTGCAGTAAGGCTCGTGGATGACCTGTATCCAGAGGATGGATACATCACCCTCGAGGATGATCCCCGCGGAAACTTCCGAATCCACATGAATGATACATTCCTGGACCGGATGAAAGCGGACATCGCAAAGGGACTTTCAATCTCAGATGCACTTGAGTCCCATGGACTCGAGCCCGACGAGAAGTCCAAGCAGGTCGTTACGGTTCCGATTGCCGAGCCGGAGCCGGTCAAGGCTGCCGATACCAAGGAGATCAAGGTTAAGGAGGTGAAGCCGAAGCTCACCAAGGAGCAGAAGGAGGCTGAGAAGGCTGCTAAGGAGGCTGAGAAGGCTGCTAAGGAGGCTGAGAAGGCTGCTAAGGCTGAGAAGGCTGCAGCCGATAAGGCTGCCAAGGAAGCTAAGGCAAAGGCGGATGCTGAGGCTAAGGCTGCCAAGGCAAAGGCGGATGCTGAGGCTAAGGCTGCCAAGGAGGCTAAGGCAAAGGCGGATGCCGAGGCGAAGGCTGCCAAGGCTTCTGAGGATACCAGCGACGAGGATATCAAGAAGCTCAAGGAGGCTGAGCCGAAGAAGGTGGCTCCTCCAAAGCCAAAGTTCGTGGGCAACATGGAGAAGCTGACTCCTACCCACGATAAGCTCTTCAAGAAGGTCGCAGCCGACCTGAAGGTTGAGCCAGCAGCTGATGCGAAGAAGAAGTTTCTAGCGCAGATCAATGCGCTGGACAACAAGGACTTCAACGCAAAGAAGCTGGAGGAGCACATGAAGGCATTCTTCGCTCCACCACCTCCGGAGACCAAGGAGGAGGAGTGCTCTCCGGTTGAGTACAAGGGAAAGAGCTACTGGGTGAGTGGCGATGGAACTGTCTATGAGACGCAGATCCAGGAGGATGGAGAGGAGATCGACAAGAATGTCGGAAAGGTCGGAATGGCATACTTTGCGGACATGGAGATGCCGGCGTAAAGTAGACACTGTGTTGGAGGGTGTCTGGAGTGTAAAAAATCAATTTTTAACTTACATCATTGTGCGACACGTAGGGCAGGGCTTTTTACATAAGCCCAAGAAGCAGTTAGACATCGTGATCACATCTGGCGCCCTCGGTGCCATCAGTGGACCTGCAAGGGGGTCCACCTGCGGAAACACGCGATTGTCGCGAGCATTTTGAGCAGCATTGCCTTCAACATCCGATCGAAGCATCGCAGTAAACGCGGCTGCTCCAATTTGGGGATTGATGAAAGAAGGTGTCAAGATGCGGAAGTTTACAGTGGTGAATGTCACATTGGCTCCGCGCGCGGCATATACGCTGACACTTACAGGGTTTGTTGTGTAATTTGCAGGTATACCTGTTAAGGTTGATGAGGTTCCTGTTGTTTCGGTTGTAAAGGTCATTCCGATTGGCAGATTTGAGCTTAACGAGTAGTAATATATGTATCCTGTTCCACCTGTTACCTGAAACGGAATTGTAGGCATCGGACAATACTGATACAGCCTATATGCAGTTTGCGTTGGTTGTGTAAAGACAAGCGCACCGGGTGAGGTTGATAGAGTGAGACTACCTGAAAGAGGAGAGTTTGTAAGTGTCAGTACTGCAGTTACTGAACTTGTGACCGATCCGTAGATTCCGTTTACAGTAAACGTAAACACAGGTTGATATACAGGAATTGATCCACTTAGAACATTGTCAACAAGTGTGAATACGGTTGGAGGGTCTGTTTCAGGAGACACAGAATCATCTTGAATTGCATTGGACGCCGTAAATCCGCTATACGAAAAGGCAGTAAACACATTTGCAATTGAAAAGGATATGCCAGTGAACGGAACTGGAGTTGGACTTACAGTCAAGAGTGTCAGCACGTTGTCCGGAATCATTGTGTATGAGAAAGCCTGAGAACCAGTGGGGGGAGATACGTATCCTGTTGTTGCAGAAACAGTAAAACTTCCGCTCGATGATCCCGTTGGTGTTCCTGACAAAACACCCCCAGGACTGAGTGTGATACCTGCAGGTAATCCAGTTGCAGTGTATGACTGAATCTGTCTCCCACTTGTTGTTGTTACGCGAAACTGATAAGTGTCAATTGGCTTGTTTTGAATGAACGTAGGTGCAAAAGTAGGCCACCCAAATGTATCGTTTACAATCGTGATCAGAATGGTTCGCACAACACTTGTCCCTAGGCTATCTGTGGCTGATATCGTAACCGATGTCTGTGCCAACGGATTTGTAGGAGTTCCACTAAGAACTACCGTGCTTCCACTTGAAGCACTGAGCGATAATCCATAACTAGCTGTTGAAAGCGACAATGCCCACGCTGTAATGCTCTTGTTTGCAGATGATACTGCTGAGAATGGTATCGGGTCAATCTGTTTAGAAACAATATACGAATACGTCGTATTCTCATCAGGCGCTGTTGTGAAGGATACGATATCAGGGAGAATTGGAATTACGAAGGATTGTGTTCGAGTTGTGCCATTTGCATTTGTGGCAGTGAACACATAGGCACTACCAGAATCATTCACCACAGTCGGAGTTCCTAATAGGCGAACGCTGTATCTCAAATTTGGACTCGTCCCCGATGTTGTAATAGAGGAAAGCGAAAGCCCAGGTGGTAAAGATGATGCAACAATGGATGTAATCGGGCTTCCCGATGCAAAATAAGTGGCTGCTGTAAAGGTTACATTCTTGTATCCAAGATCCTCTGTGGCATACAATGATGGAATCGTAACGGTACTGAAGAGAACCGTTTCAGCAAATGAAAAGGTAAGCAGTGAACTTCCGGTTACATTGATACCACCACCCTGCTGTTGGGTTCCAGTCAGACGGACAGACGAGGTTGTCTGGCTTAGGGATGCAAGTGTAGTCGCAGCAGCCAATGTAGGCGTTCCCATAAGCTGAATCGTATTGGATAAAGAATATCCATACGAGATTGGATTGCCATTCATATCATAAAATCCAATTCCATCAGGAGGAGCGTCCCATGTCCAAAAGAACCCTAATCGCGAGACAACAATTGGCTCTGTAGCTACAAATGTCACAGGCGTAATCATTGTATCAACTATCATACCGGTAGTCGCCAAACTTGAAGGTGTGATTCTTACCTGCTGTGGATTTACTTTGATTGAAATGGGAACCGATACGATTTTTCCAGTTAAACTATTGCTTCCAAAGATCGTGTAGTTACTTTGGGTGCTCTGCAATGTAGGAGTGCCCTGCATAAACCATGTATTCGAGTCCGTTCCTGCAAGGGTAAGTCCATTTGGCAACGATGGTGCTGCAACTATACTGTCAATAGGAAGGACCGTAATAAATGAAGGGTTGGATCCATAGGTTGTACTAATATTTTCATATTGAAACAACTGGAAGTTCTGGTTCGCAGCAGGGGGGAAGAAACGCCCTTTTCCAATAGAAATCAACACTGTAATCGTGGATCCCGCAACAATAGATCCAGCATACATTAAATCCACTACCAAACTGAGAACGCTTGAAGAGGTGGAAACATAGGATCCCGAATAGGTTACAGTGGATCCATCAGCAGAAAGTTCACAGTAGGATGCAATTTGAGAGGAAGATCGTATAAACTGAAGAGAAAGACCAATGCTTTCGGGATTGGTCGTAAATGTATACGAAAATGGCTCATATAAATAGAGTGCTAAGCTCCGGGAAGGAACATTAGGCGTCATCGTAATCACAGAAAGGGCAGAGGATACCGTGGATGTTACCGAGCTTCCGACCGAAACATTTCCAATTACAGGGCTCAGTGAAAAAGGGGCATTTGAAAGAGCCGATGTGAAACCAATATCCGATGAAAAGCTAGTTCCATCCGCGGTAATATACTGGCTTAGTGCCGAGGAAGTTCCATTTGAACTCAACGTGACTCCAATGACCGTATCGGGAATTGAAAATGAGTAGTTGAAAGGCACATAGTTCAGAATAGTAAATGGATTCGCCAATGTAGGAGTAACGCCGATTACAATTGGACTGATTGTAACAGTAGATGTAACATTTCCAACGTTGCTCAATCCTGCAGTTGCATCAATCCTAAATGAAAGATTTGACGTTGGAACATACTGAAATCCAAATGGTGCAGTAAGTGTCACAATTGAAGTTCCACTTCCACTGATAAACGGTAACCAATCAGAGCTCGTACTTGAACCGACACTGATAATAGGAAATGTGTTTGTTTTGATAGGTGGGGCATTCAAAACCATCGTTCCGAAATCTTGTCCGGCTGGTCCGCCTCCTCCGTCTCCAATACCCATTGCTTATACTCAATGACCGACTTTAAGTAGACTAATTACACCTCTGGCGAATATGTCCAATTGGCGTCCATAACAAACTGAGCAGTTCCATCTGATGGTGTCATACTATTACTAAAAATTATATCGCCTGATCCTGCCACTTCATTCGTATACAGTCCGGTAAGAGGACTCGCTACTGTAATGGCAGCACCAGCGTCGTTTGGTGTAATTCCATATGTTCCTTGCCCACCGTAATGACCAGATGGTTCGGATGAGGATAGATAGGATGCCACGGTAAATGCCCTAGTAAGACCACTTGGACCACCTTGTACGGGAAATATCATACCCACAGTAACTTGACCACCCCCGTATAGTTGACCATTAATCTTTGTGACGGTCATTACATTATTTGTTATAGTACAGTCAACGTTTGCGTAATCGTTTTGTGGCCTCGTAAGTTTAATTCTGAACGAAGACACTGGAGTTCCAACTAATGGGATGTACTGAAGAGTGTCTTCTGTTGAATCATCCAAACCATATGCAAACTTTCCTACGCCTGAAAAGGATGCATAATGTCCAGTGATACCACCGGCACCCGGTGGACCGCCTTCAATAAAAAGTTTGGTTGGACCTCCGAATGTTACAGAGCTTCCGGCATCGAAACTATAACTGGCATTAAGAAGTGGCAGTCGACATTCAAGAACATCTGTTGTTGCAGTCATGTTGCTTACTGTGTATGTGAGCCCCGTCACTTTTATGGGATTTAAATCTGATATGAATTTGATTTCATTACTGTACGAATTTACCCCATTACTAGTACCATTGCTAATCACACCACCATTATAGTAATATACAGGAATGTCAGATGTCTGAATCACGGTGCTATACGTGAATGAGTAGGAAAATGGAGTTGCTACTTGAATTGTCTCTGTTGCATTGAGAGTGGGTGTGGAGATAATACTCATTACTTACTTACTTAGATTTGGGAAGCGCTGGTTTAACTACTTTTTTCTTAGGCTTAGGTTTTTCCTCTGGAGCCTCCTTTGGAACCTCAGTCACGGGTAGCACGGGATGTGTAATCTCCGTAAACTGAGCTGAAGCCGTCTCCATTGACAGGTCCCGGTACACCATATCCAGTTTGAGCTTCACGAGGTTGGAGTTGACGTCCATACTCTTCCATGCGAACATTTCGTGTAGCCGACAACCATGGAATGGGTTCAAACGGTATACGTTTTACCATCTTCTCTTCTTCAGCCGTTGCATGGTATTGGGTGTACAGAAAAAGTCCAAAACATGCAACTACAAACCCAAGCAACAGGATGTTGAACATCCAGGATGATGCTTGGACTAAATCTTTTTTACGTTCAATCAGAGTGCTTTCAATCCGACTTAGGTCGAACGAGTCGACGAGCATTGTTCTGTGCGTGGAATCCATTGTACGCCAAGAAACGACAAGGTTGACCGCGCCCATGGATTTGAAAGACATGAACATACTTGAATTTTAGAAGGGTATGCACATACATATCGTTCTAGATCATGAAGTTGACGTCGCGTAAAGTTCTTGGTGCAGATAATTTGGAGTGTATCTGAATATCGCAAGAGGTCTGCATCCATTATGCAACAGACTGCAGACTTTGTGTATATGGGTTAGACTTAAATGCATCCAACAGACCCGGCTGTTCATTGCGATTTGTGTACACATCCTGTTGGAGAGGCACAACATACCGTTGCGAGCCTTGTTGAGCCGCAGACGGCGCCTGTCCTCCGAATGTCATCAGAGGAGCCTCAAAACCACGGGTGTTGTTATGGAGAGATTCATCGCGGTGAGTCTGCACATTGTAGGACTGCGGTCCAGCCTGTACAGCCATACCACCCACGGGTCCACCCGGAGCAGCACGACCTTCTACCGTTAGCTTCATGAACTCCTGGAACGGTTCCGTGAAGGCACGAATATACGACATACCACCTGCTGCTGCCGTTGTGGCAGGATTGGCTTGGAGCATTGTCATGGATTCGCGATTCTGGAGCTTCATCATCTGCTCGGGGTAGAGTGAGTTCGCCACCTGCTGTCCCGCGGTCGTGTTGACGTGATCCAGAGAGCCATTCTCGCCTGTGAGGACCTGGAAGCGATCGGGGCGATTCTTCTTGACGGGTGCCTGAAGACCCATCTCGGTGATGTAGAACTTACCCGGTGTCGGGTCAGAGGTGTAGGTAACCTTGGGCTTGTTAAGCACACGGATTTCATCTGTGGTCTTCGGAAGGGCATACTCGCGCGCCGCATCCTGGTTGTAACCACCGGACGGCAAGTTCGTGTAGCCATCATTAACTCCCGGACCGACCTGTACCTGGTTGATTGGGAAGGTGTTTTTCATTGCAAGAGATGTAACCTGGCGTTCTTGCTCCCATTCGGTCTCCACTGGCGTCTTCCAAGGACGACCTGTTCCGGCCTCAGGCTTGAAGAATGCAGGCGCCTCTTCCTTGTGGTGAAAGGTCTGCTTACCCTTGCCCGTGTAGAGATCCAGAATGCCATCGGTGGCTCCCGAGTACATAGACTGTGTCTGCTTACCGCCAAAAAAGGGAACCATATTTCCATGTCCAGTGGGAGCCTGGAGAACCGTCACAGTGTCCGTGGCTGACTCATTCGGGTTCACAAAGGTCTCTGTCGGGGCAATCTTTCGCTCAGTCTCTCCATCAACCCTCTTCTCAGGTTGGGTAGCAAGGGTATATCCTAGGGCAGCTAAGCCGAGAAGCATGGCAACCTCCATTTGTGTATCGCGCAAGACAAAATGGATTTAAGTTCAACTATGGAGTCTATACCATACAAAATGCCTGCAACTAGTTCTACTAAGCGCACCGTAAAGCAGACCCGTCCTGAGAAGTGGACACAGCTCGAGGAGCGTGTCTTGATTAAGATGACTCGTCACCTTGGACTATCCGAGGAGGAGATTGCTCGCAGCCTCTGTCGCAGTGTTCCGGCGGTTCGCTACCGTCTTGCGAAGATCTTTCATGAGCATCTGGATGGTCGGACGGATGCAGATTCAATCCAGGAGGTTTCGGATTGGATTCTCCCTGAGCACCACTATATCTAGTTCCACGTTCCGACTCGAGATGAATTTGTAAGCCTGGATTGTTCATTCGCAGGAAACGGTACCACCGCATGCGACTGGGGCTTATACAATAACCAATGGAAGGCATGATTAGTTTCTTTACCAGATTTCTCTACAGACACAGGAGTAGGTGTCTTCATTTTTTCCTTGTCAAATTTAGGCGTGGGAACGATCGTAGCTGAAAGACGCGGATCCATTAAAATATGACGTCAAAATAATGTATGAACTCTTGCTTGTAGCAATAGTGATCCTCTTCCTCTTTTTCTACTTTCCACGAGAACACTTTGGTTTCCGAGGACAGGAGATCTTGAACATTGGACCATTTCTGAATGAGGACACCTGCAAGCCCAGTGACGAGTTGCAGGCAGGGTTGTGCTATACCAAGTGTCGTGCAGGATACCATGGTGTAGGACCAGTTTGCTGGGCTGATTCGGAGAACGTTGGAATTGGAACGGTCATTGGTCTCGAGGATTGTCCCAAAGGATGGTTCACAGAGGGTCTAATCTGCCGTGAGCCAATTACAGGTGGTGGATGTCGTACGTATGAGTCTGGTAGATTGCGTGGATTATTTGGTGAGGACTGGGGTCCAAGGCTTGTCACCACTTGCGACCCCATTGTTGGAGGTCGTCTGAAGGGTCGGTTAGATAATGGTGGTGTTTGCCCGGGTCCCCAAGGTGGTGATTATTACGATCGCGTAGACGGTATGTGTTACCGTAGGTGCCCTCCAAAACTTCCTAAACATATCCCAGGAATGCCCTATTTGTGTTATATTGGTGGTGATCTGTCGTATGGTCGTGGTGTTGGTAAGATCCCTGCAATGGTGAGGCTTGCTGGGAAGTATCCATTGATTGGTGGTAGTTAATTACCAACCAGCGCGCCATGTCTCCAGGTCTTCTCCACGAGCAGTCCTAAAATCACGGTCGTTCCAGTTTCCTTCATTGTAATCTACAGGCCATGCTGTCATCAGTCGTCCAGAATTTGTAATGGATACTGGATTGTTGGTTCCATCTAGTTGGAACTTGAGAACATTTCCACCTCCTACCGGATTGATGTTCCAACGACCAATCTTAAGATTATCAAGTGCAAGTGACTTAGGAACCACGGCAGCCGCCCCGGCAGGTCCCTGATCACCCTTCGGTCCCATAGGTCCAACAGGACCAACAGGTCCAGCCGGTCCCGGCGCTCCGTTGGTTCCATTCTTACCATCCAGTCCCTTCGGTCCAGCAACTCCAGGAATACCTTGCGCTCCCTGATCACCCTTGGGTCCCGCAGGTCCAGCATCACCCTTATCTCCCTTTGGTCCAACCACTCCAACCGCAGATCCAGCTGTTCCGGGAACTCCCTGAAGACCTCGATCTCCCTTCTCACCCTTATCTCCCTTATCACCCTTGATTCCTTGGATACCCTGCATACCCGCGGCACCAACTCCACCAATAGCACCGGCCGGTCCAGGTGTTCCGGGAGGTCCAAGAGGTCCTGCAGGTCCAGCCGGTCCCGGAGGTCCAGGAATGACACTTGCCTTTCCATCGGGTCCGATTGGTCCAGGTGGTCCGGGAGGTCCCTGATCACCCTTGAGTCCGTAGGGCGCTGCAGAATATGCAGAGGAGGGCTTCGGGGCCTCTACCACAGTCTGATCACCTTGTTCAAATTTTTCCTTGGTTTTTCCACCTATCAGACTGCTTGCGCCTTCGGCAAACTGAGTTCCGTAGTTAGCCGTCTTTCCTGCAACCGTTGAATCATAGCCAGACCACTCGTTGCGAGAATACGGTGTAAGATTGAAGGATGCAAGCATTGCGCGGAACTTGGCAACTGCCTTCTTGAATGCAGTACGGTCTGTGCCCGGAGGTGGGAGAGGTAGATCAGCCTTTCCACTGGGCTTGAATCCAAAGCAGTTGACACCGAACTTTGTATTGGGATCAAAATAGCCACCGTTTACGCCCGGACGACCGCATGCGGTGCGCTTGACCGTATTGGGCTCAGCCTGAAGAGCCTCCCAGGTAGGCTTTTGTGTGGGATACAGTGCAAATCCACCCGCCGACCATCCGTAGCTACACCATTCAGCGCCGTGATTGTATGCATCAATGATCTGCTCAAGCGTAGCGAGTTCGGCACCATATGCGGCGCAAACTGCAGGTGCATCGGCATATGTGAACTGTGAATCGTCAATGTGAAACACCTCGCTACCCACCTTGGGTCCAGATACAGTCGTAGTGACAGGTGCAGGGGTTGGTTTGGGTGTAGGTTTTACCTCCGGTTTGGGGGCGAGATCACTTGTTAGGTCGGCAAGAGGGATAAATCCATAGTACCAGAGGACCAGAATGATAAGTGCCACAACTAACCAAAGGGCCAACACTGCAATGATAGACCCAGTTGAAAAAAGAACAAACAGTGTAAGGATTCCCACTAACCCCGCAGTGATTGCGAGAATTGCTTCAATGGACGCCATGTCTTATTACTTATGGGAGGCGATAATACATGAGCAGACGCATATTGTCGTGAAGAGGAAACTGATTGGGTCCGTGGCTCCGAACGTGCGCATCGTTGTAGCAGACCCACGGCTTACCCGGGGGCAGGTCGCGTCCATATGTCCACCAGTGTCCACCATCGAAGCAGATGACGGCAAAGAGTGCATAGGACATTCCATTGAGAGTTAAGATACTCGAGTATGTGACCGTGCTCTTGAGCGAGGTGACATGGAAGGTCATGATTGGCGGAAAGGTTCCCATGAGAAACTGCTTTGTGCAACCTGTCTTTCCACACTTCTCGCACTTCCAATCGGGAATCGTGACGGGTTTACATGCATCGACAATCGCGTCTGATGCCGACTGCTTAGGACGGCTCGGAACAATCGGAAACTCAACCATCGATTCGCGTCGACTGTCCTTGTACTCGCAGTTCGAGCACGAAATGTTATTTGCAGTTTTGAATCGGAAGAGCTTATCTAAGAAAGGGCTCTTATCACAGAGGAACTCGAGGAGCTCATGTGAATCTCCAATACCCTCGCCGGCGGGCATCAGAGATGTGTTGACAACCGAGTAGAAGTCCCTAAGTCCCTGTTCGCCCCCAGACGACCAGATTTGATAGAGACACACTTCGACAGGATTTGTAGTATCGTGCTTCTCTTCATGGAAGCGCTGTTGTAGATCAGGAATTCGGTAGACAGCCTGCAACGCCGCGTTTACCCAGCAGGATCCGCGTTGGTTGCGTAGTCCAAATGACTTCATTATTAGTGTTGTAGACTCCATGATTAGTTTAGGAACGCCGAGAAGTCAGCTAAGAACGGAACTGGTTCCGTTTTAGACGACCCTGTACTCGACGTATATGCAGTTGATCCCGCCCCACCGAAATATCCCGGATACATGTCTTGATCGCCTGGAACTGTAGACCCCGCGGGTCCGCCAGCAGGTCCACCGGCACCACCTGGACCGCCAGCCGGTCCACCGGCACCACCCGGGAGACGCGATGCACCGAAGAACTTGCTTTCTTCATCCGACCCCATTGCTCCGGACGACGGTAAGCCCCCCTTCTTTGCAAGTATCTTTTTAATCGATGGCGGTGCAATACCAGCTCCTTCAACCATAGTTGCCTCCTTTGGCTGAGGTCCAAGCAAGGTTGGGTAATCGCGAGCACCGCTTCCAAGTCCATCTCCAGCATTATCACCCATACCAGTGTATGCTGGACCCCAAATATTACCCTTGCGAAATCCCTGAGGGAGACCAGATCCACCGGGATTTGGTTGAGGAACTTGTAAAGATCCACCCACCGGGCGTGCAGACGGATCACTGGGTGTGTTTGCCATAAAAGCCTTACACTCGGCAGACACCTTGTCCCATTCCTTGGTTGCAACCTCATTGCTACATCTAGCCCTCTTGGATGTGCCCTCCTTTTCCATCTCCGAAGAGCGTTCTTCATCAGCCTCTCTGCTCAACTTTCGGGCCTTTTCTTGAAGGTCTCTGACCTTTTGAAGTTCTTTGTCCCGTTCAACCGACTCTGCTTGACTATTGACGGGTGGGAGCGCTTGAAACGCTTTTAGTGCAGCAGATGCCTCATCTTCAGCAGCCTTTGCGGCATCAGCCTTACTCTTTGTCTCCGCCTTCTTGGGTTTCGTCAGATCCGTATATCCAGCGGTTTGTCCAACGTCCTTCAGGGCATCTTCATATGTATCAAAATGTTCACGGATTGACCAGAGAAACAGGAGGACAGTAACTCCAACAAGGATAAGTGTCCAAGTCCACTTCTTCATTACACTCTCACAAGACATTCTCTTCGCATCCGGGTTTCTTTGTTTCAACACAGACATCGTAGAACTGAGTGGAGGTTTTTCCAGTTGTTCCATAGTCTCTCTCCCCTGGACGGCGAGGCTTGAACTGTTGTTCAACCGGGGCATACTTTCCTTCAGGGAGTTCGCCAATACGCGTATCAGAAGGGCGATACTCTTCTTCTGTGCGATTACGAACTTGATCATATCCATCAGAAGGCTCAAGTGCCTTTGACGGTTTAAACCGAACTTGTTCTTCTTCCTTGGCAGCAGCGGTCTTACCCGATTCAATATGAAAGGCAGCCGCAATGATCTTTCGCAAGGCTCCATTATCAACTGGTTTTCCTGTTACATCAGGACCTGCAAGAAACGCTTCGACATCAGCGGTTGTAGGCTTCACTTCGGCGGGTTTATACACCTTATCATAGAATGCCTGAAGAGCCGTGATATAGTCTGCATCATTAGCTCCGATTGGAGCCTGTGTATCAATCTTACTTCTCCATGATCCGTCTTCAAGCGATGGACGCGTCACATTTGTAAACTCAGTATCTGTGAACGATTCTCGGATAGACCATAAAAATAAAACAAGGAGAACTGCCAGAATCCAGAGTGGCACCATTGTTATTGAACAACACAAAACCAGGACTCCTCCTTTGGCTTGGCGGGGGGCATAATGAGAGGCTTTGTAGGCTTTGCACTGCGATCTTCGGTTGCATAATCAAGAGCATAAATCCCCGATGCAATCGCCTTATCAGACGATTCAACACCTTCCCACGTGGGTTGCATTGCGTCATATTTAGCCTGAGCCTTCGGATCGCGTGGAGAAAACTCAAGAAATCCAGTGGGCGTGGATGTCTTATCAATACTCTGCACATAACCCTTGTAGTGGGTGGATGTCGGAACCTTGGGACCAAGTTGTGGCTCATTTTTCAGGTCATTGAGAGACGCCATTTTTGTCACTTCCTTATATAAATGCCCACAACAGTTCTACGTGGCGGTGACAAGAAAGAGGAGGCTAAGAAGCTTCTTAAGACGCAACCTCTTCTTGTGTTATTTTTTATGGATGGATGTCCTCATTGTGATGCAAATAAGCCTGCTTGGGAAGAAGCGAAGAAGAAGGCGGATGTCCCGACGGCAGAGATTGAAGCCTCTGCGACTCCTGAAGACGAAGCAACTGGCTTTCCGACAATGAAGTACAAGGGCAAGGACGGCACAAAAGAAATATCAGGTCAGAAGGAGTCAGGTGATGAGATTCTAGATGAACTAAAGGTTCCTAAGAAATCAACGGGTGGCCGTCGTCGTCGCCTCCGCTCCCGTCGGCACGTCAATCGACTGGGTGGTCGGAAGAGTCGTCACCGTACCCTTCGCAGCTACGTAACCTTCTGAGAGAAGCTTATCAGTGCGCTGTCCCTTACCCATGAACTTCAGAAGACCCGCGTGATCATCCGTGGCAACCGTATGGAAATTACGCTGAGACTGGACCATCTGGAAGACGTCCGTTGTATCCATGTAGATATTGGAGGTCTTTGCAAAGGCTGTGTTCACTTCATCGCGAACATCCCTACGAGTTACATCGGCTGCCGGCGGGAGCGACGGATTATCCAAGATATCCGTGAGGTGCGGGTTCATGAACGGATTATCATCTGTGGGGCGAGTCTCTATGTCCCCCACATATCCAGAGACAACCAGACCATTTCCGAACCCCTCAACTATCTTTCGTGCACGAGGGAACATCAAATTCAAGGCTACAGTGACGCCCATGACGAGTGGGATCACAAGGAGATACGCCGGGCGCATAGACGATGCAAATAAAAGCGCCGACAGGTAAACTGAAAAACGAACAACTGCATTAAGCGCTGTCGGCACAGGCATATCAGCCGTCGGCACGAACTTGTACCAGGTTGATTGACTGAACAGAATATTTGGTTCGGAAAGCCAGAATGGTTCACTCATCTCTTATCTTCACTTGCGAGACTTTTCACCGACCTTCCTCTGTAGCCGTGCCAACATACGAGCCCGACGAGCCTCGGGTGAGTTTGAGAGAATCTGCCTCGAGGTATTTCCCGTAGCCGGCTGTTCGCGCTGTCCAACCACCATCTCGTTCATATATTTACCAAATGCAGATGTCATCTTCGCACGAAGCATCTCAATCTCGCGGATCAACTCCTGCTGGTTGATCTTTCCTGACTCGACACGATCACGAAGAATCTCCTGGGCACGGCTCATAATCTCCTTGAGCGCATCACTATCCTGAGGGTTCTGCATAAGGCGAATCAGCTCATCAGGATCATCGAGATTAATATCAAGATCCTCAAACTTGATCGACTGAACCAAATCACCCACGATACTTGCAAGACGGGTGTTCATAACAAGATCCAGAATCTCCTTAAGCGAGTTCTGAGTCTCCTCATCCTCTAGAATCTTCATCACCTCATCCTGGCGACCGCCGGGGATTGCACCCTTAATCTGCTCAAAGATCGCTCCAAACTTTTCCTTCGGATCCCCATGGAGAACTGAATACATCAGTGCCATGCGGAGCTTCTGCCACGCCTCATCCTTACCATCCCACTTCACAGTGATTCCCGGAAACAGCTCGGGTGCAGTTTCCTCATCCGTGAACAGGGTATTATCCTTCTTCACAATCTTCATCAAATGGGGAAGGAGTTCCTTCTCAATGTGAACAAACAGCTCATCAGACGCCCGCGGAAACTTGGTGTCTGGCATCCGTTCCTTGAAGTATTGAAGTAAGTTCCTCAAGTGTTCCATTTATTAGTCTAGTAGAGTAGTCTTGTAAGCGGATTATAACTCAGAACCCATTGAATTTCCAACAAACTGATAGAAGATTGCAAGAAATGTTCCAATTAACAACATAGTCATACACGGTTCGACAGAACTTGTATCATCTTCTTCAAGTTCTCTGTCGATATCAAAGATCATTGTATTTACAGGGTAGGTATGTTTAAGCGCGATTTCCACCACGAGATCCAAACAGTGCCTTCTGCTCGGCAGTCAGGCAGATGCATCCAAGATCACCGGAGAATGCAGATGGGCAGCAGTCGGCGCTCTGCTTGTTATTTGCAAATTGGTAGAGATTGACGTCATCCGTCTTATCATACGGGTGGAGGGGCGTCGCCTGGGGCTCCGTTCCGAGGATGGGAGAATTTCCAGAATATCCCTGAACAGCCTGTGTTGCAAGGGGCATTGAGCGCTCCTGTTGCATGAACTTCTCCTTTACGACAGGGGACGAAGCGAGTAGGGTTGAGTTGACAAAAACACCCGCAAGGACGGCAGCAACAAAAAACGCAAGGACGGCAGTGGTTCGCTTCATACTTGTGTTTGGAGTGGGAAAAAAGCCGGAGCGTCCAAAATGGATTCGTTCTGGTCAAGATAGACAGACTCACCTTTACCATGGAGCCCAACTATCAAAAGATGTATCTCGCCGATCTCAAACTAATTGCAAAGACCCGCCGTATCAAGCTATACTATGTCAAGACGAAGGAAGAGCTTATCCACTTGCTCACACTCCCCGAGCTCCCCCTTGCGATGAGGGTTGAAAAGATGACAATTCACCAACTCCGAGCAGAGGCAAAGAAGCGACGTATCACCGGCTTCTGGGAGCTTCGCCGAGATGCCCTTGTAGAGTTACTCTTTCCGAAGACTGAGTACGTCAACGAGGCTTCCCCGAACAAGAATGAGGAGGATGAGGGCGAGGCACACAAACATCATCAACCAGAGGAGCATGATCCCAAAGAGGTAGGGGTATAGAATGCTTAAAATTCTCGAAATCATGGGACGAAGCACATGTGATTCAACAGATGCCTGAATTTCAGGCGACTTCATTTTTTCTACGATGTCATGGATGAGTGGGTCCAAAAACTTCGTCATCACGAAATTTGTCTTTCCGTCAGTATAAACATAGAATGAAGCTCACGCAACCTAAACTTGTTCGCCTGGGCTTGGTCCTTGCTGGTGTTGTCGTCCTCTACACTCTCTTTACTTCGTATGGCGGTGCGAAGGGAACGCTCCTTGACCGTGCCGAGGAGCTTGGTGGCTCGGGCCCCAGTGCGCCGATGTCAAATTCTGGACCGTCCATGGGACTCCCGCACAGCCTGGGTGGTAATGCGGCCTCGGCTGAGGGTCTCCAGGGACGCACGCCCTCTTCCCAGCAGACCTACCAGGAGACAACCCTGGACTCTGCTGAGCTCCTCCCCAAGGGATCTATGGGTGCCTCGTGGGCTGCCGTGAACCCCGCGAGTGGCGAGGATTTGAAGGGACAGAACTTCCTGCAGTCTGGATACCACTCTAACATCAACGTGATTGGTATTGCGCAAACCAACAGGAACCCGACCTACGATATCCGTTCGGAGGTGCCGAACCCCCAGGGCAAGGTTGGTCCCTTCCTGCAGACCACCATTGACCCGGACCCTTTCAAGAGCACCCGCTCGCTGGAGGGACTTTCGGCTTAAATCTCAAGTCTAAGTAATGTTGCCTGCAACCGCCGTTGGGCTCACAACCATTCTTGCCCTAACATACTTTGCGGGTCCTCGTAATACGACCCCAATGACCGGTCCAGATGGAAAGACATATGAGGTTCAGAATTTACCAAATAAGGAAGAAGCGGTTAAGAGAATGGCGGGAATCTGTGCAAACTTGACCAAACTACGGGATCATTACGCAAATGATAAGGGTCTAGCCTCAGATCCACCTGTAGCACGGTTTCTTGCACGGTATCAACCCGACTGTTTTGTTGAAAATGATATGTCCTCATCCGATACATCCTATTCTGAAAACAAGGGTCAGAAGATCGTGGTTTGCCTTCGCGATAAGACAAAGCCTCCATCATATCCGCTGATTGATCAAAATACAGTAATGTTTGTTATGCTCCACGAGATGGCACACTTGATGACAGAGACAATCGGACATACACAAGAATTCTGGACCAACTTCAAGAGGATGCTTCACGATGCAGTGAAGATTGGAATCTATACTTCAGTCAACTATGCACAAAAGCCCACACCCTATTGTGGAATGACCATTACGGACTCACCTATCTAAAAAGAACCGCTCCACACTATAATGGAGTTACCCCTTGAAGGGACATCAACAATTCTGTCGTTTTTCCCTGACGACACAATTGAAACCGTTCGCCAACATGTAGCACTTGCAAAAGGAACTCATCCAGATCGTCTGTTTATTCAGGTCCAGGTAGAGCTTCCATCAACCTATTATTCTGCAAATCCGAAACGATGGATGGATCTCTTTTTCCGTTTGTCATACGGAAAGAATACGATCACAAAAGAGGCACTTGATATCTATCTAACCCATACTCGCAAGAATACTGGTGTCTCTGCTCGCGAAGTAAAACGAGAAGAATGGGAAACGGTGGATCCGTATTTGATCCCCATCTTTGATCCATCCAGTTCATTCAAGGAATGGAGGATTCTAGGTGTTCCTGAGGACAAGTCAGTTGTACTTCCAATTCCGATTAAGGATGTACTCATTCCCGAAGCATATAGGCCGGTTCCTGTTCGACAGGCTCTGTTTGATACGATGCACAAAGAGGAAGCTCACGAACTGATGGCAGTTGAGATCGATCCAGAGACTTCAACAGATCAGATGAAGCAAATCTATTTCCCCTTTTTCCAAACCACAACTCCAAACAATATCGAAACCTTACGAGCACGCCTGAAGGCATCGCATGATCAGATTACAAAGGTTCTCAAACTCAAGGCACCGAAGCCATCAAATGTAGCGATCTTGCGAGCTAAGTGGTACATTCCATTTATTTCAACTAAGTTCTCAGCTCCACGAACTCGATTTGAACAGATTTTCTACGGACTCACTGTATCTCCAGAAACACCCGTAGTTAGTTACTTCACTGCAAAGACAGAGACAATACGTCACAAGTTCTATGTCGAGGATTGACATTGCAATGTGGAAGGCGTGGATGGCAAATACACAACCACAGCGTCGTTTACCTACACTTTTGCTATATCGCGGAAAGTCACGGGGGTCCTTTGATCGGATTGCCATCACAAACAAGGACATAACCGTATCAACGTGGCGCGGTAAGGAATCAAAGGAGACATCCGAAGAACTCATAAAATCAGCGCTTGACTGGATTCGGTCATTGGATGCAGTCCTACCATTTCTGACTGAGTCAGATCTAGAGACTAGTCGTTGGGAGCTGAATGATCTATCGGTAATCGCCTCATATTCTAAGGAGATCTCTGAGTTTGATCTTCGCAGATTTGCATGCCTACGAGACATCTTCAGTTTCCAAGATGACACGTTTAGGCTGATCCGTGCTGATCGTGAGTTTGATGTGTCTTCACAGGTATTACGAGCCTATTCACTCTTGCAAGGTGGTGAAGCCAATCTGGAATCTGCAATGGGTGTATCGGTTGAAGAAGCTGCTGCTTTGACGACTCGTGTTCAAGAACTAGAAGCAGATGAACATTTTAACTTTGAAAAGGCGATCAGTGGATATCCAACAATCAGCTTCGCTGCAAAGGAGGTTATCATAAAGTTTGTGTCTAATCTCGATCGTGTTGTCGAATATGCAAGTCTCCTTCGCTATATTCTTACATCGGATAAGGCAGAGGTTGATGAGGTTTGTCCAAAGTCAATGGAAACCGTTGAAGCAACTGCGGGTGTAGCTCCGACAACTGTAACAGTAGAAGATGAGTTTGTTCTTGATGATTTCTTGCTGAATGAAATTGAGGAAGTCCAAGCAGTACAGCCTGTTCCAACAGAGGTTGTTGCTCCGGTCAAGGAT
>Ga0209500_10000305_pt1 | contig 43815 bp, 43 predicted proteins | sample S_140212_EF_Meta_FD_187323 | JGI IMG/M metagenome (GOLD analysis project Ga0209500, IMG submission 187323) | Freshwater microbial communities from Lake Simoncouche, Canada to study carbon cycling - S_140212_EF_MetaG (SPAdes) (version 2) | ecosystem: Environmental > Aquatic > Freshwater > Lake ... | reverse complement strand
ACACAACCCACAGAAAATACAACGAAGATAATTGATTTGGTAAACCTTGCCGTAACGCTCTCCCGGAGACATTCTGTTTTCTTCTGTGTTTTCTGCACCTTCAACATAAATTGCATCAGCTGGACAAGCCCAAGCACAGAGTTCGCAACCAATGCATTTCTCAAGGCCATCTGCATGTCTATTAAGTTGATGACGACCATGAAAACGAGGCGCAGTGCCTTCGCGTTCTTCTGGATATTGAACTGTGTTTACTTTCTTAAACATCGTAATAAAAGTGACCCAGAAGCCTTTTAATTGGTTTCCAATGCTGGCAGGACCATCGTTTTGAACAGGCGCAGATTGAACTGCCTCAAGTCCAAGGTCTCGACGGAATGACTCAATTGGTTGGTCGTTATTTTCAGCCATGTCGCTACTCCATTATTTTCGTTGGTATTTGTGGGATAGCAAAAGATGGAGCACTTGGCTCGACGTACACTTTCTTGGATTTCTTTTTGCTCATTTCGTAGCCAACATTAATGAGTAGCACGAGCGCGACTATTCCGGCAGAAACCGCCAGTACAGAAATTCTAGAAGCGCCCCGCAATGAAAGCACGCGAAGAGTTGAAACGACCATAATCCAGAACAAACTGATTGGAATTAAAACTTTCCAGCCGAATTTCATGAATTGGTCATATCTCATTCTCGGCAACGTTCCACGCAGCCATACGAAAATAAAGAAGAAGAGTGAAATTTTCCCTAAGAACCAAACAATTGTGAACCAACCGCCTAGCCATTGTTCTGTAAATGTTAAGCCAGGAAGTGCGTGATAGCCACCAAGGAAAAGAGTTGTAGCTAAAGCAGATACTCCAACAATGTTAACGTACTCGGCTAAGAAGAAAAGGGCGAACTTCAGCGAGGAATACTCTGTGTGGAATCCCCCAACAAGCTCACCTTCAGCTTCTGCTAAATCAAATGGTGCACGATTAGTCTCACCAACCATTGAAATTACATAAATCACAAATGAAGGAAAGAGAACTACCGCATACCACCACTTATCTTGAGCAGCGACAATATCCGAAGTGGACATTGATCCCGCATAAATAAAGACTGCTACAAGTGAAAGACCCATTGCGACTTCGTAAGAAATTACTTGGGCGCTAGAACGTAAACCACCCAAGAGAGGGTAAGTCGATCCAGATGACCAGCCAGCTAAGACAATTCCGTACACACCAACTGAAGCGATAGCTAGTACATATAGAACACCTACTGGAATATCAGTTAATTGCATCGCTGTCTTGTGTCCAAAAAGATTAACTTCCCCAGTCATGGGCATGACAGCAAAGGCCATAAAGCAGGTAGTAGCACTAATAATTGGAGCTATCACGAAAACTACAACATCAGCTGCCGCTGGAATTAAATCTTCTTTTAGCGCAAGTTTTACACCGTCAGCTAATGATTGAACCAGGCCAAGAGGACCAACGCGGTTAGGGCCAATGCGCTGTTGCATCCGAGCAACTATGCGACGTTCAGACCAAATACATAACAATGTTGCAACCACGCAAATAACAAAAACAAGTACTCCCTTAACAAGAATGAGCCAACCTGGATCATGGCCAATGAGTTCTGCTGTTTTCATTATGCCTTCCCAACTTTTACCAGAGTGCCACTTGCAGTACCGAGTGTTTCCAAAAGATGAGAACCACGAGAGTTGCGTGGCATCCACACTCCATCATCGTGAATATTTTCAACTAGAACTGGAAGAGTTACAGAACCTTGAGAATTTGAAACTTTGACTGCGTCTCCGTCAACAACGCCAAGTGCATTGGCGCGCTTCTGTGAAATTACTACAACGCTCTTACGCGCAGTTCCAGCTAAATTCACTTCACCATCTTGTAAAGATCCATCATCAAGCAAGCGTCGCCATGAGGTGAGGAGGGCTTCATCATTTCCCGCTGAAAGGGATTTAGAAGTTGATGGAGTAAATGTTGCGCGAGCTCCATCCCATTTTGAAAGGGAGGCAAATTCTTTAGATGCAGATTTGACTGAGTTAAGCGAAATTGATTTACCCAGTGCATCTGCCAACATTGAAAGAATGCGAACATCGCTTCGATGTAAAGATCCTTCAACTGCTGTATCAAATTCCCGCGCACGACCCTCCCAGTTCATAAATGAACCAGACTTTTCTGTCACAGCGGCAACTGGGAAAACTACATTCGCGCGCGCTGTTACCGCACTTGGTCGAATTTCAAAACTGACAACAAAAGCTTGGTCTAGCGCAGATAGCGCTTCAGCATTCATTGCACTATCCAAAGGATCAACGCCGCCAACAACGAGAGCGTCGAGTTGACCAGTTTTTGCAGATACAAATATTTCATCAGCGCTCTTTCCAACTGCTGAAGGAATTGAATCGACTCCCCAAACGGTTGCTACATCTACTCTTGCAGCTGGATCAGATACTGGTCGGCCGCCTGGCAAAAGATTTCCGATAGCTCCTGCCGCAATTGCACCTGGCTCACCGGCGCGACGAGGAACCCAACCAATTTTTGCTCCAGTGCGGTGAGCAAGTGCAGCAACTGCGGATAGTGCACCAACGCTTTCACATGCACGCTCACCAACAAGAATTACTGACTTTGCAGTGAGCGCAATTTTAGAAATTGCATCTGCTTCGCTACCTGGAGCAACGGATATGAATGTTGCGCCTAATTTTTCATTTCCAATCGAAAGTTTAGTTGCGACCGCACTTACCTTGAGTGCGCGCTTTTTAACGTGCTTTAACATGCGCAAGAAAACAATAGGAGATTCTTCTTCGGGTTCAAAACCAACTAGGAGAATATGATCTGCACGATCAATATCGCGGTAAGTAGTTGATGTTCCGACAACATGAGAGGCAAGGAACTCGCGCTCTTCATCGCTGGAAACGCGGGAACGGAAATCTATGTCGTTAGTCCCTAAAGCAACTCGCGCGAATTTGCTATAACCGTAAGCATCTTCAACAGTTGCGCGCCCACCAACTAATACTCCGACTCGATTACCTTTCAAACCAGCTGCAGCTGCAGCAATTGCTTCTGGCCATGACGCTTCACGTAATTCGCCAGAGGCGTCACGTACTAAAGGATTTGTGATGCGATCAAGTGCGGTTACATACTTAAATGCCCATCTACCTTTATCGCAATTCCATTCTTCATTTACTTCTGGGTCATCACCAGCTAAACGGCGAAGAGTTTTACCTCTGCGGACATCTGTGCGCTGTGCGCAACCAGATGCGCAATGCTCACAAGAAGAAGGAGTTGAAACTAAATCGAATGGACGAGCTTGGAATCGATAAGAAGCACCGGTAAGTGCACCAACTGGGCAAATTTGAACTGTGTTACCTGAAAAATAAGATTCGAATGGCTGGTTCTCGTAGATACCAACTTGTTGCAGTGCGCCTCGCTCGTTAAGGGTGATGAATGGATCAGAAGCAATTTGCTCAGAAAAGCGTGTACAACGAGCGCAAAGTACGCATCGTTCGCGGTCGAGAAGCACTTGGGATGAAATGTTAATTGGCTTATCGAATAAACGCTTCTTGCCTTCAAAACGAGATTCACCACGACCTGTACTCATAGCTTGATTCTGAAGTGGGCATTCTCCGCCCTTATCGCAAACAGGACAGTCAAGAGGATGGTTAACAAGAAGGAATTCCATAATGCCCTCTTGTGCTTTTTGTGCAACAGCAGAAGTTAGTTGTGTTTTAACAATCATTCCGGGTTCAACTGGAATCGTGCATGAAGCTTGTGGCTTTGGGAACGCGCGACCATTAATTTCAATGTCAACCAGACATTGGCGACAAGCACCGACTGGATCTAGTAGCGGGTGATCGCAAAAACGAGGAATCTGAATTCCAAGTTTTTCTGCCGCACGAATAACGAGTGTCCCCTTTGGCACGCTCACTTCAAAACCATCGATAACTAAGGTGATCATGTCAACAACTTCTGTCGTCATCACACACCTGCCTTATCAAAAATCGTTGAAGCGTGAGGGTCAAACGGACATCCCCCATTACGAAGGTGGTCCATATATTCACTTCGGAAATATTGAAGAGAGGAAACGATAGGACTTGCTGCACCATCTGCGAGTGCGCAAAATGATCGGCCCATGATGTTGTCGCAAAGATCAATTAACTTATCTAAATCTGCTTCTGTACCTTTACCGCTTTCAAGGTCTTTAAGAATCTGAACAAGCCACCATGTGCCTTCGCGACATGGAGTGCACTTTCCGCAAGACTCATGCTTGTAAAATTCAGTCCAGCGCAATACCGCACGGACGATACATGTTGTCTCATCAAATATTTGAAGTGCTTTTGTTCCGAGCATTGAGCCAGCTGCAGAAACACCCTCATAATCAAGCGGTGTATCTAAATGCTCGACTGTAAAGAGTGGAGTTGAGGAACCTCCTGGTGTCCAGAACTTCAATTGATGTCCCTTACGAATTCCACCTGCAAGTTCCAAAATTTCGCGCAATGTAATTCCAAGCGGTGCTTCAAATTGCCCAGGATTTGTTACGTGCCCAGAGAGAGAATAAAGCGTCATTCCTTTGCTTTTCTCAGTTCCCATTGACTGGAACCACTCTGCGCCATTGCTAATGATTGAAGGTACTGAAGCAATTGATTCAACGTTATTAACAACTGTTGGTCGTGCATAGAGGCCTGCAATTGCAGGAAATGGAGGACGCAAACGTGGTTGGCCGCGGAAACCTTCTAGTGAATCTAGGAGCGCAGTTTCTTCTCCGCAGATATAGGCACCTGCCCCGACGTGGAGAACAAGTTCAAGATCAACACCTGAACCAAAAATATTCTTTCCTAAATATCCAGCCTTGTAAGCATCTTCAATTGCTTGTTGCATACGACGAACAACATGTGTGACTTCGCCTCGAATATAAATAAAAGCGTACTTGGCACGAATTGCGTAGGAGCCAATAATCATTCCTTCAACTAGCACATGTGGGTTAGCAAGCAACAACGGTGTGTCTTTGCACGTTCCTGGTTCAGATTCATCTGCGTTTACAACTAGGTAATGGTCTTTGTTATCTCCCTGTGGGATGAAACCCCATTTCATTCCTGTTGGGAAACCAGCGCCACCTCGGCCACGTAAACCTGAATCTTTAACTTGTTGAATAATTGCATCAGGTTCCATTTTGAGCGCTTTGACAGCAGCTGTGTACCCACCATGGCGCTTGTAGCCTTCGAGGGTAAATGAATCTTTCTCATCCCAATGTGCAGAAAGCACTGGAGTTAACTTTGTCATCCTTGTGCTCCCTTCTTTGAAATTCTTAATCCGAGTAATGAAGGCTCTCCTGCTTGAACGCCTTCGTTCGCATGACCATCATTGAGTCCAGCCAAAACTGCAGAAGTTTCTTTCCAGTTGTGTAATTCATTTGGTCCACGAGTTGGTGGCTTTGGCTTTCCAGCACGCATAGAGTCAACAAGATCTTTTGCTGTTTGAACAGTTTGATTATCGTAGAACTCCCAGTTAGCCATAACGACAGGTGCGTAATCACATGCCGCGTTGCATTCAATATGTTCGAGTGAAACTTTTCCATCGGCAGTAACGCCATCATTTTCGACGCCCAAATGCTCTTTAAGCCCAGCAAATATGGCATCTCCGCCCATGACGGCGCAAAGGGTATTTGTGCATACTCCTACGTGATACTCGCCTACAGGCTTTCTCTTATATTGAGTGTAGAAAGTTGAGACTGCTGAAACTTCTGCACTTTCTAATTCAAGCTTTTTGGCAATCAATTCGATTGCATCGTTTGTAATATATCCATCAATTGATTGTGCAAAATGAAGCAAAGGCATAATGGAGGAACGTTTACGCGGATAGCGCGCAATGATTGAATCCATAGTTTGTTGCTGACTTGATGAATATGTCATTAGCGATCAACACCACCCATCACGGGATCGATTGAAGCAACTGCTCCAATAATGTCGGCAATCAAACTGCCTTCACACATTGCAGAAGTTGATTGCAAGTTATTAAAAGATGGCTCGCGGAAATGAACTCGATATGGCTTTGTTCCGCCATCAGATACCAAGTGAACGCCAAGTTCTCCTCGTGGAGATTCGACTGCTGAATAAACTTGACCAGCTGGAACATGGAAACCTTCAGTTACCAATTTAAAGTGATGGATTAGTGATTCCATGGAAGTACCCATAATTTGGCGGATGTGATCAAGTGAGTTTCCAAGACCATCTCCACCAAGTGCCAACTGCGAAGGCCAAGCAATCTTCTTATCAGCAACCATCACAGGCGCACCTTCAAGTTTTTCGAGTACATCAGCGCATTGCTCAATGATTCGAAGTGATTGCTCTAATTCATTCATGCGGATGAGGAAACGACCATATACATCGCAAGTATCGGCAGTAATGACATCGAAATTATAATTTTCATATCCGCAATATGGAGCGGACTTACGAAGATCCCACGGTAGGCCAGTTGAGCGAAGTACTGGGCCGGTAACTCCCAAAGTCGTGCATCCAGCAAGATCAAGATAGCCAATTCCTTCTGTGCGCTTCATCCAAATGCTGTTACCAACAAGAAGTTTTACGTTATCTTTAAAATCTCGGCGAAGTTCTTTAACGCTCTCGCGAATTTTGGCTATCGCGCCATCAGGCAGATCTTGGGCAACTCCACCTGGGCGGAAATAGGCCATATTCATGCGAAGACCTGCAACAAGTTCGAATATGTCTAGAACCTTTTCGCGTTCGCGGAAGCAGAAAATCATTGGAGAGAGCGCACCTAATTCAAGTGCTCCTGTACCTAAAGCAACCATGTGGGATGAAATTCGATTGAACTCCATCATCATGACGCGAATAGCACTTGCTCGTTCTGGGACGTCGTTAGTAATTCCTAAAAGTTTTTCTACGCCAAGGCAATAAGCCGCTTCGTTATAGAGCGGAGCCAAGTAATCCATACGAGTAACAAAAGTAACTCCTTGAGTCCAACTTCTGTATTCAGTGTTCTTCTCAATTCCGGTGTGCAGATAACCGATTCCACATCGAACTTCAGTAACTGTTTCACCTTCAAGTTCAAGAACTAAACGTAATACTCCGTGAGTTGAAGGGTGCTGTGGCCCCATGTTGACAACAACGCGCTCTTCTTTAGTTGCACCGATTTCAGTAACGAGGGAATCCCAATCTCCACCTGTTACTGAGAAAACAGTGCCTTCAGTTGTTTCACGTGAGGATGCATACGGATCTGTAATTGAACTCATTATTTGTATGACCTCCGCTCATCTGGAGGAGGAACAGTTGCGCCTTTGTATTCAACAGGAATTCCACCGAGTGGATAATCTTTACGTTGCGGATGTCCACGCCAATCATCTGGCATCAAAATACGAGTTAAGCCTGGGTGACCATCAAAAATAATTCCAAACATGTCAAAGGTTTCACGTTCATTCCAGTTATTGCCAGCCCACACTTCAACGAGTGATGGAATATGAGGATCAGAATCTGACACTGAAACTTCAAGACGTACACGTTGATTGCGAGTTATTGAAAGTAGTGGATAGACCGCATGTAACTCACGATTGAGATCTGTTGGGTAATGAACTCCACTTACTCCCAAACACATTTCGAAAAGTAATTTTTCTCGCAAGATCATTGCTACTTCAAATAGTTTTTCTCGTTTTATATGAAGAGTAAGTTCTCCGCGATCAACAACTACCTTTTCAATAGCGTTGGAAAAATCTGGGTAAGCACGCTCTAGGTCATCTGCAATCTCATCAAAATAACCGCCGTAGGGACGTTCGCTGGACCCTGGTGAAGTTGCTGTGCGTACTAACCCTCCATAACCAGAGGTATCCCCAGTTCCCTGCGTCCCAAACATTCCCCTTTCGGTCATGCCAGCAAGCCTTTGAGCTGATGAGTTGGCTTGGCATTCATTGCAGCTAATTCAACTTCCTTAATAATCTTTTCGCGGTTTGATCCAAGTTTTTCATCATAAATTTGCTCATGTAGCTTCAAAATTGCATCCATCAACATTTCAGGTCGCGGTGGACATCCTGGCAAATAAATATCAACAGGAACCACGTGATCTACGCCTTGAACAATTGCGTAGTTGTTAAACATTCCACCTGAAGATGCGCAAGCACCCATTGCGATAACCCACTTTGGTGCAGCCATTTGATCGTAAATTTGACGAAGCACTGGAGCCATTTTGTTTGACACGCGACCCGCAACAATCATGAGATCGGCTTGACGAGGGGATGCGCGGAAAACTTCCATTCCAAAACGGGCTAAGTCATAACGACCGGCACCAGCTGCCATCATTTCAATCGCGCAACATGCAAGTCCAAAGGTTGCAGGCCAGAGAGAATTCTTGCGCATATACCCGGCAAGTTTTTCAACGCTTGTTAATACAAGCCCACTCGGTAATTTCTCTTCCAGACCCATAATTAATCCCATTCCAATCCGCCACGGCGCCAGACGTAAGCGTAGGCAACAAAAACGGTAGCTATAAAGATTCCCATCTCAACAAGTCCGAATAAACCTAACTTGTCAAAGGTGACTGCCCATGGGTAAAGGAAAACGATTTCAATATCAAAAATAATAAAAAGCATTGCAGTTAAGAAGTATTTAACTGGGAAACGTCCGCCTTCGGCTGCTTGTGGACTTGGTTCAATTCCGCATTCGTACGCTTCTAGCTTTGCGCGGTTGTAACGCTTTGGCCCTGTTATTGCAGCAACGCCCACTGAAAAGGCTGCGAAGCCAAATCCAATTGCACCAATCACCAAGATTGGGACGTAGGGATTTGGCGCGGAAGTCATGGTGTCGAAATTCTAGGGTTCAAAAGCCCATGCAATTACCGCTACCCCTTGATAGCAGTGTGAACTGCGACAACTCCGCCCGTGAGGTTTTGCCAGGCCACCGAGCTCCAACCAGCAGCGCAAATACGCTCAGAAAGGGCCCCTTGATCGGGCCAACTCCTGATTGATTCGGCCAAATACACATATGCATCGGGGTTGCTCGCCGTACGCCGAGCGATAGCAGGAAGGGCTCTCATCAAATAATTCATGTAGACCGTTCGAAATGGCCTCCATGTGGGGTGTGAAAACTCGGCTATCACTAGCCGGCCACCAGATTTGGTCACCTTAAGCGCTTGGGCTAGAGCTTTGTCGAAATCTGCCGTATTGCGCAGCCCAAAGGAAATAGTGACTACATCAAAGGTGGCCTCTGGAAATGGCAAATTCAGTGCATCTGCTTTGATGAAAGTCAGTTCTGGATGGCGGGCGCGACCTTGTGCCAACATCCCTTCCGAGAAATCTGAGGCAATAACCTCTGCCCCGGCCTGCGCCAATGGTGCGCTCGATGATCCTGTTCCGGCAGCGAGATCCAGAATTTTTAAGCCAGAAGTAGGGGCAATAATCGACGTTGTCGCCCGCCGCCATGCGCGAGTTCGACCTAAACTCAATAAATCATTCATGAAGTCATAACGCTTTGCGACGCCGTCAAACATCGATGCCACATCTTTAGGATCTTTATTGAGATTGGCACGCGACATGTGCCCATTCAAGCGCAGAGTAGGCTTCCGCCACAACTCAAAATCTCTACAGTCCCTGTCAATGTGACTCGCAAAGCGTGAGTTTGAAAAGGAGCAACCATGTCAACGATTTCCTTGAAAAGTGCAGTTTTCCCACGAACGTCGGCGCTCAATAACGCGGTCTTGATTGCTAGTGGAACTTTATTCATTGCAGGTCTTGCTCAAATCGCGATTCCAATTCCTGGTTCACCTGTACCTGTCACGGGACAGACTTTGGGCGTTCTGCTCATAGGTACAAGTTTTGGCGCAACTCTTGGTTTAACTACCTTGTTGACGTATCTCTTGGTTGGAATTGCAGGGGCACCTGTATTTGCAAATGGCGGACATGGAATCGAAAGATTAACTGGAGCCACTGGTGGATACATCGTCGGAATGGTTGTCGCATCCTTTGTTACCGGCGCACTTGCAGGACGCCGCTGGGATCAACGTTTTCGCACTGCACTACCAACAATGTTGCTTGGCAACGTAATCATTTTTTCTTTCGGAGTTTTTTGGTTGCACTCATTTACAGGTAAGAGTTGGTCATGGACTTTAGGTGCAGGATTCACTCCCTTTATTCTTGGTGAAGCGCTAAAAATTGCAATCGCCGGAACATCTCTTCCACTCGTGTGGCGAAAGATTCAGAAGTAAATTTTTATTGTGCCCCAGTTAACCCCTGTAACCACAACTCGTCTTGGCGGACATATTCCATTATTGGAATTACTTCCCGACGCACAACCTCTTTCATGGGTTCGTGGTGGCGACGGAATGGTTGGGTGGGGAGTTTTTGCACAAACAAAAGTTAAGGGTCCAGATCGTTTTAACCAAGCACGCATGTGGTGGCATGACCAATTAGAAAAGTTTGCGGTTACTGATTCTGTTCACACCACTGGCACTGGACCACTTCTTTTTGCTTCATTTTCATATTCTGACTCTGAGGAATCCGTTTTAATAATCCCTGAAGTTGTTGTGGGAATGAAAGGCGGAAAGTCATGGATTACGTGGATCGGTGACAAACCGCAGCCAGTATTACTAGAGAGAGCAGAACCTCTCAATTCACTTTCTTATACTTGGAGTAACGGAACTATTTCAACGCAAGTTTGGAAAGAAAACATTTCATCTGCGATTAAGAAAATTCAAGATGGGAAAATAGACAAAGTAGTACTGGCTCGTGATTTAAATGCTGTTGCCTCTGGGGCAATTGATCCTCGACTCATACTGCGAAATCTCGCAGAGCAATATCCTTCAACGTGGTGCTTTCATGTCGATGGTCTAGTTGGGGCAACGCCAGAACTCTTGCTACGACTAACACGAGGAATGGTTACATCAAGAGTGCTTGCTGGCACGATTAGCAAGACGGGTGATGACGAAAAAGATCTTGCACGCTCTGCATCACTTGCTCGATCTTCCAAGGATCTTGAAGAACATGTTTATGCAGTTAATTCTGTTGTGGCATCACTTACTCCATTCTGTTCCTCCACAAATGTTCCAGATTCACCATTTGTATTGCACTTAGCAAATGTTATGCATTTAGCAACGGATGTAACTGGTGCTGTATCTGAATCTGCACACCACATAGATTCTTTTGCAATTCTTGCTAAGTTGCACCCATCTGCGGCTGTTTGTGGAACACCAACAAACTCAGCAAACGAAGTCATTTCTTCTCTCGAAGGAATTTCTCGTGGTCGTTATGCCGGCCCAGTTGGTTGGATCGATGCTCGCGGTGATGGGGAACTGGGAATTGCATTGAGGTGTGGAGAAATTACTCAAAACTCGATTCGCCTATTTGCAGGATGCGGCATTGTTGCCGAATCAGACCCAGAAAAAGAGTTAGCTGAAAGCCAAGTTAAATTTACTCCGATGATTCAAGCGCTAAGCAAGATTTAAATAGAGATCCTTTAGCGCCTTAGCGTTCATTTCACGAGATGGAACAAGGGCAACAACAACACTTAAGCCAATAATTGGTTTCAGCACTTCTGAAAGTAAGTCACCAATGCTTCTGACCTCCGTGGCCTCAACACCGAAACCTTTCGCAATCGCAACAAGATTTCGCCCATGTGGGGTTCCAAAGATTTTTTCGAAACCATCAATGACGCTTTGTGGCAAAGTGGAGAAGATTCCACCTCCGTCGTTGTTAATCACAATGATTCTTGCATTTATTCCTTCTGCACCGATAAGCCCTGTTACGTCATGCAAAAATGCGAGATCACCTAAAACAGCTATCGAAGAAGCCCTTTGAGAAGCTATTCCCAGCGCAGTAGAAATATTTCCATCTATCCCTGCAAGTCCGCGATTAGCAAACGTTTCAATTCCATTTCGAGGAACGGCAAATCCCTCGATGTCTCGAATGGGGCGAGAGGAGGAAATAAAAAGAGTTGAGCGATCTGGCAGTGCCGCACATATCGCCTTTGCAATATTAGCTTCTCCCCAATTTGGTAGTGAGGACAATGCATTACTCGCCCGGTCACTATAAGAATTCCATAGCGCAATCCAGTCCGGAGAACTTTTCGCTTGCAAATCTACTGTTGGAATAGAAGTAAAAACCTGATCAGCAGTGCGTTTGATATCGACTATCGCAATTCTAGGATCGATTACTATCTCTTTCTTGGCGGATTTCACTAAAGCATTCACAGATCGAGACAGTGTTGTTCGCCCTATAACTATTGCAACTTCAGGGCGTAATTGCTCTCTTGTTTTTTCTGAAGTGAGGAAAATAGCGGCATGTGATTGAGACATTGGAAAAGAAATCGGGTCTTCAGCAACCACTGGCCAGCCAAGCACTTCTATAAAGTTATTCACTGAATCAACTTCTAAGCCCGCACGGTCGTGACCAATTACCAACACACCCTTCTGTTCCGTTAAGCCAAGTGATTTGGTTTTTTCTTTTTCGGGACTGAAAGAACTTACGTTGAGTTTTTCAAGCCAGTTCTCTTTGTCATCGGGCAGTAAAGGTTCGTCAAATTGAATGTTTACATGAACTGGGCCTTTGTGGAGAGAAATAAAAACATCTGCTAAATCGCAACCTTCTCCTGAGATATCTATTGAAAGAGATGTGGCTTCACCAAAAATATCTTTCTGTATAGTTGTTTGGTTTGCGCCAGTCTTGCGAAGTTTTTCTGGACGATCAGCAGCCAACACCAACAAAGGCACTTGAGAATGCCACGCTTCAAGAACTGCTGGGTGATAGTTCGCAACGGCAGTGCCACTTGTGCAAATGAGTGCAACAGGACGCTTGCTCGCTTTTGAAATGCCAAGAGCGAAAAACCCGCCCGTTCGTTCATCAATGCGCACATGCAATTCAATTAAGCCCTTTTTTGAAGCTTCATGAAAGGCAAGAAGCAGAGGGGCATTACGTGAGCCGGGAGATATAACAACATCTTTCACTCCGCCTTCAATAACCTGGCGGACAATTGATCGAGCAAGTTGAGTAGATGAATTCAAGACAACCACCCCTCCCTTGCTATCCATTTGTCAGCACCAGTATGCCAAGTTTGGCGTACTCGCTCGCGCCACCAATCCATTCGCTCATGTGAGACTGCGCATTGCGTCAGAATTTGAGGATTAGGAGTCATGGTTCGCACCTGAATTGCACCGTTAACTATTGGCAATTCGTATAAATCTTTCGCTAAAAGCGCACCGGTCCCAAGACCACATGCAAATGGTAATTGCGAAACTGCGCTTGCCAATCTAAGCCCGTGAGAAATTCCCACTGCAGAATCCAAAGCGCTAGAGACTACAAGAGGCATATTGAAATGTTTCGCAAGTTCTAAAGAACGTTTTATGCCACCCAGTGGAGCAACTTTAAGCGCCACAAAATCTACAACTCCATCAAGTTGAAGCTGCATAGGGTTTGCTGATTTTCTAATAATTTCATCACCGGCGATTAGCATGGGAATCGAAAGTTTTCTTTTCAGTTCACGCAATTCTGCTTCAGTAGCGCAAGGCTGCTCAACATATTCAATCTCTCCTGATGCAGAAATTTCCTGAAGAAAATCTACTGCATCATCAACTGACCATATCCCGTTTACATCTAAGCGAATTTTTATATCAGGAATCAATTTTCGAATGATCTGAATGCGAGCTAAATCTTCGCCTTTATCTAATCCGACTTTAACTTTTACACTCGTGGCCCCTGGAAACCAAGAAAGTATTTCTGCAATGTTTTCTTCTCCGTTAACGGCGGGCATCGTGGCATTTATTGGAATCCACTCACGCAATGGAGCTGGTGGAACTACATATGCTGATTCGATCGCGCTCACTAACCAAGGAACACACTCCCTTGGTTCATATTCAAGAAATGGTGAGAATTCACCCCAGCCTGCAGGTCCCTCTATGAGCAAAACTTCTCGGCTTTGAACAGATCGGAAAGTAGTTTTTGTAGGTAGTTCAACTACCTGAATAGATTCAAGAATTGAATCCAGCATTTATGGACGCCTTGGAAATTTTCCAAAATCTGGTGGACGTTTTTCCTTGTAGGCATCACGGCCCTCTTGACCCTCTTGCGTCATATAGAAAAGCAAAGTTGCATCTCCAGCAAGTTGTTGCACTCCTGCTAAGCCATCATCTGCAGCATTCAAGCTAGCTTTCAGCAATCGAATTGCCATGGGAGAATTTCGCAATATTTCTCGACTCCATGAAACAGTTTCTGCTTCAAGTTCGCCCAGTGGTACAACTTTATTTACCAATCCCATATCTAAAGCTTCCTGCGCATCATATTCACGAGTAAGAAACCAAATTTCACGTGCTTTCTTTTGCCCGACATGAGCTGCAAGTAGTCCAGCTCCATAACCACCATCGAAAGATCCAACCATGGGACCAGTTTGACCAAACTTGGCATTTTGAGCAGCGATTGTTAAATCACAAACTACGTGGAGAACATGTCCTCCACCAATTGCCCAACCGGCGACCATCGCAATAACTGGTTTTGGAGTTCGACGAATTTGTACCTGCAAATCCAAAACATTAAGTCGACCAATTCCTTTTTTTGACAGAGAATCATCACCCAGATAACCATCATCTCCCCGAACCTGAATGTCGCCGCCAGAACAAAAAGCGTCGGTTCCGGCTCCGGTCAAAATGATTACGCCTACTTCTTCATTATCGCGTGCCATTGAAAATGCATTTTGCAATTCAATAATTGTTTGTGGCCTGAATGCATTGCGAACTTCAGGGCGATTAATCGTAATTTTCGCAATACCTTCAGCGACTTGATAAATAATATCTGTGAATTTCTCGTCGCCTGAGGCGTCTTTCCATTGCGGAATCGCGCGACTACCGAACTCACGCTTGATTGGCTTGCTCACATTTCCTCCTGCACGGGTACGGGCGCTAGCCTACGGTGGCAATGGATAACTCGCTAAAACGAGAGCTGCTCAGGGTCCCCATAGAGCGCTCAATTACTCAAGTAATGGGCGAATTAGGTGCTGCCATTTCCGGAAGTGGGCCAGCGCTGGGTTTTGGCCGCATCATCAGTTCTTATGTTCCAGATGATGTCGATGTAGTTGTATCAACGAGCGGTTCGACAGGTATTGCAAAAGAAGTTGGGATTTCTAGAAATGCACTCCGGGTTTCGACCCAAGCATCACTTACTTATTTAGAAGCAAAAATTGGGCAGAGGTGGTCACTGTTACTTCCTCTTACCCACATTGCAGGAGTGAATGTTTTAGCGCGATCTCTAGAACTTGGTACTGAGCCAATTGACCTTCGTAATACAGAAAATTTCACGAATGTAGATTTCACCGCAATAGTGCCAACTCAACTTTATAGAGCACTTAATGGAGACAGTAAGCTTTTAAAACATTTACAAAGTGCACAGGCTGTTCTGGTTGGTGGTGCTGCACTTTCACACTCTCTTGCTCAGAGCGCCCGTGAAGTTGGAATAAATATGGTTACCACCTACGGCATGAGCGAAACATCCGGAGGTTGTGTCTATAACTCAAAACCACTCCCAAGCGTTGATATCAGAATCAATGCAGAAGGTAAAGTGCAAATTAGGGGTTCAATGCTGGCGCAAACTTATATAAATGACCCGCAATCTTGGAATGATAGTTTTAAAGAAGGTTGGTTCACTACAAACGATCTTGGAACTTTTGATAATGGCGTACTAGAGATTATCGGCAGATCAGATGAAATTATCATTAGTGGTGGAGAAAAAGTTTCATTAAGCGCTATTGAGCAATCTTTATCTAAAAAATTTCCATCCGTGCAACTTGCTGCGTGTTCTATTGCAAGCCCTGAATGGGGATCCACTTTATATATAGTGGCGGAAGACGGCTCTAAGCTTGCAGAGTCTGCCATCGCTGAACACCTTGTAGACGTTTTTGGACCAGTTGCCAAGCCAAAAGGTTTTTTCTCTATACCTCAACTTCCCCTTATTGGAGTTGGTAAAGTTGACCGAATTGCACTTGCTAATTTGGTTCGTGAGCAAGGAGTAAGCCAGTGACATCACTTTCAACTTGGTTACTTGGTGCACGACCAAAAACATTACCTGCAGCCGTTGCCCCCGTTCTCGTGGCAACAGCGCTAGCAAAAAGTGGCGCACAGCCATTGATGGCTCTCTTGGCGCTCTTCGTCAGCCTCGCACTTCAAATTGGAGTTAATTATGCAAATGATTATTCCGATGGCGTTCGGGGTAGTGACACGGACCGAATTGGTCCAACCCGTTTAGTTGCAAGTGGATTGGCTTCGGCACAAAGCGTCAAACAAGCCGCACTGTTTAGTTTCTTTATAGCGTCTCTCGTCGGATTGACTCTTGCGTTTTTAACGTCGTGGTGGCTGATAGTTGTAGGGGCAATTTCAATTGCAGCTGCGTGGGCATACACAGGTGGAAAGAGTCCCTATGGATATAGCGGGTACGGTGAAATTTCAGTATTTATTTTCTTTGGCTTAGTTGCAACGATAGGTTCTTTCTACGTACAAACTCAAACAATCACACTCAAAAGTTTTTTTATTGCTGTGCCAATTGGATGCATCGCTTGCGCAATACTTGCAGTTAACAATTTGCGCGATCGTGAAAAGGATGCACAAGTTGGTAAGCGAACACTTTCTGTCCGGCTCGGGGATCGGGGCAGCAGAAATTTCTACATAGGTCTACTAGTTCTTGCGCAACTTGTTGCTTTAATGACTTTTCTTCCTATGTCGCTCATAACTCTCGCATCTTTACCTATCACGTACTCATTAATTCGAGGAGTTAATCAGGGCGCCCAAGGTCAAGCTCTCATACCTGCACTAGTGAAAACTGGACAACTACAACTTCTTTTCTCGCTCCTATTTTCTATTGCGCTCTGGCTCTCCTAGAAATGTATTAGACTCTAGCCATGCGCTTTTTCCCTCTACTAATTTCATTTATCATCACCGTTTACACTCTGGTCGATTGCGCCCGCACCGATAATTCCGAAATAAGAAATCTTCCAAAATGGGGATGGATTTTATTGATAGTCATCATTGGAACAATTGGATCGATTGCCTATTGGATTCTTGGTCGACCAAAACGCCAGCGCCCACCTGGACCAGGGAAACATAAAATTATTCCACCGGATGATGATCCAGATTTCTTACGTAAACTTTAATTAATTTACAGTCCAGAGTAGGTATGTTTTCCGGTTCCCCATATATTCACGTAGACATAGTTAAATAGGAAAGTTGAACCTGCAAGAAGGCATAGCCAAGCAGCTTTCCTTCCGCGCCAACCAACGGTCACGCGTGCATGTAAATATGCTGCATATCCCACCCACGTAATGAAGGCCCACGTTTCTTTTGGATCCCATCCCCAATATCGGCCCCATGCATGCTCGGCCCAAATTGCCCCAGCAATGACAGCAAAAGTCCAGAGTGGAAAAACAAATGCAACTAATCGATATGAAAGTTGATCTAGCACTTCAAGAGAAGGCAATCGTTTTGCCCAGGCACTTCTTTCACCACGTTGCTCCATGGCATCTAAATAGAGATAGGCAGCAGCAATTACGTTTGCCAATAAGAAGACTCCGCCTGAAATAATTGCGGCAGAAACGTGAATTACCAACCACGTAGATTTAAGAGCCGGTACCAAAGGCGCACTTGGTCGGTATAAGACAGTAATGGCAGTACCTAAAGTTAATAGGACTGCAATTGAAACCAATAACCCCAACCAGCGCAGATCGTATTTACGCAGGGCAAATAAATACGCAACAGCAAACGAAAGCGCGCCTGTAATTGAAAACTCGTACATATTTCCCCATGGCACACGGCCGGCAGAGATTCCTCGTGCAACAACCCCGGCGAATAAAAGAATAGAAGCCAAAATCATGAAGGATGTTGCTATGCGAGCAATTTTTTCAGTGCGTGCAAAATCAAATGTTTTTACTAATAATCCGCCAGTAGGTGCCTGAGATTCAGGTGCGCGAACGGCCCATGCAGTTTCATAAGCATGAGCAAAAAAAGCCAAAGTGTAAACAGCCATAGCTGAATAAATGAAGTAGTTAGATACGTAAGCCCACGATGTATGTGTCATCACTTCACTCTCTCCAATACTTCAGCCAGCTTCGAGATTTCATTCTCTAATCCAGGTGCACCATTCTTCGCCAAACCAGCAACTTCCACAATTCCATTTTCATTTACCCTGATCCAGATTCGACGTCTCCTGGTAAACAAAGAGGCAAGCAAGCCAAAGATGGCAGCAATGCCTCCGAGGAGTGCATAAAGTTTTCCGGGATCTCGCACGATTTGAAGATTTACCCAAGGAGTCACTCCGTCAAATGTGATTGAACCCTCAGGGAAGGTAAACGTTTGGCCAATCTGCAAAGAGTGCAGGCCAATTTTCTCCATTTTTGATGTATCAAGGCGATAGACAGATTGAGGTACACCCCGATCTAGCCCCAAATCACCTTTCCATACTGAGAATAAAAGTTTTGGATCAAGAGCTTCAGGAAAAGAGGAAATTCCACCACGGACTTTATCTCTAGCGGCAGTTGGCAAGAATGAAGCAACAAATCCCAATTGCGGATTTGAGTCGGGAACTTTAATGGCACCAATCGAAGTTAAGTTCGCATCTTGAGGCAAGAATGGAACCGGTCCCTGCAGCACTATTTGATTATTGCTATCACGCACAGTAACCACAGGTGAGTATCCATTAGCTTGCAAATACAGGTTAGTGCTACCGAAACTTAGAGGACTATTAACTTTGATGATGTGATTGACTGGGAGCGCACCAGGACTCTCAATTGTGTCAACAGTCAAGGTGTAATCTTCAGGTGCATTTGTTATCAAATTATATTTGGCCACAAAATCTTTTACTTTGATTGAAAAGGAAGGCAAAGATTTATCTGAAAATAGTTTTCCGTACGACAAAGAATCGTAGGAAGTTGGAATATTGATAAATTTTTCCCCTACATTAACTATTGCCGCGCCCTTCATACCGAAAAGGCCACCAAGACTTACTCCAATCAAAATGAGCACAAGTGATAGGTGAAAAAGTAGGTTTCCAGTTTCTCGCAAGTAACCCTTCTCAGCAGAAAGCGCGCCGTCAAATTCTCTTACGCGAAAACGGTTTTTATTAAGCCATGACTTCGCGGACTCATATTCCCCGCCCTGGCCTTGCCAACTTTTATGAAATTCCATCCGTTCCAAATTTTTTGGCGTGAGAGGCGGAAGTGCCCGAGCAAGCTTTAGATGCTCAAGACTTCGAGGTAAAACACAACCAATCAGTGAAATAAATAGCAAAATATAGATAGCGCTAAACCATGGTGAACTGTAAACATCAAATAATGAAAATCGATCAAACCACTTGGCCAAAGTTGGATCGTTGATAAAATATTCTCGTACAGACATTGGATTCTGACTTCTTTGCGGAATTAGTGAACCAGGGACTGAAGCCACACCAAGTAGTAACAAAAGTATAAGTGCCGTTCGCATACTGGTGAGTTGTCGCCAGAGAAAACGCAACATCCCAGCGCTGTCAATTTCAGGTATTTGATTCTCTTTTTGCATTTATAACACCGGAGAGAAATTTGAGATTAGGGAACGGAGTGAAATCATGAAATCACTCCAAATTCCAAGAACTTGTAAGAGTCCAATGACTATGAGAAAGACTCCACCAATCTGTGAGATTATGTTGCCCTTGCTGGATAAAAAGCGACGAAGTTTGGCAGAACGGTCCAGAAATAGTCCTGAAAGAATGAAGGGCAAACCCAACCCAATGCAATAACCGAGAGAGAGTATTGCACCGCGCATTGCACTAGCTTCTTCAAACGCAAGCGTCTCTACGGCAGCAAGTGCGGGTCCAATACATGGAGTCCATCCAAGTCCGAAAGTAAATCCTAAAATTGGCGCTCCTAGTAAGCCCCCCATTACCGAAACTTGAGGTCTGAAAGTTCTCATCATGGGAAATTTACCCATGAAGATTATCCCAAGTCCGATTGTCAAAATTCCTAAAACTCTCGTTATTAAAGTTTCATGATCCAAAATTCTGGACCCGATTCCTCCAAACAACGCACCATAGGAGATGAATAAAACCGTGAATCCGGAGACAAAAAGAACAGAACCAGCAAAAACTTTCCCTTTACTGCTCGAAATGCCTGCCGCAAAGGATAAATATCCCGGGACTAACGGAAGTACGCAAGGCGAAATGAAAGAAATAAGGCCAGCAATGATTGCTATGGGAAATGAAGCAAGAAGTGTGCCATCGAAGATTTGATTGACAATAAAGTCTTTCATTCGTTTGCCAATGGAGTAATGAGATCTGTAAGTGAAGCTACCGTGATCTCTCCAGATATGCGCCCCGCTACCAAACCATTTTTGTCGATCACTAATGTTGAAGGTATTGCATTTGCAATAAGCGACTTACGAAACCCAAGCAGAATTGAGTCATCTATCAGGGTTGGGTATTCGATGGAAAATCGCTTAACAAATGCTCTTGCATTCGCTGGGTTATCACGAGTAAGGATTCCTACAAAATTCACTTCAGGAAATGATTGGGAAAGTGCAGACAATGTTGGTGCTTCCGCTCTGCAAGGTGAGCACCATGATGCCCAGACATTTACTACCGTTACCTTGCCCAAAATAGGCGCGTAGGTTTTCGAATCCAGAGTTTCTCCAGTGATCTGTGGCGCTTTAATTCTCTCGGCAACTTTCATAAAAGTTACAGTCCCATTGCCGGCTACAAAACTTTCTGTATTTGAAGAGGTTCCACCACCGCCACAGGCGCTCAGGGCTAATGTCATTGCAATCGCGAGAATTGGGCGAAGCACATATTTTTTCTTCATTTTTTAATAGGGAGTAAATGGCGTGCAGGTTCAGAATAAGTCAAACCTGAAATGATGCCAGCATCATCAAAGTGGACACTGGTGACTGATGCCAAAGTACATTCCCGTTTCCTTGGATCATGAAGTAATCGTCGATCTTCAATTGCGCTTCTCAAAATCCAAATAGGAAGTTGGTGTGAGACACAAATGGCGTCCTTTCCATTTGCTGCTTCGTGTGCCGAAAAAATTGCAGCAAGCATGCGATTAATCTGCTCTACGTAAGGCTCTCCCCATGAAGGTTTCCAAGGATTCCACAAGTGTCTCCACGCAGATGGGTGAGCAAGTGCACCATCACCTATTCCAAAAGCTTTTCCTTCAAAAACATTCGATGCTTCGATTAATCTTTCATCGGTAGTTATCTTAATTTTATGTGCTTCGGAAATAGGTTGAGCTGTCTCTTGCGCTCTCTGTAAAGGTGATACATGTAGGGCACCAACATCAATTGTTTGTGACCATTGTGCGATAACTTGCGCCATTTCTTGACCGCGATCTGAAAGACGCCAACCTGGCTGACGTCCGTAAAGAATCTTCTGTGGATTCTCAACTTCTCCGTGTCTAATCACATGAACGGTGGTCATGGGTAAAGCATAAAGCGTAATTGCGGGCCCTATATCGCTAAGGTTGAGACATGGCGCCTACATCCAATAAAGCTGCCTTCTTTGATGTAGATAACACCCTTTTGCGAGGCTCTACCTTGTATTTTCTTGGAAGAGGTATGTACCAGCGAGGGTTCTTCTCAAAAAGCGATATCTCGAAGTTCGTCCTTGCAAATATTCGATATCGGTTAACTGGAAAAGAAAATCCTGAAGAAATAAATCGCTGGCAAGACGCAGCAACAGATTTTATTGGTGGTCATAATGTAAAAGAGATTCTTGCAATCGGACAAGATGTTTATGACCAATACGTATCACCAAAATTATGGCAAGGAACGATTGACATTGCGCAATCGCATTTGAGTAATGGTGAAGAGGTTTGGTTGGTTACTGCAGCCCCTGAAGATATGGCCCAACTGATTGCCAAAAATTTAGGTTTTACCGGGGCCGTCGGGAGCAAAGCTGCAAGTAAAGATGGAATTTATACGGGAAAGATGATCGGCACTTTGCTTCACGGTAAAGAGAAGGCACGTGCAATAGTCGAGTTAGCAACAGAGCACAGCTTTGACCTCAAGAGCTGTTACTCCTATTCAGATAGTCATAATGATTTGCCACTTCTTCTAGCAGTCGGAAACCCGAGTGCAATCAACCCTGACGCAATCTTGAGAATCCGTGCCCTACGCGAAGGTTGGCCGATTCATGATTTCCGGCGGGCACGTGTTCTTAATCGCGCGCTTGGGCCCATTGTTTCTCGCTTCGCGGCCATCGGAACCTTCATCACTCCACGTTGGGGTAAGCGCAAATAACGGTAATCGCTTGGTGCAATATGCCAGTAATGTAGGCAAGTTATGGAAACGCGATCTTTCACAGACTTCCTACGGGGACTTGATGACTCATCCTTGCTTTCTCTCTTCGGCCTTCGTCCTGATTTAGTTTCACCAGTACCGCCAGATCTTTCATCGTTAGCAATAAGAGCTAGTTCTGCACCTAGCCTTGCACGTGCAGTAGATAGCCTCAATGAATGGCAATTCCAAGTCCTTGAAGCATGCTCTGCACTCAATGAACCTATGAGTGAAAAAGAAATTATTTCACTAACCGATACTTCAGCAAAATTTGTCATTCCTCATTTGATTGAGTTAGCTCTGATTTATCCATCAGATGATGGATTGCGTTTACCCAATTCATTGCGTGAAGTATTAGGTAATGAACCTGCAGGACTTGGGCCCTCCTCTATGGCCAAACTTTCAATGAAAAAACTTAGTGAAGCACCTGAAGCTTCACAGAAAATACTCGAAAGACTCACGTGGGGACCTCCGCGTGGCAGTGTCGGTGACATCCGCAATCCTGGACCGGGCATAGCTTGGCTTTTAAAAGAAAATTTCTTAATTCCGCTCGATCAACGAACAGTAATTCTTCCACGTGAGGTGGGTATCCACCTTCGCGGAGGAAAAGTTCACAAAAATCCCGAACCTAATCCTCCAGTTGTTACTGGTGGAAAAGTTGAGCAGAAACAAATTGACAGAGCTTCGATTGCAAATATCGCAACGGTCTTGCGTTGGTGTGAAGAAGTTCTCAACTTTTGGTCGGAAGAACCACCGAGTGCACTGCGTGCTGGTGGCCTCGGTGTTCGCGATCTCAAAGCCACAGCAGATCATTTAGGGGTCGATGAAAATTGCGCCTCTTTTATTACAGAACTTGTTTATTTAGCCGGATTAGTTGTTATCGATGGCGACGATCGAGTTTTACCTACACATTCCTTTGATCTGTGGTTAAGCCAAAGCCCTGAATCAAAATGGCGCACGATAGCTTCATTATGGTTAGTCACATCCCGAGTAAGCGGATTAATTGGTAGAGGCGATTCGAAACATATTGCAGCTTTGGGTCCCGAGTTGGATCGAGTAAACGCAGCATCTACAAAAAGGTTAACTTTAGAACTTTTAGCTCAGCATCAATTACTTCGACCAAATAGCGAATCCTTTCTTAAGCTCATGAAATGGCGCGCACCTTCTCGCAGAAATGTTGGGCTGCAAAGTGAATTAGTGCAGTGGACATTACGCGAGGCTGAGTGGCTCGGAATAACCGGACAAGGTGCAATATCCACATATGGTCTTGGCTTCCTTCACAATAATGAGGATTTAGGAATATCCGCAGATTTACCAAAACCTGTTGATCACATTTTGATTCAAAGTGATAACACTGCAATTGCACCAGGACCCCTTGAAATCGATATTGCCCGAAATTTAGATTCAATAGCAGACATCGAAAGTCGTGGCGGTGCAACCGTCTACCGATTTAGTGAAACCTCAATCCGTCGGGGATTAGACCATGGTAAAACTGGTGAAGATATAAAAGATTTTCTACGAAAAACTTCAAAGACGCCTATGCCTCAACCTCTTGAGTATTTAATTAGTGATGTCTCCAAACGTCACGGAAGACTCAGGGTTGGAAATGCGAACGCATACATCCGCTGTGAAGATGCAACTATTTTGACACAAATCCTTGCCGATAAAAAAGTTGAAGGATTACAGCTGCGCAGAATTGCTCCAGAAGTTTTAGTTTGTGAACATGAACCCCAAGAAATTATTGCAACACTGCGAAGTGCCGGCTACATGCCTGCTGCAGAGTCCGTTTCTGGAGTTCTCTTGACTGGACCAAAACTCAATCGTGCAAAATCTAAACCAAGGCCACCTCGCGTTATCGGAGAAATAGAACGATTAAGTGATGAAGTACTAGCAGGCGCACTTCGAGCACTTCGAGCTGGTGAAAAATCTAGCCATAAACAAAGTTCTCTGAGAGCAATTGCAACGAATGCACTCACCGCACTCCCAAGAACTACCGCCAATGAAACTCTTGAAATTCTCAACCAATACATCAAAGAGCAGAAAACTCTTTCTATTGGTTACGCCGATAACAATGGTTCTGCTACCCATCGCATCGTTGATCCTTTGAGCATTAGCGCAGGTTCGTTAATTGCACGAGATCATGGAACCGGAGAAGTGCAATCCTTTAGAATCCCACGCATCACAGGAGTCGCCCCACTATGACCTCCCGCGACGAGGCCAAATACGGCAGAATTGCACCCATGCTTGAATCCCTAGAAAGACTCGTCCGTTGTGAATCGCCAACTGATGATCTGGATGCATGCAAAAGAGTTGTACAAATTGCCAGTGAAATTGCAGAAGAAGTATTAGGAAAGCCTGCAACTATTCTCGAAGTGAAAGGTCGCCCAGTTTTTTGGTGGGGAGCCGAGAAGCCTCAAATAGTTTTACTAGCTCACTTAGATACCGTTTGGCCTCATGGATCGTTTACGCCTTTGTGGAGCGTTGAAGGCGATGTTGCCAGGGGCCCCGGAATTTATGACATGAAAGCTGGATTCATACAAGCACTGTATGCAATGCAGGATCTTTCTGGCTCAGTTGCACTCGTAGCAACAACCGACGAAGAAACAGGCAGCGCAACATCTAAAGATTTCATTGTTGATTTGGCAAAGAATTCCAAAGCAGTACTGGTTCTAGAAGCTGCTATCGATGGAAAAGTTAAAACCGGCCGCAAAGGTACTTCTATGTATCAAGTCACCGTTCATGGGCGAGCAGCACATGCTGGCTTGGAACCCGAAAAGGGAATTAACTCAACTGTGGAAATCTCCACAATAATTTTACAACTTTCCTCCCTGGAAAATAAAGAACACGGTACAACGGTTGTTCCAACAATGTTGCGTTCAGGAAACACAACCAACACAGTGCCTGACAAAGCAACCCTCGATATTGATTCCCGTTCGTTTTCACAAGCAGAACTAGTTCGAGTTGATCAAGCTATTCGTGCGATAAAGCCAATTCATCCGGAGGCGCGGATTGAAATTACTGGTGGCTTGAATCGACCTCCACTTGAATTGAGTGCAACTAAAGATTTATATGACCGCGCCGAAAAAGTTGCCCTCGCTATGGGTTTAAAACTTGGACATGCAAGAGTTGGCGGTGCTAGTGATGGAAATTTTGCAGCCGCAGCTGGTGCAAAAGTTCTCGATGGACTTGGTGCAGTCGGAGAAGGCGCTCACGCAAAAAATGAATGGGCAAGCGTGAAAGCTCTAAAAGAGCGAAGCGATTTCTTACACGAGTTCGTTAAGTCGTTGCTCAATGACTGAGGGACCACTAATCGTTCAAAGCGATAAAACGCTACTGCTCGACATTGATCATCCATTGAGTACTGAATGCAGGCGTGCAATTGCTCCCTTCGCAGAATTAGAGCGATCACCAGAACACATCCATACCTACAGACTCACTTCTCTTGGACTTTGGAATGCTCGCGCAGCTGGGCATGATGCTGAAAAAGTTATCGATACGCTTTTGCAATATTCGAGGTACGCAGTCCCCCATTCAATTTTGGTTGATGTTGCCGAAACGATGTCCCGGTATGGACGCCTTCGTTTAGAGTCTGATCCCGTTCACGGTCTAATTTTGATCACAACCGATACCGCCGTACTTGAAGAAGTTATACGCGCTAAGAAAATTGCTCCTTTACTCGGAGTTCGGATTGATGCCGAAACAATCGCTGTACATCCCAGCCAAAGAGGACACATCAAGCAATCTCTACTTCGTTTAGGTTGGCCAGCCGAAGATTTTGCAGGTTATGTGGATGGGCAACACCATGAAATTGATTTGGTGCAAAATGGTTGGAAAATTCGCCCGTACCAAGAATATGCAGCAGAAGGTTTTTGGCATGGTGGTTCTGGCGTAGTTGTATTGCCTTGTGGTGCTGGAAAAACAATTGTTGGAGCGGCGGCAATGGCACATGCAAAAGCAACAACACTCATTCTTGTTACCAACACAATTGCTGCTCGACAATGGCGAGAAGAGCTTCTTCAGCGCACAACATTAAATGAGGATGAAATTGGTGAATATTCAGGAGCAAAGAAAGAAATACGACCTATAACAATTGCCACGTATCAAGTAATGACAAAGAAGAAGAATGGTGCTTACGCGCACTTAGATTTATTTGATACACATGACTGGGGTTTAATTATTTACGATGAAGTGCATCTACTTCCGGCACCCATCTTTCGTTTTACCGCAGATATTCAATCTCGTCGGCGCTTAGGTTTAACAGCCACGCTCGTTCGAGAAGACGGCCTCGAAGGTGAAGTTTTCTCTCTTATTGGGCCTAAGCGCTATGACGTGCCCTGGAAAGAGATTGAAGCACAAGGCTATATCGCACCTGCTGAATGTATTGAAGTTCGAGTCACGTTAACTGAGCCAGAAAGATTGGCCTACGCAACGGCAGAACCAGAAAATCGGTATCGCCAATGCGCAACTACAAAGACCAAACACAATGTTGTGCAAGAGCTTGCCAAGCGTCATGCAGATGACCAAGTTCTTGTTATCGGCCAGTACATCGATCAACTCGACGAACTCACTGAAATGTTGGGGGTTCCGCTCATAAAAGGCGATACGCCAATTAAGGAGCGCGAGCGTTTATTTAATCTTTTCCGGAACGGTGAAATTAAATGCTTAGTAGTTTCTAAAGTTGCAAACTTTTCTATTGATTTACCTGATGCAACGGTCGCTATTCAAGTTTCCGGAGCTTTTGGCTCGCGTCAAGAAGAGGCTCAACGACTCGGTCGAATCCTTCGCCCAAAATCTGATGGACGCACTGCTCGCTTTTATTCTGTCGTTTCTAGAGACACTATTGATCAAGATTTTGCTCAAAACCGCCAACGCTTTTTAGCGGAGCAAGGTTACTCGTATCGAATTATTGATGCTGACGATGTTTTTCAAGGGAAGATTTAAAGCGCACCGGGTCGACTCGAAAGAAATCATGTTGCTTGCCATCAATTAAAATAACCGGAACTTGTTCGCCATATTGTTTCTCAAGGTCTAGGTTGCCATCAATATGAATCTTTTCAATATCAAAATCAAGCTCACCTTGTAAATGTTCAAGTGTCTCAAGTGCGACCTCACAGAGATGACAGTTGTGACGCGAATAAACCGTAACTATGTTTCTCACTAGAAACTATTTCTTCTTCTTTTGACGACTGGTGAGCGCACGATCTAAAAGCTCTTGCGCCACTAAAGTAATATCCCCTTTTGCGCGATAGAGATTAGACTCCAAATCCTTGAGAACTGATACGGCCGTGGTTTCAGCAATCGTTTCGGCAAGTGGTCCATATTTTTTTGAAAGCGCTGTATGCGCAATCTTGCTAATTGCTTTCGCAAGATCTGCTCGAGCTTCATCCAGCGTTGGCTCGATTGGCTGGGAAACCCCTGAGGCGGTAAGTGGACGTTCGTTACGAATACGATTGAAGAGTTCGTCGCTTTTATCTTCTGCAGACTTACTGGCTGGGGTCTTATTTTCCACGAGTCCATCATCTCACCCTGATACGGTTTACGCATATGTGCGCCAATCGCAAGTACCTGACACGAACCACGATTGCAGTTATTGCGATTCTGGCTGGGTTACTGGTGCCTGCGAATGCCAATGCGTACTCACACTTTAAACGTTTTCCATCAACCGTATGGGGAAATCTTTACGCAGGCGATGGTGGAGGCAAAAATCTTTCGGGAATAACGTTTGCTGGCGCGCACTTAGATTCCAAAAGCACATTCCAAGTTACATATAGCAACTTCCCTGAGTGGGCGAAAAAAGAAGTTCAAGCAGCAATCGATGTCTGGTCTAAATATTACGTTTCCAAAGTCCCAATTCATGTAGAAGCGAGTTGGATACGACCTCGCGATCCAAGAATTTTGGGAAGCGCGATGCCGGTCGATTATTTTGCAGGATTTCCTGGGGCACCTGATGCAACTCTTTGGTATCCATCTGCGCTTGCAAATGCTCTTGCTGGAACGGATTTAGATACAAAGAATCCAGAAATAGTAATTCAAGTGAATTCCACGAGAAATTGGGATCAACGAGGAGATGGCGCGCCAACAACTACTGAATTTGATCTTCAATCAGTTTTCATCCATGAAATTTGTCACGGGTTAGGTTTTCTTTCAACAGATTCTTACGACACAAATCCGCTTTCACAAACCTATCGCTTAGGAAAAATTGTTCGGCCGACCGCATTTGATGCCTATGCGCAAATGCCCGATGGAACTCGCTTAGCTGATATGCCATCACCAAGTTACGAGCTTGGAAAAGCAATGACTAATACTTTAGTTTGGTCAGGACCGATTGGTATAAAAGCAAATGGTGGAGTCAAGCCTTTGCTTTATTCACCAAGTGAATACGACGGCGGATCTTCAGTGAGCCATTTAGATGAGGATACTTTTTCATCATCTGGAAAAGATTCTGTTATGACTCCCAGCTTAAATGCGGGTGAAGCATTTCGTGATCCTGGCCCACTGGCACTTGCCATGATGGATGATTTACGACAGAAACCTCCAGTGGGAATTGCCATTGCATTACCGCAAAATCCACAAAATCAAGCAGCGCTCGTGGGAGATAAATCTGCCGTTATTACTTTTGATCCGCCCGCAAACCTTCGCGCCGCGCAAATATCTAGCTACATTATCAAAAATATCAAAACTGGACAGACTATGAATGCAGCCGAGAGCCCTGTTTTAATTCCAGGTTTGAAGAATGGCCAAAGTTACACATTCACAGTTGCTGCTAAAAATTCGTTAGGAATTTCAGAAGCGGTGCCAACAAATTTAGTGATTCCTCAAGCTTCATGGACTCCGACTATTTTCGATCCAACTGCCGACGGCTTACATTTAGTAAGCACGAACTTCCGAGGCCAACCGGCAATTGTCTATACCGATAGCGTCAAAGGAATTCTGAAGTTAGCTTTGTGGAATGGAAAGACTTGGAAGAAAATAACTGTCGACGGTCGAGGCGGGTCCGGTGGAAAGACTACGCACGATGTCTCTGGGCCAATGTCTGCTTGCGTCGGAGGCATTGGAAGTGCGCAAATCTTGCATATTTTCTACACAGATTTAGAAGACAACGATTTGAGATACGCCAGTTTTGATAACACTGATTTCTCTTTTGAAATAGTAGATGGCAATGGACCAACGGTGTTGTCGTATGAGCAACAAAATCGAGTGAGGTCTGCTAACAACGTGAGTATTTCCAACGCTTGCGCTGTAACTGCGGCGGGAGTTCAAGTTTTCTATCGTGATGAGAGCCAAGGAATTTTGCTAGGTGCCGTTAAACCCCAGAGCGCACAAAAGAACCAATGGGTTTACGAAGTAGTTGACGGAGACAGAACTACTGATAACCGCACAACCGGAGATGTTGGTTTCCATTTGAAAGCAGTTGCAGTCGGAAGTGATATTTCGGTTCTTTATGATTCAGCAATTGGGCCTATAGTCCAAAAAGTAATTGCCCAAGGGGAGATTCGACTCGCCACTCGCACCTCGATCTCCAAGTCGGCGTGGAAGTATGCGACTTTAGATAAATCAGATAGCGCTACTGCGGTTGTAGGCTATGAAATTTCGCTTAACAAAACTTTGGCGGGCGTGATTGCTGGCTGGTTAAGTTCTTCTCCAACAACAACTCCAAAGCCCAACCAACTTCGTTGGGCAAATTTGAATACACCAACAACTATTAATGTCATTAAACCTGCAAACTATGGTCTCCCAGGTTCTCCGATGAGCGTTGACTACAAATCACTAGCATTTGGATGTGGAACAAGAATTTGTTCAGCAGATTTAAATACAACAACGCAGTCACCCACAATTAAACTCGTGACAAATTCGCTTCGAAGTGGTTATCTGCAAAGCGATTGGGTCACGATTAACAAGATTCGATACATGATCGCGTCAGTTGATGGAAAGTTGTCGTTCCTTAAGCCATAAAGCGAGAAGATTTACTTCTTGGCGTTACGACGCTGAATGCGAGTTTTCTTCAGAAGTTTCTTATGCTTCTTTTTCGCCATCCGCTTGCGTCGCTTCTTGATTACTGAACCCATACGCCACGATCTCCTTCTATGTTAAGACTGTCATTAGTCTTAGGGGGTTAGGTTACCTCGGAAGGCTATGAAAAATCGAAACGCCTTTTGCGCTCACACCGAGGAGTAAAACTCCCAAATCTCGACTAAACCCCACTGCAATAGGCATAACTACTGATGGCGCACCGTAGGCCCCAATTAAAGAGCCCTTGCCATCAAAATTTAGAATGAGAGTTGTTGGTTTTTTTGGCTTCCATCCAGCCACTTGTGCAATTGGCGAAGTTGAAATAAACGCCATCAAATGCGAATTGGGTGAGGCATCCCATGTCATGGCACTTGTTTGAGATGCGAATCGCGTTGTCCAAATAGGAATTAGATTCGGAGCAAACTTTGTAATAACCGCTTCAGTCTTTCCATCAAGGATTGCCTCACCACCTAGAAGCAGACTTGGTGTTGAACTTTGCCACGAACGGATAGATTTACTATTTGAACTCCGCACCACGTTTCCTAATTTTCCAGTTGCAGAAACATTTGCGATTATCCCGTCGCGCAAGCCCATTAACTTTTTCCCACTAATTGTTTCAGTGCTACTTCCAAAAACGATGAGTGAATTATCAGGATTACGAGAAAACGCATTCAATTCCGTGTTAGTTTTTCCAATAGACAACGGTTTTGAAAGAAAACCGTTCAGACTAGATTGCAAAACAAAACCAGCATTGCCTTGATCTGTCACATAAGTGCCGACGACCGCAATACCAAAATCTGTACTAATCGCAGCTCGGACAACTACGGGTGAACCCATGTCGTAGGTTAGGGCTTGCAATAGTTGACCACTGCTGGAAACTTTCCAAGCAATCACTTGAGTTAAATCGTTCCTCAGTGGAATTTGTGCTTCCGCAGTAACTGAATCTGGATTGAGTGCAGTTATCGTAGGCAGTGCAGTTGCTGTTTCCGTGATTAAAGGTTTTGCACTTGATCCCACAATCCATGTATCGCCAGCAGAATTTTTGATTGCTACGGTAGCAATTTCATCAACACCTGAATCTAGGGTGGATTCCCATTTAGAGATGCCTGTTTCATCTACGGCTTTTATAAAGCCATCTGTTGTATTCGCACCGACAGAGGTACCAAAAAACAAAATAGTTTTGCCGGAAACTATGAAGCCGACCGGCTTTTCATTTTCGGCCAGGGTAAACATTGGAGTTAACGTTCTAGCCACAACAGGCTTTGGCGCTGCATAGATAGCTTGCGCTGATAGTGAAAAAATGGTTATTAACGCAAAAAAAAGAAACTTTTTCACTTCTGACGGATCACGCTAGTTCTTGTGAGCGATTACGTGCAGAGGTCATAGCTTTCTTTACAATTTCGGAGAGGTTTTCGCTCCCAAAAGTTGCAAGCGCTGCAGCCGTTGTTCCATTTGGGCTTGTAACATTTTCGCGAAGCGTTGTAGGACTCTTACCGGACTCTGCCAATAATTTAGCCGAACCAATCATTGTTTGAATCGCTAATTGAGAAGAAACATCGGCTGGTAGTCCTAATTCAATTCCAGCAGCGATCATGGATTCAACAAAAGCAAAAAAGTAAGCAGGTCCCGATCCGCTCAGGGCAGTTACAGCATCTTGCAAATCTTCAGCCACATCAACCACACGGCCTGTTGATTCTAGAAAGCCTCGAACAAAGGATGCTTGCTCATTGGTAACACCTACACCTAGTGAAATTGCCGCCATGCCAGCGCCAACTAGCGTTGGTGTATTTGGCATGACACGAATTACAGGGTTTGCATTACCAAGCCCTGCGGCAGTGAATTCAATTCTCTTGCCGGCAACAAATGAAACTACAAGAGCGCTCGATGGCAGTAAGCCTTTAATATCAGAGAGAACTCCACCCAAATCTTGAGGCTTTACGACAAGTAGGAGCGCATCTGCGCTTGAGACCGCTTGCGCAAGAGTTCCTACCTTTATCTGATACTTCTCTAGGAGTTCTTTTGCACGTGCTTCTCGCTTCTCGCAAATAATAATTGATGAGCTTTGAACACCTGATGTAATGAGTGCGCTGATAAGCGCCTCTCCCATTACACCTGCACCAATAACTGCAATCGTCTTTGGTGCGCCACCTGTCATCATGAGTAAAGGTTACCTTCTACCGATGTGCGTTATCAGGCAATAAAGCGTAGGCTCTGCTCCTATGTCTGAAATGAAGCCAGGATTTGCGCGCGATTGGATTGAATTTGCAGATCCAAACGATGACGACGAAATTTTTAAGTGTGACCTCACCTGGTTGACCTCTTTTTGGACCTGTATTTATGGCAATGGCTGTAAAGGTGTTTTTGCGGATCGGCCAAATGATGGGTGCTGTACTGAAGGCGCTATGTATTCAGATGAAAATGATGAGGCCAGAGTTCTCAAAGCAGCACAGGATCTCACACCAGAAATGTGGCAATTCTTTGAACAAGCACAACCAAAACGTCCTGGTGGAAAACTGCAAATTAGTGACAAAGACAGTGATGGGGACCGCAAAACTAAAACAATCGATGACTCGTGTATTTTCCTTAATCGCAAAGGTTACGAAGCGCCGGGGTATACCGGTTCATTTGGTTGCGTTCTTCACCATCTAGCAGAAAAAGAAAATCGTCACTTCGTTGATACAAAGCCTGATGTCTGTTGGCAATTGCCACTTCGTAGAAGTTTTGAAGTTCGCGAAGTTGGCGAGCGCCAATATTCGATAACCGTTATTGGTGAATACGAAAGACTTGCGTGGGGCGATGGCGGAGATGACTTCGATTGGTACTGCACAAGCAATACCGATGCCCATGTTGGTAGCGAGCCCGTATATATTTCTAATCGCACCGAACTCATAGCGCTCATGGGACAGGATCCTTACAACATCTTGGCCAAGCATTGCGACGACCGAGTTCAGGCAATAAAAGAAGTTGATGCACGCAAGCTGCCCTTATTTGTCATCCAGCACCCAGCCACATTGGCTAACAAGAAGTAGTCAGTCCTTCGCTCTAGGCTGTACCCATGGCTAAGCCCGAGAAAGATCCGTTCCGCTGTGTTGAATGCGGTTGGACTACAAATAAATGGGTAGGTCGTTGTGGCGAATGCCAAGTGTGGGGAAGCGTAGAAGAAATATCTGCACCTAAAAGACTTTCACTTGTACCTGGTGCAGTCAGCCATGTTGCAACGCCCATTGGGGATGTAGACCTTACAAGTGCAACAGCGCGATCAACAGGTGTCAGCGAATTAGATCGCGTTCTTGGTGGTGGCCTTGTGCCAGGTGCTGCAATTTTGTTAGCTGGCGAACCTGGAGTTGGTAAATCCACATTGTTGTTAAGTGTTGGAGCACAGAGCGCATCCCGGGGAATTCGCTCGCTCTACATAAGCGGTGAAGAATCTGCCTCGCAAGTACGTTTGCGTGCAGAAAGAATTGGCGCTGTTGACCCGTTGTTGTGGTTAGCTGCCGAAAATGATTTAGGCGCAGTTATCTCTCACATTGATTCAGTAAAACCAAATCTATTAATTATCGACAGTATTCAAACCATGAGTAGTAGCGCCGCCGATGGATCTGCCGGTGGTGTTACGCAAGTTCGTGAAGTAGCCGGTGCGCTGATTCGCTTGGCAAAAGAACGCGATATCACTTTGCTTTTAGTAGGGCATGTGACAAAAGATGGCTCAATTGCTGGACCTCGATTGCTCGAGCACATTGTCGATGTTGTTTTGCAATTTGAAGGCGAGCGCCATTCGCGACTCCGATTAATTCGCGCTACTAAAAATCGTTTTGGAGCAAGCGATGAAGTTGGATGTTTTGATTTACATGACGGCGGAATCGAAAGCGTTGCTGATCCCACGGGGCTATTTACTACGCGCCACACTGAACCAGTCCCCGGAACGTGCGTCACCGTAACTTTGGAGGGCCGACGCCCACTCCTGGCTGAAATTCAGGCACTTGTTGGCACCGGTCGCGATAATGATTTCGGTAACGCTCGCAGAGTTACTAGCGGACTTGATTCGGCAAGAACATCTATGACCCTTGCAGTCCTTGAACTTCGTGCAAATATTCGCATTGCAGGTCGCGATGTTTATGCAGCAACAGTTGGTGGAATGAAAATGACTGAGCCCGCTGCAGATTTAGCGCTGGCACTGGCTGTGGCATCTGCTGCAAAAGGGCTTGCTTTGCCGAGTGATTTAGTTGCAATTGGAGAAGTTGGTTTAGCTGGTGAAATTCGTAAAGTAAGCGGCGTCGAACGACGATTAGCAGAGGCTCATCGTTTGGGATTTAAACGAGCGCTCGTTCCATTGGGTAGCGACGTTAAAATTGATGGAATGGAAATAGTAGAAGTTTCTCGACTTGATCAAGCTCTGGGCAGGGTAAAGATTTCCGGAGAATGAGCGCTCTAGAAAAAGAAGTTCTCTCCTGGTTTGAAAAAAATAAAAGAGATTTACCTTGGCGCTCCTCAACTCCTTGGGGGGTTATGGTCAGCGAATTTATGTTGCAACAAACTCCAGTTGTTCGCGTTTTACCCAAATGGAATGAATGGTTACAACGTTGGCCAACCCCTACTGACCTTTCAAAAGCATCCACTGCTGAAGTTATTACAGCGTGGGGCCGTTTGGGATACCCACGTCGCGCGCTTCGATTGCATGAGGCGTCCAAAGTAATCGTTCGAGATTTCAATGGAGATATCCCCTCTGACCAAGAGAAATTGCGTTCACTGCCAGGTGTTGGCGAATACACCGCGGCAGCAATTGCATCTTTTGCATTTAATCAAGAAGCACTTGTTATGGATATCAATATCCGAAGGCTCTTTGCACGAGTAATAGATGGCGTTGAATATCCAACCTCGGCCCCAACTAAGAAAGAGCGCGACGCAAGGCAAGAGCTCATCCCAAATAAAGACGCACACATTTGGGCAGCAGGGACAATGGAATTAGGCGCGCTGATCTGCACTTCCCGCAGCCCTAAATGTGAAATCTGCCCAATCAAGAGCAAATGCACATGGAGAAATAGTGGCTACCCCAAATCCGAACAAGTTCGCAAAGGGCAAAGTTGGCATGGCACTGATCGTCAATGTCGAGGCAAAATTGTTCAAGCCCTACGGGAAAATAACTTCCTCACAGAAGAACAAATTAAATTGTTGTGGGATCAAGATTCACAAGTGGAAAAAGCGATCGAAACACTTCTCAAAGATGGACTAATTGAGCAGAATTTGAAAGCTTATTCATTGCCTTCAACTTAAAAATCTCTCTTTAAACGATCAGAAACAGATCCTACACAATGCCACTCAATTTCTTTATATAACTTTTTAACATCACCACTAAGTATCGCCTCCAATAACTGAGCGTGATTGGGAGCTTGTTCGGCAAGGGTTGGATGTGGGCCAACTCGATAAAACTCTAAACGAATTCGTGACATAACACTCTTCCATAAATGAAAAGTTTGCTGCGTCGCTGCAGTTTCCATCGTTATCATATGAAATTTAATATCAGCCTCGTTCACTAATTCGATATCCTTGTCTTTAGCGCCTTGACGCATAATCTCAATTTGCTCATTTAACATTTCAATGACTTTTGGGGTGAATTTCTTCGCAGCATTTTTAAAGGCAAAGTTTTCCAAAATAACTCGGGCTGGCAATAACATCTCAAGAAATTCTTCATTGGTAATTTGAGTGACAAATACTCCACGATTCGGAAAATGCTCAATAAGTCCTTCGCTCTCAAGATCACGCATCGCCTCGCGAACTGGGCCAGGGCTACATTGAAACTTCTTACTTACTTCATTTTGCTTTAGTTGTGTACCAGACTTTAGTTTTCCTGAAATAATTGCCTCACGCAACATATGAGCGACATGAGTGCGCTGGGATACAGTTTTGCCACTAGATGATTTGAAGAAATCGGATGACATTTTTTTACTCTATCAGTTTAACTAAGGAAATCACTTATTGCGCTGTATTTTTCAACTTTTTTGGCATCTAACTCAAACCCGATACCAGGAAGAGTTGGAATCTGTAAATAACCATCAGCATCCAATTTCCAAGGCTTAGCGCTCAGATCATCTACATACGCCGAACCTGTGCAATATTCGACTTTATCTGCACTAAAAATTGCCGATGAAAGTTGTAGATCTGCAGCTAAGCCGATTGCAGTGTTCCAACCATGTGGAATAACGCGCACACCAAATTCTTCAGCAATTGTTGCAATCTTGATGAATTCACTGATTCCACCAACTTTAGTTACATCAGGCTGAATAATGTCAAAGGCACCTGATGTGAGAAAAGGCGTGAAACTTTGGCGACGAGTTAAAACTTCTCCCCCTGAAATTGGAACACTAGATTGTTTGCGCAATTCCTTAAATCCTTCTAAATCATCTGGGCGAAGTGCTTCCTCAAACCAACCCACGTTGTAATCTGCCAGCATTCGAGATGCGTTAATTGCCCACCGCAAGTTACCTCGCCAATACGCATCGCTACCGCCTGCATCGACTGCAAGGAATGAATCCTCACCAATAGCTTCGCGTGCACTCTTTACTAGAAGCTCATCATTTTTTGTATCGATCCTGCCAAATGATCCCCAGCCAATTTTAAAAGCTCTAAAGCCTTGTGATCGTAAATTCTTTAAATTGGCAGTCATGATTTTTGGTTCATCCATCAAAAGAGAGGCATATGGCATAACTTTTTCGCGAAGACGGCCACCAAAGAATCGGCCAATGGGTTGCCCAGTTACTTTTCCAAAAATATCCCAGAGTGCGATATCAATTCCGCTAATTGCATGAGTGACTGATCCCCCACGGCCCAACCAGAAAGTATTTTGGTGTAATTTTTCACTCACCCGCTCTGGTTCTAACGCGCTTTCTCCAATTAATAGCGGTTTCAAAACTTCAAGTGCCGCACCAACTAATAAGTCGCTAGTAAATACACTTCCAACTCCAACCACACCTGTATCTGTTTTGATTGCAACCAAAGTATGGACAGCGCTCTCAGGTTCTAGCTCGGCAGTCCATCCACCTTTATGCGTGGCCCCACGCAAACCTGCGATCTTGACCTCGGCTATTCTCACAACTTCTCTCCAAAATAATGTGGGGGAAACCCGCCAAATCCTCTTGACAGATTATAGATAATCTGCGAATCTCTGGCAACTCATCGGTTCAAGTCCCCTCTTGAATAGGAGTGGTGGCATCGATCTTGGTTCGGCTCGATGTCGCATGTGTTGGTTTCGTTTATTTATCACCTTCAAAGTAAGGAAAGGGAAAAATGAAAAAGAAGTTTCTTGCTCGAAATAAGTTCACTAGAGGGACTGTCGTCGGATTGGCGACTATGAGTTTGGTAATTGGGCTATCACCTATGATCGCCCAAGCTGCTACAAATGCTCAAGCCCCAATTCAGCCAGATAAAGAGTACTTTGCAAAACTTGGATGGGATGTTGAAGCCAATTCAAGCCCAGACATGGCCTGCCAGGATAATTCCTTGAGTAGAGCTATAAAAAGCGGAGTAAAAATTGGAGTTTATCAATCACTTCCATTCTTTGACATTACAGAAAAAGAAATTACTGGACTTGACTGGGATATACATATGGCAGTTATGAAGTACATTGGAGTGAAAACAGTGAAGACTGTAACGCTACAGTGGCCAGAAATGGTTCCAAGTCTTCTTTCTAAGAAAATCGATGTTATTGGTGGAAATATCCACGGTAACCCAGGCCGATACAAGAACTTTGCATTTACCGCCCCAGCATGGTGGTATGCAACTGTTGTTGTTGCAGCTAAAGGAAACCCAAAGGGAATTAAAGCTTGGGCAGATATACAGAAGCCTGGCTTGAAAACTGGTGCCATTGCTGGATCACAAGCAGCTGCATGGCTCAAGGATACCAAGGTTGCTGATGTAAGTCTCTTCACAAATGCAGCATTGGAATTCGCCGCACTTAGCGCGGGCCGTGTTGATGTACTTATCGAAGATGACCCAACAAGCGCGGTATATATCAAGACTAACCCAAACGCAGGTGTAGCAATCGTTAAGGGACTTAAAGATGTTCCTGGCGATGTGTGGGCAAACTACGCTCGTTACGGTGTCCGTTTCCAAGATTGCACCCTCAATATGGCATATTCAAGAGCACTTGGTGAATTGATTATGCACGGTGTGGTTGGTCGAATTCTTGACAAATATGGCATGTCAAGAACAGAAAATCTATTCGAACCAGAGCACAACCCAGCACTCTAAAGATAATATCCAGCCACAGGTGCAAGCCTGTGGCTGGATATCTTTAACTTTTTGTCAAGCCAAAAATTTTTTAGAGTGGAGAAATTGTGAGTTTTTTTAATTTGATTCATCCAGATGTAGCCTTAGATGCTCTTCCAACTATCTTCAAAGGCTTACTTCTTACACTTTCCATCTGTCTCATCTGCGGAGTTTTAAGCTTAACTCTTGGAATGCTCGTAGCCCTTGGTAGACAATCTAAAAGTAGAATCCTTAGACTCTCGCTAGGCGCGTATGTTCAAGTTTTCAGATCAACTCCTCTAATTCTTCAATTAATTTATATTTACTTCGCACTTCCATTTGCAGGAATTCATGTTCCACCTTTGCCTGCCGGCATCTTGGGTTTAACTCTCCATTACACGGCATATTTATGCGAAGTTTATCGGGGAGCTATTGAGGCAGTCCCTAAGGGGCAAAGAGATGCCGCGAGAGCCATAGGTATGCGCAATCGGGTTGTGATGGCGAGAGTGATTATGCCTCAGGCAGTTCGGACAATTATCCCAGCCCTATGTAATTACATGGTCCAATTACTCAAAGATACATCACTACTCTCTGTTGTAACGGTTCAAGAAATGATGTTTAGAGGTCAGATTTTTGCAGCAGAGACTTATGACTATTTTACAGTTTATTCAATAGTTTTCTTAATCTATTTTGCAGTAGGTTTTCCTGGAATCAAATTGGTTGATTACTTAGAGAAGAAAATGAAAAAAGGATACGCATCCAGGAGTGTAATTAAAGACGAAAGCACAAAAGTCACCACCACTAAAGGAGGCAAATCATGATTGAGATTAAAAACCTCTACAAGAGTTTTGGTGGGGATGAAGTTCTCAAGGATATCTGCTTAACCGTTAAGAAAGGCCAAGTTTTAGGCATAATTGGCCCATCGGGTAGCGGAAAGTCAACTCTGTTGCGGTGCATCAATAATTTGGAATTGCCTACTAAAGGCACGATCCATATCAACGGAAAATTGGCGTACCAAGATGAATCAGGGAAAGTTTTTTCAGAAACAGAAATTTCTATTACGCGAACTAAGGTTGGAATGGTTTTTCAGCATTTCAATCTTTTTCCACATATGACGGTTTTGGAAAATGTCTATGCTGGTCCAAAATTTGTATTGGGTCAAGATGAGAAAGAGTATCGAAGTGAAGCACTTGCAATTTTAGAATCTGTTGGCCTTGCAGAAAAACGAGATCAATATCCTGAGCAATTATCTGGTGGCCAACAACAGCGAGTTGGCATTGCTCGGGCTCTTGCAATGAAGCCCGATGTAATCTTGTTCGACGAAGTGACAAGCGCTCTTGATCCTGAATTGGTAGGAGAAGTTTTGGGCGTACTTCGAAAGCTTGCTGAAGCAGGAATGACAATGCTTATCGTGACCCACGAAATGGGCTTCGTTCGCCAAGTTGCAGATCGCGTAATCTTTATGGACGAAGGTAGAATTGTTGAAGAGAATAATCCAGCAGAGTTCTTCGACAATCCTCAAAACGAGCGGACGAAATCATTCTTATCTTCAGTACTCTCGCATACAGATTAAGGTATGTAGATCTAGGTAGACTTGTAATGAGTTTTGAATGTACTTAAGAGCTAAATAGTCGGAGGTTCGTTGGTGAATAAAATAGTTCGAGTTGAAGCATTTCCGTTGCAATACCCTGAACCAAACAACGACAACAAGATTAGGTATGTGACACTTGCTCGCATCGAAACCTCTGACGGAATTGTCGGATGGGGAGAATGTATTTCGCAGTGGCCTGAAGCCTCACTTGCTGTAAAGACAATTATCGATGCAGGGTTTGCAAAACTCCTTATTGGAGAAGATGGAACTCAAGCAGGACGACTTTGGCAAAAAATGCGAAATCACGCATACTGGCACGGGTTTGGCGGCATCGTCTCCTTTGCAATTTCAGCGCTAGATACTGCTCTATGGGATATTGCTGGCAAAGCTGCCGGACTTCCGGTTTCAGCAATGCTGGGTGGAAAGTTAATGGACAGAGTTCCCTCTTGCGCATCAGTCATTCTTAATACTCTTGATTTAGGCGCACTGAAAGAGGAATTCACTAGCTATCGCGAGCGGGGTTTCTCCGCCGTTAAAGGTGGTTGGGGTCAAGTTCCTGAAGCAGGATTTGGTACAAACCGTGTTCGAGATATGAAAGTTGCGCGCACTGTACGCGAAGCAATCGGACCAGATATGGGAATGGCTCTGGATGTTTCTGCACTGGCAAAATGGAGTGCAAGTCATGCCGCATCAATGGCTGAGGAATTACTAGAAGTAGATCTCACCTGGTTTGAAGATGCGCTGCATCACGATGATCACGAAGGTTATCGTCAAATGAAATCTAGAGTTCCGACGGCACTTGCTACTGGAGAGCGTTGCTGGACTTTGCATGACTACCAACGATTAGTTCGCAGTAATGCCATTGATATTATTTTGGTTGATCCAGGACGCGTTGAAGGAATTAGCGGCATGAAAGCTATTGTTGATGATGCACTAACCCAACGAGTCCGTTTCGTCCCTCATTCTTGGTCAAGTGCAATTAATACTGCAGCTTCGCTTCATGTATATGCAGCGTCTACCAATGGGCAAGTTTTTGAGATTAAACCAGCACCATCTCCTATGCAAAATGAATTAGTTGAAAATCCGATTGAACAAAAGGATGGGTGGATTGCTGTACCTGATACTCCTGGTTTGGGAATAACTATCAATGAGAAGGCAATAAAGAAGTATCTCTACCAGGGCTAGTGCACGGAAGGGATCACGAATGACAATTGCTGCCAACCGGAAAGTTCTCATTACTGGAGGAGCTTCAGGTTTTGGATTAGATATTGCACGCGAAATGATTTCAGCTGGTGCAAAAGTTGCACTCGTTGATAAATCTGCTCAAAACCTAGCTCTTGCAACAAAGGAGCTCGGTTCAAACGCACTCTCGATTACTGCTGATGTGAGAAATCAGTCCGAGTTGATAGCTGCAGTTGAGCTAGCAAATTCAGAATTTAGGGGCTTAGATACCCTTGTAATTTCAGCAGGTGTTATACATATCAAGCCAATGGGTGAAGTAAGTGAAGCAGATTGGGATCTAACCCTTGATGTAAATCTAAAAGGCGCGTTTTTTGCAATTCAAGCAGCATCAAAATATCTCGTTGAAAGCGGCCGAGGGAGAATTGTTGCAATTTCTTCAGATGCTGGAAAGCGAGGATTTTCTCAAATTCAAGCCTACTGTGCGTCGAAATTTGGTCTTATCGGATTGATTGAATCATGCGCAGTGGAATTAGCCCATGCACAAGTTACCGTCAATTGTGTTTGTCCAGTTGGATGTCCAACTACAGGAATGGGCGAAGAAGTTCTGGATTGGAAGATTAAGGTTGGAAACACAACGCCTGAGGCAATTAAAGCGGCTACAGCGCAAACAAATCCCCTAGGTCGTAACGCAAGTGAAACTGATGTTACAAAAACTGTTTCGTTCTTTATTTCAGATGAAGCCGCGTTTCTAACAGGGTGTGCCCTCGATGTTGATGGAGGAGCTCACCTAGGCTTTTTCCCAGGCGTTTCAAGTAATTAATGTTTTGCGACAGCCTTAAGGTGCCACACTTCTGGAACTAAAGTAACTCCGCTTTCACCACCACTTGCGCCTTTAATGACATTAGAAAGAGAATCATTCCATCTGCCTTCAACTTCAAAAGTACTCATTTTCGCAAATACCGAAGCAATATCAGGGATACATTCTGCATAACCAATTACTTGGGTTCCAACTCTAAAAATTGAATAGTTACTAAAGCCAGCATCTGCACAAGCTTGTGCCATATCTGGCCAAATGTCGTCGTGGCGCTGATCGTATTCTTTTTCAGTACCTTCATAAATATTGATAATGAAACAAAGACGCTCCATAAGTTGCAACTCCTTCGTGAGTTAAGTTATGTCCTCTGACGCCATTGATCGTATAAAACAGCAATCAATAGTGCTGTGCCTTGAAAGACCTGCTGCCAATAGGCCGGAACGCTTAATAAAATTAAGCCGTTGTTCAAAATGCCTAGGAGAAGCAGGCCAAAAAATGTGCCAAGGAGAGTTCCTTTACCGCCATTAAGGCTTGTTCCACCCAAAATAACAGCTGTAATCACTAGTAATTCAATGCCTTGCCCAAAGCTCGGCTGTGCTGTTCCTACACGCGAGACAACAAGAATTCCTCCTGCTGCAGCCAAGAAGCTTGAGGTGACATAAAACAAAATACGCCAACGACCTACGGGTATGCCCGCTAATTTCGAAGCATGTGCATTTGAACCAATTGCATATGTATATCTGCCAAAACGAAAATTTCGCATGATGAAACCAAATATCAAAAACATTGAAATAAGAATGATGACGATGTAAGGAACGCCAAATAGTTTGCCTGCTCCAATATTTAAGTAGCTCTCATTATGCATGGGCAGTTCTTGGCCTTTTGAAATGATATAGCCCAAGCCGCGGACGATTGCCAAGGTTGCTAACGTTGTAATAAGTGGATTGATTCCAGCGTAGGAAATTACGACGCCATTAATTATGCCAATAACAATTCCGATTGAAAGCGCGGCAATGAAGGCAACCCAAAGCGGGACCCCCATGTTGACCAAATAAACAGATGTCATGCCAGAGGCCGCCATCGTTGCCCCGATAGACAGGTCGAAGCCTCCAGAAATGATGACAATTGTTTCGCCGACAGCGACTACGCCCACAACTGCAATCGCCCTGGTGATATTGATTAGGTTCGTGCTTGTCATGAAATAAGGTGACATCAAAGAGAAGAATAAGATTTCGCCCAAAACCGCGACAACCAGGCCAACGCTAACTTTGTCATTCATTAAGAAAGCACGAACTTTTGCTGACGTAATCAATTTGCTACCTGAATTGGATTTCACACCCTGGGACCCTGAAGACATGTTTAATCATCTCCCTGAACATCGCTCATAGCTCTTTCCATCAAAGTAATAGATTGTTCTGGACTGCGCTCTTTCGGAAGAATTTCTTCTACAATCCTGCCCTGCCTTAAGACCAAGATTCGATCGCAAACCCGAATTAAGTCAGTAAATCGGTGGCTAACAAGGAGAACTGAAACACCACGTTGTTTTAGTCCCTCAATTAAATTCAATAGCAACCTAATTTTTTCATTCGCTAAGGCTGCAGTTGGTTCATCCAGCAGAAAAAGCTTGGGATTAAAGAGCAATCCCCGTGCAACGGCTACCAATTGCCGTTGACCGCCGGACAGAGTGCCGACATTAAGGTGAGGCTCAATTGGCGCACCCATGTCATTCA
>Ga0209500_10000302_pt1 | contig 43999 bp, 23 predicted proteins | sample S_140212_EF_Meta_FD_187323 | JGI IMG/M metagenome (GOLD analysis project Ga0209500, IMG submission 187323) | Freshwater microbial communities from Lake Simoncouche, Canada to study carbon cycling - S_140212_EF_MetaG (SPAdes) (version 2) | ecosystem: Environmental > Aquatic > Freshwater > Lake ... | reverse complement strand
ACGTGCCCCTTCCCGCTACTACACACAGAATAGAATGGTTAATGGTGAAGATTACAACAATTTCCCATATACATTATACAGTTCTATTATTAAAAGCAAGGCTATTAACCGTAGTTCTGTTGGTGTATCAAAAAACTTAGACCTGTTAGATCCAACCGGAAAATACTCCAGCACGAATTCATTTGCATCAGATGGCGGTATATATCAAAATGATACTGATGGTAATATATTATTAACTATTAATACATCTGGTGATATTATCACATTCTTAACAGATACATTAGGTGCATTATTAGCAGATAATCGTGCTAGACAATATTATATACAAGATTACACAAGATATAATGTTAACACTGCATCAGGTGATGGTACTGTATTTTGGCAAGAACAAACAGTTGATGCTAGTAGTTTAACTGGTTACTTTTATACCGTTAATGGTAGTGATAATACTCCTATCCCAGTAGGAACATATTCTACTTATAATATGAAGTACACTACCAAAGGAGCAATGATGAAATTTATTGCACCAGCTGGATATTATTTTAGTGATACAAATAGATTAATAGCCGGCATTGCTAGCCCGTCAAATAAAACTTATATATGGACTACGGTATTAAATGTAGTAGGTGATGGTTATAATAATGGTGAAGGTGCATTCAGTAATGGATTAGGTCCGGTAACATTAAATGGTTATGTACCACAAGGTGCAATTGTAACTACTATATTACCTGCATTTGATAATTCATTGCCGAATATAGTAATACAAGAATGTATTGTTAGAATGGAACTTAATCAAAGTTTCAGTTTAATATTTGATAACAGTTTAACTATTGCACAAGATCGGTGGAGTATTGGTACATATGATGCTAGTAATTATTTTGTAAACTTTTTAAGTTTAGGTAATAACCGTTATAGCATAACATATCGTGCATTAGCATATTATTTTGGTAGTGTAGCTGACATACGTTTCACATTTGAAAATGGTAAATTAGTATATGATCCGTTTAGTGGAAAAATATTGCAAGATTTTGTTAAAGTATTAGCAACTAACACCCAACCTAGCAGTAATTACCCATTAGCTATGCCGGTAACAACAAGTATTATTGGTCAGACTGTTGAAAGTGATGGATATGTAAATGATTTTGAAGTTGAAATAGCAAGTATAGATGTTAATGATAGAACCATTGTAAGTAACCCGGATTTCTTCACGGAAGTAACCGGATATGTAAATGGTAATACTAATATAGGCATTTACACGTTCTTTGTATTATTACAGGATGCTGTTAATCTTTCACGTTATCAATTAATAGCGTCAAGTGATGTGGTATATATCTATTCAACTAAAACACAAGTTGAAGTAGTTAAGTACGAATACCCAGAAGGGCAATTGTTCTATGCATATACAGACAATTTATTTTACACAACAATTCAAGACCAAACAGTTAACACACCATTTTATATTGTAACTGAACAGCCACAATATATTATGAAACCAGGACGTCAGGGATTGCAATTCCAATATCGTCATAATAGTAACAACACAACACGTATTGATCCGGCAACTACTAACATTATTGATTTGTATGTAGTAACACAATCTTATTATACTGCTTATCAAAATTGGTTACAAGATGTCACTAATACCGTACCAATGCCAGAAATGCCCACAATTAATGAATTAACACAAGCATATGGATCATTAAATGATTACAAAATGTTAAGTGATAGTGTTATTTTAAATAGTGTGGTATTTTTACCATTATTTGGCCCCAAAGCCCCAACTCAATTGAGAGCAACAGTTAAGGTTATTAGAGCAAGCAACACAAATGCAAGTGATAGTGAAATACGTAGTGCGGTGCTTTCGGCAATGAACACATATTTTAATATCAATAATTGGAATTTTGGTGACACTTTTTACTTTAGTGAATTAAGTGCATACTTACATTCTGAAGTGGGAGATTTAATTAGTTCTGCTGTATTAGTACCAAATGATCCTACGATGAGTTTTGGAGATTTATATGAAATTAAATCAGCACCATACGAAATATTTGCCAATGGAGCAACAGCAAATGATGTTCTTGTGATTGCGGCACTTACACCAGCACAGTTACAAATAAGATAAGTAATATATAATCATAGAGAGAAATAATGGCAACAAGAATTAGAACATTAAATTTTCTACCAGAAATATTTAAAACAACTACCAATAGTCAATTTTTAAATGCAACGCTAGATCAAATAGTAGACCAACCAAATACTAAACGAATTCAGGGTTATATTGGTAGTAGATTTGGTTATGGTGTTAATGCTAAAAATTATTACGTAACAGAACCAACAAAAACTAGAACAGATTATCAACTTGAGCCAGGCGTAGTATTTCTAAAAAAAGACACAAGTACTGCACAAGATTTTATAAGTTATCCGGGTATAATTGATGGTTTAAAATTAGAAGGTGGATTGACCGGCGATAATAACAGATTATTTACTAGTGAGTTTTACTCATGGGATAGTTTTACTGATTTAGATAAAATTATTAACTTTAATCAATATTATTGGATTCCTGAAGGCCCGGAAGCCGTAATAGTTAGTACAGAAACAGTGTACAACGCTACTGATTATATTATTACAAGTACTCCTAACGGATATTTAATAACTGCAACCGGTCAATCACAAGGCTCTACAAATCCAACACTTACATTATTACGTGGTGGTACCTATACTTTTAATGTTAATCAAGCTAGTGAATTTTGGATTCAAGGAATGCCGGGTATTACTGGGTATGACCCTAATCAACCAAACGTGCAAACACGTGATATATTGGGTGTTGACAATAACGGGGCAGAAGTTGGTATAGTAACATTTACTGTTCCTTTTAAAACTGCACAGGATGAATATGAATTTCCTGGTAATAATCGTGTTGATTTAGTAACTACTTTATTATACGCCGAAGTAGACGGAGTGTTACTTAGTAGTTTAACAAATGGAATAGACGGTATTACCTCAATTAACGGTCTTACTTTAATGTTTTATAATGATGAAGATGAAACAACATTTTATACCATTACATATACCGGTGATATAACAAACCCCACACTAACATTAGTTACAGGGAATACTATTCCAATAGAAGAAAACATTACTGCTAATTTTGGTACAGAGTATATTGGTAGAACATTTTATAGAACTACCGGTGATGTAATCACATTAATACCGTACTTAAGTGCATTACTAGATACATTATATTACCAAGACGGTATTTCAAGTAATAAAGTAGGTCAAATTAGATTAATATCTAGTAACACAACTAATCGTATTGATGTGCTTACTGATGTTATAGGTCAAGCAAACTATACATCTCCGAATGGTGTAGTGTTTACTAATGGATTAAAAATAATATTCTCTGGTGAAATATATCCTGTTAGCTATGAGAATATTAGATTTTATGTTGAGGGTGTGGGTACAGCCATACAGTTGATTCCGGTAACTGATTTTGTAGCTCCGGAACCGTTCACTCAGGGTACATATATACCTTTTGACACAACACCATATGATATTGGAAATTTTGATGTTAATTTATATATTCCTGTTACACAAGATTATATTACTATTGCTAGAAATAGTATTGATAAAAACCCCTGGTCAAGAAGTAATAGATGGTTTCATATTGATGTAATTAATGCCACCGCTACTTACACTAATAATCCGGCGTTAGCCACAATATATGCTACTCCAGAAAATAAAGCCAATCGTCCAATTATTGAATTTTACCCTAATCTGCGTTTGTTTGATACAGGCGTTGTGGGCAAACCCCCAATCGACTTTATTGACTTTAGAACAACAGATGCATTCAATGATACTACTGGTGTTGCTGGACAAGAAAATTATTATCCTGACGTAGAAGTATATACAGCGTATACCGCAGAAATTGTAGGGTCTACTACATTTACTGCAGGCACATTTAACATTGGAAATGTATATAAAATAGTTTCTATTGGTACTACTAATTTTACTTTAATTGGTGCTACCTCTAATACAGTTGGACTAACATTTACTGCAACTGGATTAGGTTCTGGAACCGGCACTGCAATTCAGCAACTTACTGCTACTCAAGTAGTTATTCTTGCGAGTGACATTACTGGCACATTTCAAATTGATCAATATGTAAATGATTCTACTAATGTATTACCAAGAAATAGTCAAATTACTGCTATCAATGAGAGTAGTACAATTGATGGTATTATATACATTGAATTAACTGTAACTTGGTCTGGTTCACAAACCGTATTAGCCGGTGGTAACGCCTCATTAATAGCCAACGATATACAAAACGATAGTTATTCTGTATTTGACGGAGCACGTATTGTATTTGCAGCCGACGCTAATTTAAATGTCAGAAATAAAATATATGTAGTTAGATTTTCTACATTAGTATTTGGTGACACTCCTGTAATTACATTAACAGAAGCAGAAGATGGCCTAGCTTTAGCAGATGAGCAAACATTTACATTTAGGGGCTATAACTATCAAGGTATGGATTTTCACTTTGACGGCGCCAATTGGCAAGAAAGTCAACAAAAAACAACAGTAAATCAGCCACCGTTGTTTGATGTGTTTGATATTAATGGAATTAGTTTTGGTGATCGTACTATATATGTTGGTACATCATTTGCCGGTAATAAATTATTTGCATATGGTATAGGTTCAGGAATTGATGATCCGGTGCTGGGGTTCCCATTAACATATAGTTCTGTTGATAACATAGGTGACATAAGTTTTGATGTATCATTAAACTCTACTTCATTTAACTATGTGAGTGGAACTACCCCTATTACACAAAAAGTTAATACAGGATATGTTTACAATTATAGTGATTTAACAACCGCAGTAAAACAATTAGGTTGGCAAACTGCAATCGGCCCTAGTGTACAATATCAAATATTTGAGTTTGATTACTATGCCGCTAGCCCAACTACCACATTCACATGTGATATTGCTAAACTAGTTGACACAGATAGTGCATGGCCTACTATACAGCTTTTTGTAAATAATAAAATACAATATTCAAGTGCTTATACAGTAGAGACAACTGGTACACAAACAATAGTAACCTTTACCGTTCCTAATCCAGAAGTAGATACGGTAATTGAAATATTATTATTAAGTGATCAGGTAAGTGAAACAGCTTATTATGGTATACCTGTTAATTTAAATAATAACCCACTAAATGAAGATGTTACTACAGTTAATGTAGGTGATATACGTGGCCAATATCAAAGTAGTTTCTATAATAATCCAAACACTACCGGCGACGTATTTGGTGCAAATAATTACCGTGATTTAGGTAACATGGTTCCGTATAGTAATAGAATAATTCAAAATAGCGCAAGTTTATTATTACCTGGGGCCTTTTTACGTAAACAAAATCATAATCTATTCAATGCGTTAATGTACAACAGTAGAGAATATATTACATTTAAAACATTATTAGTTGACACAATTAATACAACAGATTTTAGTCAACGTATATCTCCGGCAAATATGCTAGATAATGCATTAGACAAAATTACTAACGCTAAAACAGATAGTAATAGTTTCTTTTGGAGCGATATGTTGCCATCGAAAGCGGCATATATTACTAACACCTACAGTTTTGCAAATGCATTAGATATAAGTATATATCCATTAAGTAAAATATATAATTTTGCTACAGCTAATTATAACGGAGTATTGGTTTATTTAACTAATACATCAGGAATAATTACTCAATTGATTAATGGGGTTGATTACACTATAAGTTCCAATAGTCCGTCCTTAACAGTTACACTGGCTTTAGCACCAGGTGATCAAATTACTGTTAAAGAATATAATCAAACATACGGTAGTTATGTTCCAAATACTCCTACTAAATTAGGATTATATCCTTCAACTATTCCTACTGTTATATTAGATACAGCATATTATCAGCCAGCATATTTCATTGTGGGGCATGATGGTTCATACAATAAATTGTATGGTGATTACATTGACGGAGTATTAATTGATTTTAGAGATCAGGTATTACTTGAGTTTGAAAAACGTATATATAATAATTTAAAATTAAGTAATGTTATTCCTATACAAGAATATGAAATATTACCGGGCTTCTTTAGAAATACTGATTATAGTTATGATGAAATATTACAAATTTACACAACTAGTTTTTTAGATTGGGTTGGTCAAAATAGAATTAATTATAAAACTCAATTTTATAGTTCCGACAACGAATTTACATACAACTATAATCAAAGTGGTAATAAAATAAACAGAGAAGTGATTCCACAGGGGTACTGGAGAGGTATATATGAATATTTCTATGACACTAGTAATCCAGATACTATGCCATGGGCCATGCTTGGCTTTACTGATAAACCCACATGGTGGGAAACACGATACGGTCCGGCGCCGTATACCAGTGACAACTTAGTATTATGGAATGATTTAGCAGAGGGTATTGACTGGAATAACGGTAACCCCGTTGTCATTACGTCAGCCATCCGTCCGCAATTATTACAGGTATTGCCAGTAGATAGTCAAGGTAACTTAGTTTCACCTTTTGTTTCTATTGTAGGTAACTATAGTAATACATCATTCAACCGTGATTGGGTAGTAGGAGATGTAGGTCCAGCAGAGTTCTCATATCGTAGAAGTAGTTCATGGCCATTTGACTTAATGCGTATATTAGCGTTAACTAAGCCAGCTGAGTTTTTTAACTTAGGGGTTGATATTGACAACTACAAATATAATGAAGAATTTGGACAATATCTAGTTAACAATCGTAGTCATTTAGTTATAAGTGATGTAGATATTTATGGTAATGGCACAGCTAAAACAAGTTATATAAATTGGATAGTTGACTTTGAAAAACAAGTAGGTATTGACGCAACTACTAATATTATTGATTTGCTAGACAATATTGATGTTAGATTGGTATACAGGCTTGCAGGTTTTAGTGATAAAAATTTATTAAAATTTTATGTTGAAAAATCAACAGCTAATAGCAATAACAGTAGTTTATTGATACCGGACGAAAGCTATCAAGTATTGTTATATGATAATCAACCGTTTGATAAAATTGTTTATAGTGGTGTAGTTGTACAATTAACAACCACTGGTTACAAAGTATATGGCAACAGTCAAACTAATGCTTATTTTAAAATATTAGCACCTAAAATTAATGGCAATAATGAAAGAATTTCTGTTCAGGGATTGAGTGTACAATTAGCTAGAGATTATTATGACACACCTGAGGTAGTAGCATATGGTACTGAGTTTATAACAGTACAACAAGTATCACAATTTCTAGACGGTTATGGAAGATATTTGGCAAGTCAAGGTGTATTGTTTGAGCAAATTGAATCTGGATTAACAGTCAGTTGGAGACAAATGGTAGCCGAGTATTTATATTGGGCACAATCAGGGTGGGAAGTAGGAAGTATTGTTAATATTAATCCTGCATCCAACTTAATTTCTATTAATAAAGATAGTTACATTGTACAACCATTAACATTGCAAAGACAGAATTTTGTATTAAATCAAAATTTATATCCAATACAAAGTACAGATTTAAGTATAGTTCGTGATGGAACATTATTCACAGCACAACCTTTAAATCAGGGTGACACTGTTGCCTACGGTCAATTCAATATTAGTAATTTCGAACATGGTATTGTATTTGATAATGTTACATTATTTGATGACGTAATTTATAACTTGATTACTGGTCTACGACAAAATCGTATTACCGTTCGTGGCGCCAAAACTGCTGAATGGAATGGAACAATTGATGCTCAGGGCTTTATCTTAAATCAAGATAACATACTTGACTGGAATAAGACAGTAAAATATACAACCGGTAGCATAGTTAAGTATAAAAACAAATATTGGATTGCACTTACTATTATTCAAGCAAAAGAAGTATTTGAAGAACGTGAGTGGAAACAAACAGATTATAACGAAATACAAAAAGGGTTACTACCTAACACAAGTACCCGTTCATATGAAAGCACAATATATTATGATGTGAATCGTGCTAACTTAGAGAATGATGCAGATTTATTAAGTTTTAGTTTAATTGGGTATCGTCCCCGTGATTATTTAGCATTAGTTGACTTAACTGATATTACACAAATTAATGTTTATAAAAACTTTATTAAGAATAAAGGTACATTGAACGCAGCCAGTGCTTTCAAAGGTGCTAACTTACCTCAAGGTGGTATTGATTATGATATCTATGAAAATTGGGGTATTAAGGCAGGAGAGTTTGGTGGCGTACTCAACAGTAATTTTATTGACTTTAAATTAAATCAAAACTTATTAACCGGTAATCCTAGCATTGTTGGATTGACTAATGGCATAGCTACCGACGGAGTACAGCAAGAAGTTCCGCTATATAGTTTATATAATTACGGTCGGCCAGTAACTAGTACAAATGTATTGCCGTTATTACCAACAGATACACCGTCAACATTATTCCCAACTGCAGGCTATGCTAACTTTAATGATATGCGTATTGCGGCATATTATTATTATAATTTAGCAAACAGTACATCACCTCGAGGTATATTAACACCACTATCAGAATTATATGTAGGACAATATGTTTGGCTAGCTGATTATCAAGGTACTTGGCAAGTTATGACACCAGTAAGTTTGGGTGCTGTAGTATTTGCAAAAAACAATCTAAATGGTACAGCAACAATAACATTTAATAATCCACATGGATTGACAAAATATAAACCATTTGCAATTGTAAACTTTAACGACAGTTTGAATGGTTACTATATAGTTAATACTGTAATTGACCTAAATAGTGTATTAGTTAATGTAACATTAGCTCCGTCAATTACTACTATAACTGGCCAAGGTATTGGATTTAGATTCCAATCACAACGTGTGGCTAATCCTAGCGATATCATTGATTTGCCTTTATTGAATACTGAATTTGTTAAAACTAAAGTTTGGGTAGATACTAATAATGATGGTGATTGGGCAGTCTATCGTAAGAGTATAAACTATGCATATGATTCAGAATTAGTTAAAGACGGTTCAGAAACATTTGGAAGTGCTGTCGCATATACCAACACATTGGGATACTTGATAGGTGATGCAGATGCTGGTGTAGCGTATCGGTATTCATATAATGTGTTGTTTGATAGATATGATTTAATGCAAACTCTAACCGGTAGTACATCATTTGGTACAACTATTGCATATGCTAATGATATATTTGCAATTTCACAGCCCACCGGGGCTACATTATCTGATAGAAAAATTAAAGTATATCGTTTGGTTGTCAATACAACAGTTGATGAATTGCAACTATTACAAACTATTACTGCACCTGCTGATATTATAAATTTTGGTAGTTCAATGGCATTTTCTGGAGACGGTAATTGGTTATATGTATCAAACATTCATACAACTATTATTCCTACATTATACACCGGCAACATGCTTATGTATCAATTTTCGCCAGTTACCGAAACGTATGTACTCACTAATAGTGGCTCCTCTTTAGGATTAACTAATAATAATGCATTTGAAATGTCAATTGCAACTAATTACTATGGTGATAAGGTAGTACTTGCATCTCCTAATTATTCGTATCCTAACTTTGGTAGCACTATTACTAATTTTGGATTGGCAGATGTGTATAACAGAGCTGTACAAAATTTTGAAGTACAATATACAAGTATACCTTTAGTACTCCAACAGTTTACCTTAGCATGGGAACCATCAGTCGCAAACCCAGTATTTTATGATATTACTAGCAGTGATTCTACTACAGACCTCTTTACTTCATCCGGCAGCGATTTTGTGTTAGGTGATCCAGTCGTATTTACAGGGACTGTATTTGGCGGAGTAGCAACGAACACCGTTTACTATATATTAAGCGCACCTGACCTTTACCATTTCTCTGTATCTACTACTCGTAATGGCCCTGTATTACAACTAAACAACGGTAGTGGTTCAATGACCGCAGTACCACAAGATGTTCCGTTATTTGTATCAGTTAACGGAACTTTGATTGCTGACTCAAATTATTTCTATGTAGATTCAACATTCAATGTTATTCAGAGTTTGACAGCCGGGGATATTATTACGGTGAGTGGTAGTAAACTTGCATCGTGCCAGCGTATCATAGCGGAGAGCACACCTAGAATTGGTGTACAATTTGGTAAAAGTGTAGATACAAACACTTATGCTACAGAAATATTAATTGGTGCACCGTTTGAATTAAACAGTACAAATCAAGAAGGTGCTGTATATCGTTATACAAACGGTGGCGGAAAGTACGGTATAATTATTGGTACTACTGATACTAACATCACAACTACTAGAACAATTTTAGTTAATGGTTACATGGTAACATTGACTGCAGGTAATGCAACAGTAGTTGCTACTGCAATTAATCAGGCAAATATTACTAATGTACAAGCTACCGCAGTTGATGGTAAGTTAATTATTAGTTTGTTAGATAATTCGTTAGCATCACCCAATAATAAACTTAATGTTACAGTATTAGATTCAGATACATGGGCAGAATTGGGAATTACCACATATACACTAACACAGGTGATCAATGATCCTCATGTACAAGGTACAACTCAATTTGGTAATGTAGTTAAGTTTAATGAATTTAATTCGTTTGTCGTAAGTGCGCCAACAGCTACACGTTATGAAGCAACTACTTTTGATTCCACAGATGATGAAGATTATGATAATGATACATTATTTGATAACAATGCTACACAATGGGTAGACACTTATCAAAATGCAGGTGCGGTGTATATGTTTGATTACTTATCAGTATACAATGAATCATTGGCAAATTGCGGTAATTTTGTATATGCACAAAGTACAAATGATATTAATGAAACATTTGGTAGTCAACCAATGTATGGTCATTCTATAGATTTTAGCGCATCACGTGTAGTTATTGGTACTCCAAACTTTAAACCAGATTCTGTTGCAGGACAAATTGTAACATATTTTAATTCTACAGGAACACCTGATTGGAGTGTATATAGAAGTTCAAGTCCGGTAGTTGATATCAATAGAATTCAAAACATACAATTGTATAGCGCAATTACTAATGCTACATTAGACAATTTGGATTATATCGACCCATTACAGGGTAAAATATTAGGATCAGTAAGACAAAATATTGATGTAGTATCTAATGTTGATCCAGCTGGATATAATAGTCCTGAAAATACTAACGGTTCAATGGTATGGGGATCCGCTCAAGTTGGACAAATATGGTTTAATACGAGTACGACCCGATTTGTAAACTATCATCAAAATAGTATTGTATATAATAGCAAATGGTGGGGACAAATATTCCCGGGTAGTGATGTAACTGTTTATAGTTGGATAACAAGTAACGTACCTCCAATATCATATGCGGGTCCAGGGACACCATATAATATTGGTAATTATGCAATTGAATATACCTTAAATGCAACTGGTATATTAACTCCCATATACTTCTATTGGGTAAGAAATACTAATATTATATTCACTAAACGTGGTAAAACATTAGCAGATAGTATTATTCAATCATATATTGCATCACCGATTAATTCTGGTATTAGTTATTTTGCTCCTTTGGAACAAGATATATTTGCTTTATACAATTGTGGAGATAATATTAATGCTAACGATACAGTATTACATATTGGTTATTCTACTGGAACAAACGATGATGTATCACATAGTTTGCACAATTTAATTCGTACTAATTATGCTGATGATTTCTTACCCGGATTACCTACTACTAATGGATCTGATGTTCCAGAATCATTATATGATAGAATGTTAGATAGTTTATGCGGCGTAGATGAATCCGGGGCAGTAGTACCTGATCCATTTTTACCTAAACCAGTGCAATATGGTATATATGCAAGACCAAGACAAAGTTTCTTTGTCAGTAGATTACTTGCATTGAAAAATTATTTAACATATGCTAATGAAATATTAGCACAGTATCCTATAAGTGAAACACGCAGGTCATTATTCTTATATACTGAGGGTACAACAAACCCATCAACAGTGGATAATCCTAATTGGAATGGTAGTGTATTACCATTCTATAGTACTACCGATTATTGGTATTATATTAATTGGTGGGCAACAGGGTATGATGATAATACTAAATCAGCATTACAGGTAGCTATATATGCCGACTTAGCAACAATAGGTGCGACTGCTGGTTTAATTGTTACTGTTGCAGCAAACGGAGATGGAAAATCAGAAACATATGTATATACTAATTTGAATACATGGGAACGTATTGGTTTACAAGACGGTACTATTGAGTTTAGTAGTAATCTATGGGATTATGCTACAGCCAGATTAGGCTTTGGGGATAATTTCTTTGACACTACTCCGTATGATACATATCCATCACAAGAAACACGAAGTATAGTTAGAGCATTGAATGAAGAAATTTATACTAATGAGTTATTGATTTATAGAAATAAAAGTTTAATTCTATTATTTGAATTCATCCAAAGTGAATCAATTGAATCACAGAATTATTTACCGTGGTTAAATAAAACATCATTTATTGATGTTGGACATACCATACGTGAATTATTACCGTTAGAAGTATTCCAATCAGATAATCAAGATTTCTTAGCTGGGTATATCAATGAAGTTAAACCATACCACGTGGTTATTAAAGAGTTCTTATTTAAGTATACAGGTTCTGATTTATATGCAGGAACTATAACTGATTTTGATTTACCCGCACAATATAATACTGGAGTTCAACAGTTTATTACTCCTGAATTAGTATATAGTAATCCAAGTGAAACTAACCAATATTTACCAACAGATCCTATATGGCAAACTGCCCCGTATTCTGAGTGGTTTAATAATTATGGTTTAGGTATTACCGGAGTTGATAATTATCAAATAACTGTATTAGCATCATATGTTTCATTAAATTCTCCGGCTATGGCTGTAGATAATGCATATGGATTCCCAATTAATGGCACAATATTAATTGGAGATGAATTGATAGGATATTCTAATGTTGACCGTTCAACTAACACCCTAAGTGGGCTAACACGCGGTGTTGACGGTACACCAATAACGGCACATATACCGGGTGAAATAATTACAATAAATTTACCTGCTATATTAGTATTAAACAGCGGTCGTGGTTATACCGAACCTCCTAGAGTAGTTGCATATATTGATACTACTATATATCCAGCACCAAGACGTGCGGCAGTATTGCAAGTAGTAATGAACTTAGATGCAATATTACGTGTAGATGTAATTGATCCAGGTGATGGATATGCAGTATTACCTCAAATTATAATTGATCCATCTGTGTCAGTCTCATTCACTTCGGATGATGTTAATTTATTATCAAATACAATATCATTGCCCTCACCGTTGCTACAAACAGGAGACTTGATAAAATATACTATAGGCACAAATACAACTGCTGTAGGTGGTTTAGATGTTGACCAATATTACTATGTAAATGTTCTAGAATCTACCCCAACATTTGTTATTGCTTTATACACTACCTACAGAGATGCAATTAACGATAGTGACCGTGTAGTATTGTTTGATACTGGCTCAGGTATTAATAATGCATTAAACGTTAGTGCTAGAGCAAGTTGTGTATCAACTTCTTTACCAATACGAGAAAATCAAATCACATTGCGATTTGATAGAACAACTTACAATTCAGAATTAACTGAATGGGAAGGTGGAGCATTTTATGGAAGTTTCTATGCTGGATTGTATAATAATTCAGAAAGAATTTCTAGTTCAAGTATTGGATTACAGTCTACTGCACCGGACATTGATACTATCTTGTCCAGTGCCGCAGGCGCAGTTTTTGAGATTGAAAACGTTACAAATGTTGAGGTAATCGATTGGAGTTCACGTACAAGACTAGTATCGGCTATTAATTCTGGTACTAACACAATAACAATAACTGCCTCTGATGGTGGTGCATCACTAATCAATAGTGATACAATAACTAACCCAACAATAGGTTTTTATATTGGCATGCCAATTCAATTTATAGGAGCGGTTACCGGTAACATAACAGTAGAAACTACATACTATATTAAATCATTAGTCGACGGAGACAAGTTTACTATATCTGCTAGTATATCAGGTGGTGTGCCAGGTACAGTTGTCTCAATGGTTGGAACATCTTTAGGCGCAGCCGGATTAACTGCCTACGTAGGTGAAGTAACTAATACAGCAGTAGTTACTATATTCTATCCAGGAATATTAACTGCTACAGCAACTACAAGTACAACTAATGCAATAACAGTACCGTTAACTGGCAGTGGTTTAGGAGGAACTAACGGGTTCTATACAAATTTACCGTTATTCTTTGTAGGCAATGTATTTGGTGGTGTTATTGAAAATGAAAGATATTATGTTACTACTGTAATAGACAATCAAAGATTTACTATGTCTACAGCAGAAGATCCAGTAATGGTTAGCGTGTATAGTACTGCAGCCAGCACAGACTACATAACATGTGACGATACAACCGGACTATCATTTAATGATCCTATTATATTTAATACCATGAGTGTCAGTGGATCTGCTGTAGCAACGTTTGGTAATATAGTAGATGGTACTATTTATTATGTAAGTGCTATAATTAATGATACTAATTTCCAAATTTCTAGTGTACAAAATGGTGGAACATTTGGCTTAGCTGATCAGGCAGCAGGTACAGGTACAGGATGTACAGGAACAGATCAAAAAGATATAGTACAATTAACTACCGCTACAGGTACAATGACATGTAATGTTGGATTGCCAGTAAGTCCTGGTCAAGTTACTGGTCAACAGTTTACATTCTATCCAACTTCAACTTCTACTGTAACTAATCCTGCATATACTCAAGGTAATTTAATTACTCGCACTATTAAAAATGCATTAGCAGACGGCGATTATCTTGCACTAGAATCTGAAACTGGTGGTATTACAAACATTTATGTAAATATGCCAATTAGATTGTCCGCGTCATATGGTGGATTAAGTACAGGAACAACTTATTGGGTAGTCAACACCGGTACAGTAACTACTGAAGTAATTGAAACTACGTCAGCAAATGTATTAATTTCTACTGGTACTGGTACAGCTGGATTCTATGTTAATATGCCGATAACTTTCACTGGATCTACCTTAGGTGGAACTATTGAAAATACGTTATATTTTGTCAAAACATTAGATATTAATGGAACTGATTTTACTATTTCAGACTCATCTGGTGGTGCAGAACTTGCTCTATCTGCAGGTACCGGGTCAATGACTGCAACTGGTTCATCTTATATTAAAGTATCAGCCACTTTAGGTGGAGGGGTTCTCCCATTATCAAATGCCTCATCAACTACAACATTAACACAATATCCAACATCAAGTCTAACAGTTAATGTAAATTGGGTATTAGGTGGATATAGCGTTGTTATTATTAGTGGGGGCGGAGGTTACGCCATCAATAATACATTTACAGTATTAGGTGCTAATTTAAATGGTGCAACTCCTGCAAATAACTTAGTAATGACAGTTAATACTATTGGATCAAATGGTCAAGTAACATCATTAATCAATTCAGGCACTCCTCCTGAAATAGTTGAACAATATTACTTAAAAGTAATATCAACAACAGAATGTGAAGTATATAGTGATTCATTGTTACAAATCCCAGTAAGTGGAATTAATTTCCCGTTTACTGCAGGTGATTATGCATTATTACCAGAACCATTCTACTTTAATCAAAGTATTGTCAAGTACAATAATAGAGTTTATCAATGTATTATTAGTAATAACGACACAGAGTTTATATTTGGTAAATGGGAAGAGTTGCGTAGTGATAGTAGAAAATTAAATGCCCTAGATAGAATTATGGGTTACTATCAACCAACTATTAATATGCCTGGTGTAGATTTGACACAATTAGTTGATGGCATTATTTATCCAAATAGTACATATAAAGATAATGCATTCCCTCCATCAGAGGAATACACATTAGATACTATCTTACAGGATCAATTGTTTAGTCCGACTGAAGTAGATGTTACTTCTATTGTCTGGGACGGTATTAAATATTTTGCACCTTCTAATACACCAACATATTCAGATATTACTAATAGTACAAATGGCACTACATGGCTGTCTAATAAATTAACAAGTCAACCAATTGGTTTATCTGATATTGTATATGCTGATACAAAATATGTTATAAGTTCACAAAATAATGCAACTCCTATAGTAGTAAGTTCTGACGGAATTGTTTGGACTACTACAGGATTAGAAAATGGAACAGTTTCAATAGGTAATACAAGTTTGAATAGTGTTACTTATTTTAATGGCACGTATGTTGCAGTTGGTGATAATATTGTATCTAGTCTTGACGCTTATACATGGTTAGAAACATATCGAGTCGCTGATATGATTTTATATGGAGTATCGGCAATATCTATTAATAATTTTGATGGCTTTGTTGCTGTAGGAGTTGGCCCTGATTATAGTGTTATCCCTACAATAACCAAAAGTGTTATATTAAAAAGCTTAGACGGAATAACATGGACAAATATAACACCTTCGGCATCATATGAAAATCTATATGGTGTATCTAGTGGTAATAACACTATTGTAGTTGTTGGAAATAATGGAGCAATCTTTACAAGTATTAACGGTAGTAACTGGAATGATATTAGTACCGGTACTGATAACTTAAGAGATATTACTTATTCTGATAGTCTAGGATTATTTGTTATTGTTGGAGAAGGAGGACGTATTGTAACATCTGATGGTAGTACATGGTCCGTAGAAATATCAGGTACTACTGAAAACTTAAATAGCGTTATATGGAATAATGATTTAAGTGAATTTATTGCAACAGGCAATAACAATGTTATACTTAATAGTACAAATGGAACTGATTGGACAATTAGTAACATATTTATTACTGATCCTACTATATATGACGTTCAAGGAGATGCATTTACTTCAGGCTATGGTCCTGAAGAATTAGTACCGGGAGTAGTATCTGATAATCTAACAATGATAGTCACAACTCGTCCGGGAACAGATTGGCCTGTAGCAACTTATCAACATGTTGGATATAATGTTGTAGCTACCACTATAACTCCACTTAGTGGTCAAGTAATCTTTAGTTTTGATAGATTAGTTTTGATACCGGCACAGTTATCAGTATTCCAAATTGATGGCACAACTGGTTTAGCCACACGATTATATGATAATGATTCATTTACAATAGATTGGATAATAAAAACAATTACGTTATCAAGTTCATTGCCTGCAGGTGATTTGATAATGATAGAAGTATATGAAGTTGGTAACGGTGATCAATTAGAAAAATCTAATAGTCAAACTGATCCAATTAGGCTCAACGAAGACACTGGATTTAATGAAATAAATCTAAACTGTAACTATAGCGCAACTCGCACCTCTGGATCAGGAGTTATTATACCCGGAACATCACCGGTTAATGTGATTGCATCGGAGACAGATAGTACAGAAAATTCTATATTATGTGACGATGTAAGATACTTTACGATAAACGATCAAATCACATTTTATGGAGATGTATTTGGTGGTATAGTAGCAGATACTCATTATTATGTTAAAACAGTAAGTAATGTAACAAATAAAATTACAATATCAGAAACTAATCCAGGCGGAGTAGCAGGTCCTACATTTGTATTAACTAGTGATACAGGTTCAATGGATATTGTAATACAAACTGGAAGTGGTGCCCCTTGGACAGATCCAATAGTCTATCACAATGGTACTAAACTTATATTAGGACATACTAATAGAATTACACAAACATCCAGTTCAACTAATTCTATTACATGTAATACTACTGATGGTATGGAAGTAGGTGAACCAATTGTCTTTAGTGATACTATGTTTGGTAGTGTGATATCTCCACAAACAGTATATTATATTGAATCAATTATTGATGCTAATGAATTTACTATTTCTGACACATTGGGAGGTCCTGTATTAGCATTGACTGATGATGCTGGTGGTGCAATTGGAATTACTAATGACTATGCATTTGGCATAGCAAATAATGGAATTTCAGCAAAAATAATATTTGCGGCACAATATGTTGACACAACCGATTATCTAACTTATACTGTGTTTGGTGAAACTTATCCGGATCAATATGGTTATACTATTCCCGAACTTAAAACTTTTATTGCAACAGCGGGACAAACTAACTTTAATTTAACAAATTATGTAGGTGGAGATAATCCAACTAATGCTATAGTAGAAATAAATGGCGTACGTTTAACATTTACAACAAACCCATTAACTACGGACTATACTATTAATTCATCAACTAACGTATTAACATTGACTACCGGAGCAACAGTAAACGATGTTGTTGCAGTTACAAGCTATAATCTAACAGAACGTCAAGATTTTAATACACAGTATGATATAACCGGAGCTACAGTTTCAAATATTATTAATATTAATAATGAAATTACATCTCCTATTGTAACTACAAACGTAACTGTAGTGTCTAGCACTGGTAATTTATTAACATGTCCTGATACTAGTGGATTCATTGTAGATCAAACAATTATATTTAAGGGTATTTCAGTAGGCAATGTACTAACTAATGGTACTGTTTACTATGTTAAATCTGTTACACTACCGTATGATGGTACGTTCACCATCTCACAAACCTTAGGTGGTTCTACATTTAATCCAGGTAGTGGTAGTGGTAATATGATAACATATGTAGGTGGACAACCTGCAGTGCGTGTCACTACTGGCAGCCCGCATGGATTAGCTTCACCGACAGCAAGTGATCAATTAATTAGAATAGATGGTACTTTGGGCTCAGTACAATTAAACAACAATACTTATTATGTACATGTTATTAATGATACAGAAGTTGATTTGTATAATACACCGTACTTGTCTGGTATAAGTGGCGTTAATGATCCAGTAACAAGTATATCTTCATATACATCAGGTGGTTATATGTGGGTAGATGAAACATTTATAGTTGATAGTGTGTGGGAACAAAGTAATGTTGATAGATTATGGGTCACTGTTAACGGATATCGTGTACCGTCATCATCACTATATTTGAATGCTAATAATAATTTAAGTATTTTGGTATCAATAGTGTCAGGTGATAAAATTACTATTACTAGTATGATATCTAGTGCTACACCAAATCAATTGGTATATTTACAGAATGTTAATAAGAACGGTGCCGGAACTGTATATAGAGCCAATACTGATACTAGAACTTGGTTAGTTAATCCATTATACTACACTGATGAGACAATATATGTATCTGATGTGACTAGAATTACAGATACCTTAGTACAAAATGTTGTCGCTCCGGCAGCAGTAGATGGTATTATAAGTATAGGATTAGATGCTGATAAAAATACTATTTCTCAGCTAATAGTGTACAATACTACCACAAGTAGTTATGTCGCATCTAGCAATTATTCCATAGTAATTATTGATTTAGCTCCAATTTTACAGTTAACTAGCGGTGTTGTTGCGGGAAATAGTTTAGTCATAACTACAATTGAAGGCAATTTAATATACATTAACGGCGAACAAATTAGATTTACCGCAGTAGACCTAGACAATAACTCAATAACTGGGCTACAGCGTGGGTCAAATGGTACAGGAATATTAGACTATATACCAAAATATTCTGAAGTATTTGGAATATTGTCCAATAATTTATTACCTAGCGTAAATTACAATTTGACTTGGAATAGCAATATTTACAATGTAACTGATGGAGACCCGTTACAGATTAGCGAAACAAATGCGGCATATTTCTTAAATCTGGGGGTGTCTTAAATGATAAATAAATATATGAGTGATAATAAACAAGAAGATAAAGCTAAACCTGTACAGGAATATGGGCCTAAACCCGACGAACACGGTGGGTTTTACTTCTCATCTCATTTAAAAATAACTGATCCAAACACCAAAGAAGTTTTGGTTCAAACAAGAGGCGATAACTAATGTCAGTAATAACACTATCATATAAAGTAGAGGGGTTTTTAAAGATTTATGACCCTAATAGCGGAGAAGTTTTAGTAGATAAGCATAATGCTATTAACTACGAAAACATGAGTGAGGCCATTGCTGATACATTAAGCAGTCGTGGTTACGGTGAAATTTATCAGATGGCATTTGGGAACGGTGGTGCAAGCGTAGATGAAACAGGTGTAATCACATATCTACCCCCAAATACAACTGGTCAAAATGCAGCCCTATATAATCAAACTTACGCTAAAATTGTAGATGACACTAGTGTTTTTAACTTAGATCCTACACGTAATAAAATGACAGTTTCACATACTACTGGTCGTGTTTACACTGATATTTTAGTACAATGTTTGTTAGATTACGGTGAGCCTGCAGGACAAAATGCGTTTGACAATAGTACTCAAACAGATTCAGCTTATGTATTTGATGAATTGGGCTTATTAGCAAATTACGGAACAGATAATGATGGAAATGTTATCACAAGATTATTAACTCATGTGATTTTTCACCCAGTACAAAAGAGTTTGAATAGACAAATTCAAATAGATTACACAGTCAGAATTCAAAGTTTGACAAATCTAGTGACAATTTAAGATAAATAACAGAATATCGGGATAATTTAATATGGCATATACGATTGTAAAAAGTGATGGTACAGTACTAACGACCATTGCCGACGGTACTATAAACACAACTAGTACATCATTGGGTTTACCGGGCAGAAATTATGCTGGTTACGGTCAATCACTTGATACCAACTTTGTTCATGCAATGGAAAACTTTGCAGATTCAACTCCTCCTGCAAATCCACTACGTGGTCAATTATGGTATAATACAAATGCTAGTACATTGTGCGTATGCCCTGCTGATGGAACAGTTACAGCAAGTTCTTGGATTACCCTAGCACAGTCGGGCGGTGCAGGCACAACTACATTTGGTTCAGTTACCGTTACTGGCAATTTACAAGCAAATAATATTCAAGCGTTAAACATCTCAAATGCTGACTCAATATTTACTAGATTGTTATCCGTTAGTGCTACAGCTTCCATCACAACAGCTAATGTCACAACTGGTAATATTATTACATTAAACACATCAAATATAACAACAGGTGCAGCAGGAACAACTGGATCTATGGTTGGTACTTGGACTCTTACAGGAGGTTCCGGTGGCACTTCAAATGCCTTCATAGTTACCGGTGGTGTTATTAATGCTCTTAACGGTATTAAAGCAAACGGTTACTATTACGCTAATGGTGATCCATTCAATCCATCAGGTACATATAATAATGCTAACGTGTTTGACTATTTGACTGGTTCAAATTCAGTAGCACAATTTACAGGTAATATTGCCCCTACTAAAATTACTACAAGTAATATTGCAGGCGGTGGAACAATTTTTGGTGTTTGGACATTGGGTTCAGGCGCAAGGTTAAATGCAACATATGCTGACTTGGCAGAACGCTTTGAATCAGATAGTCCATATGATGCTGGTACTGTAGTAGAATTAGGTGGTGACGCAGAAATTACAGCAGTGGTACATGAATTAAGTGAAGATGTATTTGGTGTTGTATCAAATACTGCGGCCTATCTGATGAACGCCGGAGCAGGTAATGATGATACTCACCCCGCAGTTGCTGTGGGTGGTCGAATACATGTTAAAGTCACTGGTAAAGTTTGTAAAGGTGATAGACTGGTAAGCGCAGGCAACGGCATTGCTCGGTCAGCAACACCGGGAGAAGCAACATCATTCAATGTAATTGGTCGTGCTTTAGCTAATAAAACTACTGATGGTGTTGGTACAGTAGAAGCATTTGTTTCAATTAAAGGATAAAAGATGAGTTACGCACAATTTGGAACAATTCAAGCCGATGATTATAACGCTTTAGTAGGTGCTAATCCTGGCGGAACAGCTAATGTATTAAATACAGTATGGGCTACTGGCAGTTCGGGTGCAGGATATGGACAAACTGCTGAAGCAAATGTAGCAGTAGGAGATACAGTAACCGCTACAAAATGGGCTAATTTAATTACTAAAACATCAAACTCAGCCGCTCATCAAAGCTCAAGTATTACTAGTGTAACAGCACCGTCGGCCGGAAATACAATTACATATAATGCAAATGTTGTTACAAATTTACAAACAATTTATACAAACAGACGAAATGCAGTGTCACAAAGTGCAACCAGTTCAAATACTGCAACATACGCTTCTACGTGGTTAAATGCAATAACATTTACTCATACGGTTAGTTTTGCTAACGGTGATGCCGCCCGCTATTTCTTTAATTCAGGTGGACAATTAGCTATCACGTGCGCTCATCCAGTTGGTACTGGTATTAATTTGTTATTGAATAATCTAGCAAGTAATGTTGGTACAGTTGTATTAAGTTCACCGATAACAGGTGCTGCTAGTATTGCAGGTACTTCTTATAACGGTGTTACTAAAGTAGGAGGGGGAGGTTCTACTCCTACTATATCAACTAACAGTGGTTATTATAATTGGACAACCGCTAACGCAAATGTGTTTTATCAAACTGCTAGTACAGGACCTGTCGGATACCTATCTACAAACATTAATATTTTTGTTAAAACAAATGGTACTCAGGGTAGTAATGGTGATACAGGTAGTATTGTTACTATATACACAGTTTGGGATGAAATTCCAAACGGGTTAACCGTGTCGACCGGATCTGCTACAACGGTAACAATACGTCCACCCGAAACTACATATATTGCTAACACTTGGGGAACACCAACTGTCGGTGGTACAGTAACAGGCACTTAATTTTTTTCAATAGCACATCATTCATCTAAATACTTCTAGGAGTGTTTAATGGATACCAAACTTTTAATTAGCGAGGCTAAGGCCCGCTTCAATCATAATAGCGCAAAAGCGCAACTAAAAGACAAATACGATGGCAAATTTATTATTGCCGAACAGGGCGGACTATGGAAAGCTAGCCCAGAACTTATCGCATTTTTAAATGCGTTAGATGATAACTTTGTAATACTAATCGACAACTTCAATAACCCAGTGCAAGTTAACCGTGACCAATTACTAGCTGTGTTAAAAGATACATACAGTAAAGTTATGCTTGAATGGTATAAAGAATGGAAAGAAGTTGAGACTGTACGATGAGCAAAGGTGCAATATTATTTGCGTTTAATTCCCCCAAGTTCAATTACTATGACATGGCAGTTGCTACTGCTAAACGCATTAATCATTTTTTAAATCTTCCAGTAACTCTAGTTACAGATGAAGAATCATTACCATCAATACAATCATATACTTTTGACAAAGTTATAGTCACTAATGCTGATAAAAATAACATACGTGAACATAGTATTTGGATCAATAAGGGACGCTATCAAGCATATGCTTTTAGCCCATATGATGAAACTATTCTGCTAGACACAGATTATATGGTTAACTCAGATAAACTGTTAAGAACGTTTAATTTATATGATGACTTTTGTTGCCATGATACTACTAGTTACTTAATGCAACCGGGTGTGGCGCAAGAGGTACTAAGTTCATATAGTTTTAAAACATTATGGGCTACAGTAGTTACATTTAAAAAATCTAATCGGTCCAAACAAATATTTGAATGTTTAGAAATGGTACAAAAGAACTATGACCATTATTGTGATATTCATAGTTTTGTTGGTGGAGTATATCGTAATGATTATGGATTAACACTTGCCTTGCGTATAGCAAATGGACATAGTGATAGTCCACGTGATATAATACCATGGAACTTAGTACATGTTGGTAAAAACACAACAATATATAGAGACGCCGAGAATGAGTTCAATACAGAATATACTGTTATGTATGACAATTGGCAACGTGGCAAAATACGCAAAGAATATATAACAATTAAAGATATGGATTTTCATGTTATGAATAAAGAAAACTTTATGGAGCTAATAGCATGACTAGAGGTTTTGTAATTATGGCACAGGATACTAAAAAAGTCAGTTATACTAAATGTGCTAAAGCATTAGAGTTAAGTATCAAAAAGGCAATGCCCAATGCTAATGTAACCATCATAACTAGTGATATGTTACCACATGGTGATACAGGTGGTTATACAAATGATTGGCAAGTATATGAAGCAAGCCCATACGATGAAACAATCAAACTAGAAGCAGATATGATTATTCCACGTAATATTGAACATTGGTGGGACATATTAAATGTTAATGATGTAGTAGTATCAACTACTATTAGAAACTTTAAAGGTGAACTGTCTGACTGTAGAGTATATAGAAAGTTTATTGATGAGAATATGTTACCGGATACTTATAATAGCATAACATACTTTAAAAAATCAGAAACAGCTAAGTTATTTTATACAGTAGTAAAAGATATTTTTGAGAATTGGCAAGAGTATAAAGCTATACTGAAATGTAATCCAAATGAAGAAGTATCAACTGATTGGGTATATGCAATAGCTTGTCACATTGTGGGAGTAGAAAAGACTACTTTACCAAACTTTAATGAGATGGGTATGATTCATATGAAACAATATGTTAATGGTATCCCTAGTGAAGATTGGACTAAAACACTAGTGTATGAAATATTACCGGAAACTATTAGAGTGAATACTTATCCACAATTGTACCCGTTCCACTATCATATTAAGTCGTTTAGTGATAAAATATTAGAAAGTTATTAATGGAAGAATTTGTAATTTGGGAAGCACCTCCCATCATTAAACCCGAGTTCAGATTATATTATGATGAGCGAGGTAATGTATTATTTTATACATGTGAAAAGCCTGAGGGTAATTATGTCGTTATAGATGCTAGCACATTTGCTCAAGGACGGCCTGATATTAAAGTAGTAGACGGTAAAGTAGCAGGGCAAATTGCCGGATCAATCGTATCTAAATTAGTGAATGATGGTGAGGGTACAACTTGTGCCAGTGAAGATTTAAGTATTGTAGTAGATAGTTCTTATGATAACATAATTAAATGGAAATTAAAAACATATGAACTCTGAAGATATTATTGATGTAGCTGATTTAGATTGTGTCTATCTCAGCTATGATGAGCCACAAAAAGAAGAATTTTGGTTAAAGATTAAGAACATGGTGCCCTGGGCAAAACGTGTCGATAGTGTTAAAGGCAGTGATGCCGCACACAAAGCCGCAGGTGAAGCAAGTGACACTGAACGTTTCATCCTAATTGACGGCGATAATATGCCAGAAGAAAGTTTCTTCAACTTACAATTAGATTTCACAGACAAAGATCCTAACTATAAGATAGCGCAATATCGTTGGAAAGCGATTAACAACATTAATGGACTACGCTATGGTAATGGCGGAATGAGTTCTTGGACAAAAACTTATGTGCGTGAAATGAAAACACATGAGCATCAGACTGAAGGTGATGTTTCACGGATAGCTGACTTTTGTTTAGACAGCAAAGATAACTTATACTGGACAATGTATGATTGCTACTCTACTACTTATCCTAATCATACTCCGTTTCAAGCGTGGCGAGCTGGATTCAGAGAAGGAGTAAAAATGGTTCTTGACCGTGGAGCAAAACCCACAGTAGATGCATTAAAAGAAACAGTTGCAAGCCGCAACTTAAACAATTTAACCATTTGGCATAATATAGGACGTGATGTAGAAAACGGGGAGTGGGCTATCTATGGAGCACGTCTCGGTACATATATGACTATGCTTACTGAATGGGATCCTGCTAACGTTCAATGGTTTGATAACTATACAGTATTATGGGAAGAACATTCACATAGAGATCCTGATCGTGAATCAGCGTTGCTCGGAGCCGCATTGAATAACAAATTGGGACTACCAATGCATAATTTTGATGGAGGACAAAGCAAGTTCTTCAAACGTCATTATAGTGCCGATAAATATAATCTCGGGCCGCTAGTAAAAGAGATGGATGTTATTAGAAAAATAGAAGGATGGTAATGGAACACAATTATATTAAGTTAGCACACAGTAACCCTACACATGAAGAATGGTTTGTCGTTAATTGGTGTATGGGTAATACGTGTAACTTTGAATGTAGTTATTGTCCAGAGAATCTTCATTCAGGCGACATTAAATGGCCTGAATTAGATAAAGTTAAAGAATTCATTACACGTGTAGTAGAACAAGTTGCGCCACGCAAAGTTTACTTTGAATTAACCGGTGGAGAAGTAACGCTATACAAACATTTTGTAGAGATATGTAAGCATTGTACTGAATTGGGTGCTAAAGTAGGATTGATTAGCAATGGCAGCAGAACATTACGTTGGTGGGAAGATAACAAACAATACTTTGACCATGTATGTTTAAGCTTTCATCCCGAGTTTGCTGATGCCGACCATTTTGTCCAGGTAGTAAAAGTATTACATGATGATGTACGTACTCATGTAAACATTATGATGAGTCCGGATAAATTTGACTTTTGTTATGCTGTAGCTAATAAAGTTAAGGGTATTGGTAATATTAGTATGGCATTGCAACCATTGATACATGATTTTGGTGATACATTGTATGATTATGATGAATTTCAAAAGAAGATTTTTGATAAACAACATGAGTTGATTGTTAAGCATATCAAGTATACCAAGTCGTTTGATTATTATCGCGGCGCAATGAAGATGATTAAAGAAGATAGTACGGAAGTTGTTTCAAGCGCACATAGATTTATTAGTCAAAAAACTAATGATTGGAGTGGGTGGAAATGTTATGCTGGTGTGGAGCAAATTATTGTAGATTTGGGCGGTAACATATACCGAGGTTGGTGTAGAGTTGGCGGAAAGATTGGTAATATCTTTGAGAATTTCGAAGTACCTAAAACGCCAGTAGTATGTAATAAAACAATGTGTCATTGTAATTTTGACATAATGAGTACGAAAGAACTATGAGTGTACATAGATATTGTCTATTGGGATTACCCAGATGTGGCAGTCAGTATATTTCAGGTATAATTAATTCAAATATTGCAGGTAATATGCAAAATTTAGCAGAACCATTTACACATTGTCATAAGTATAATATAATTCAAAAAAACAACTTTTTATATGTATCATCAATATTTCCAAAGTTTAATTCTCACCAACAACAAATTGATTATGTTCTTGCCCTATTAAAAAATAGCAATCAACAACAATCATTGGTTTTAAAAGTATTTTTTACAAATAAAATTTTTTCATTCTTACAAGAAATACTAGATACGTTGAAGCAATTAGGGTTTAAATTTGTAATTATAGAAAGAGAAAATATAGAACATCATTTATTAAGTTGGATAGTTGCTGAGGCTACTAACAAATGGTCAACTGATGATGGAATACATAAGGATCTGATAGACCTATCTACCTATAATTTAACCAATGTAGAATTTTTATATAAGGATATTTTAAAATTTCATAAAGTTATTGAAGAATATGGAATTGATGCTGACATTATCAGATATGAGAATTGTATAGAAGATTTAACAACATACCTACAAAGACCAATTAATTCAAATATTCGCCTTAAAAAGCAATTACCCAATAATCCTTATGATATAATAAAAGAGCCAGAAAAAGTAAAAGATTTTATAAAAAAGTTAATAACATGAAAACAATACCAATAACAAATGCGGTAGACAAAGTTAGTCCATTAGACACTATATGTGATTTAAAATGGAACTATCCTATTTTTAATATGGATAGAGGTGAGTTCCGTAGTTGTTGCCGAACCCCCGGTAATAAAGTAACTGAAGAAGAACTAAAAGAACACGGAATAGATGCATTTCTTAATAGTCCCAAAATGAAACAAAGTCGTTTAGATTTGGCTAGTGGAATAAAAAATGCAGACTGTAGAACATGTTGGCAAATTGAAGATAGTGGAATGCCTGGCCCGCGACAAGGAGAAAAACATTTTTGGTATCATATGAAGGTTAATAATCACTTACCACAAAAGATTCAATATAGTGATGACCGATTAGAAACTGTTTTAGGAACAATCAAAAATATAAATGATCCTAGATTAAAATCTGACACCCCTTATATGTTAGAGATTAGTTTAGGTAATACATGTGATATGAAATGTATGTATTGTAATCATCATTATAGTACACAATGGGCTACTGAAGAAATTAAATTGGGACGTATATCACAAGAACAATATGATAGAGAATTCCCCAAAGCTCCTGAAATTTTTAATGAGAAATTTTGGGAATGGTTTAATGAAGTTGGGGTTAAACATTCAAATAGAATAGGTATCATCGGTGGTGAACCGTTGATTATGCCTGAATTTTACACATTTGTAGATAAGTTAATAGAAGCAAAACAAAACTCACCTATTAAACGTGATACTAGTTTGTGGATAGTAACTAATTTAAATACCCCTAAAAATTATTTAGAAAAGTTTTTACAGTATTTGCCTAAGTTATCAGAAACATTTAATGTTGAAATATTAGTCAGTATGGAAAGTGTAGGAACTAGGGCTGAATATATTCGTAATGGGGTAGATTGGAACAAGTTTACAACTAACTTAGATACATTATTATCACGTAAAGATGTTAATTTTAACTTTGGTTTTATGCCAGCAATTAACGCACTAAGTATATCTTCACTTAAAGACTTTGTGATGTTTGCTGAGAGTTTATATCATAAATATGGTCGTCCTGTTGCAATTAAACAAAGCATAGTTAACTTCCCTAGTCAGCAAAGCCCCTTCATTTTGACACCTGACTTTGCAAGATATGTTGATGAATGTATTGAATATATGGAACCAAAGATTCCTGAAATGCCTGCAGTACCCGATCATTTTGGACGTTGGGATTCATTTGTAGAGTTTATTAAACCGTTAAGTGAAAGTTTAAAAAATAACACAATGGACCGAACAAAGGATCGTAAACATTTTGTCAATTGGTTTAATGATTTTGATAATCGTAGAAAAATGAATTTACTTGAAACGTTTCCGGAATATGCTGATTTTTACAATATGTGTAAGGGTCTATGATGGACAAGAGAATATTTCAATCATTGGTAGGTAAAGAGACATTAACAGATAATGGCAATACAAATAAGTTATCAATTCAGAATAAAAAAATAATAGTAGAGGTATTAAATCAGCACTATGATTTGAACATCAAATCACCTGCTGATGTTGATATAAAAAATGCTGTACCCAAGAATTTTTGTTTATATCCTTTTATTCATTTAAATATTGATCCTGATGGTAGAGGAAGACCTTGTTGTAAATATAAAGTAGGAGATGCATCTTGGCAACAAGATGTACCTAAACTACCTGATGTGAATATATCTGAGATATGGCATCAACCTGAGTTGCAAGAATTAAGAAGTCAATTTTTAAGAAATGAAAAACCTAGCGGATGTAAGGCATGCTGGGATGAAGAAGAAGCAGGTATTATTAGTATGAGAAAACTATATGAGAATGGTGGTCATTCTCATCCAGAAGCTACCTTTTTCTCGCATATACCTAGAAAAAGCCCTAAAAATTTAGATTTAAAACTTAGCAATATTTGTAACTTGAAATGTAGAATATGTACTCCGTTTTTAAGTAGTCAGTGGATTAAAGAACATAAAGATTTAAATATATCAGATGCCAACTCATTAAAAATATACACAAGTAATTCTAAAGAAAAATTGTCTGAAAATATAGAGAATTTTGAAATATTAACCGAATGGGCAAGAGATATAAATCATTTAGAATTTTATGGTGGAGAACCGTTACTACAACAAGAACACGATAGAGTATTGGATATCATCTATCAACATGGTAGACCTAATATAACAGAATTATTCTACAATACAAACGGCACGATTTGTGAAGAAAAATTCTTTAAAATTTGGAAAAACTTTAAAGAGGTTACTATTAGTTTAAGTATAGATGATATAGGAGATAGATTTGAATATCAACGTAAAAATGCCAAATGGGAAGAAGTTCAAAACAATATTGCCCTATTTAAAAAATATAAAACGCAATATGGAGTAAATTTACAACTTCAACTGTATATTACAGTGGGTATATATAATGTATTTTATCTACAAGAAATACTAGAAGAATTAAAAAAGTTTGACTTGCCTGTAGTATTCAATATGGTACACTACCCGCATCATTTTAGTTTAGTAAACTTGCCGGATTTAGTTAAACCTACTATAGAAAATATACTTCAATCTATTGATGCTACTGGTATTAGATTTTTAAATTGGAGTCCTAATATTGATAATTTAATACGATATATGAATGATAGAACATATGATCCTAATGAATTTAGTAAATTTTGGGAATCAACTAAAGTACATGATATTTATAGAAAAGAATCTTTTGAAAATACCTTTCCTGAATTATATAATTTTCTAAAAGAGTATATATGAGTTTACCTAATACATTCTGTGCATTGCCCTGGATTAACATATCAACTGATGTTAACGGGTCGTTACGCCCGTGCTGTAAATTTGCACAACCTAATCCTTCTAATGAATATCAATTGCCTAATATGAAAGAGGGTAGATTAGATGTGTTATGGAATGATATACGATTTCAAACATTAAGACAATCATTTCTTGATGGTAAAAAGCCTAAAGAATGTCAAAGTTGCTGGGATGAAGAAGCTGCCGGCATTCCTAGTTTTAGAGTTCAATGGGCAATAGATAAAAAAGTAGATACTACTAATATGGTATTCAAACCCATAGCCGATAGTGGACCTCGTGCAATGGATTTAAAACTAAACAATGTGTGTAATCTAAAGTGTAGAATATGCGGCCCGCAAGCAAGTTCAACCTTTTTAAAAGAATTCCAAGAACGGTTAAATATCACAGTTCAAGGTAGCGATTATTGGATTAGTAATAAGATATTAGGTACTGCAAATGAAGAAGTTATTAATGCGTGGGCAGAAGATTTAGTTCATTTAGAAATCACCGGCGGTGAACCAATGGCTAGTCCTGAAAATATTAAAGTGCTAGATTTGTTGATTAAATCAGGCAAGGCAAAGAATATCACTATCTTGTTGAATACGAATGGTACATTGTATAATAAGAAATTCTTAGACCATATTCTTCAATTTAAACAAATAACAATGTGTATATCTGTTGATGATTTAGGCCCTCGCCTAGAGTATGAACGTTATCCTACTGAGTGGAATACTATACAAGAAAACATTTCTAAATTTATAGAATTAAGAAAATCTAACAGTAATTTATCGTTAACATTATGTCCTACTGTTAGTTTATTTAATGTATATTATTTAACAGATTACTTAGAATGGGCCAATACATTAGAGATTTTCACTTATTATAATATACTGCACTATCCTCCTAGTCATAGCATAAAGAACCTACCCGACAGATTAAAAGAATTAGTATCAGTCCGTTTAACAGCTAAGGAATTTGATATTGTTAAAAACTTCTTGCATTTAACTAGAGATAATGATACACTAATTAACGAATTTATTGATAAGAACGAAGAATTAGATAAATTTAGACAGCAAGATTTTAAAACTACATTTGGAGAATGGGGCAAATTAATTATGGAATACAAAGATGAATAAACTTACACAAGAACAGATTGCTTCATATAATGTTAAACGTAAAGAGTTTGACCAAAGTAGAGAAATAAACACAATTAGTCCGTGTGTTGCACCTTATAACAATATGTACTTTACTACTGAAGGTCGTGTTGCACCTTGCTGGCTATTAGTAGGATACTTAGATACATGGCGACCTGATCGTAGTATTAAAGACATATGGTTTGGGGAAAAGTTTAATGAGTATAGAAATAATCTTAAAGAAGGTATCTTTAATAGTGAATGCAGAGTATGTAAACAAAAGATAGAAGCAGATACGTGGCCGTTGGCTTTGGCATATGATAACTTTAGTGTAAAAGAATATCCAACCTTATTAGAGTTAGAATTAAGCAATCAATGTAATTTAGAATGTGTAATGTGTGAAGGTAGATTAAGTTCTGGTATTAGAAAAAACAGGGATAAACTACCCCCCATGCCAGTGGTATATGATGATAGCTTTGTAGAACAATTAAAAGAGTTTATTCCTCATTTAGAAGAACTACGTTTTAACGGTGGCGAACCCTTCGCACAAAAAATTGTATATGATATTTGTATGTTAGTAGCAAAAATAAACCCATCATTACGTATAAATATAGCTACTAATGGTACTGTATATAATAAGCAAGTTAGGGAAATACTAACAAAGTGTAACATTCATTTGAATATTAGCATTGATAGTTTAGATAAAGATAACTATGAATCAATACGGATTAACGGAAACTTTGATGATTTGATGGAAAACTTTCAGACGTTTAGAAAATATTGCCATGACAATAATCGTGGACTAAGTGTGATGGTTAATCCTATGAATAACAATTGGTGGGAGATGCCAAATTTTGTAAAATTTACAACAGATAATGAAGTTCATTTGTGGTATAATACCATACATCATCCTGAGCATTTAAGCATTTGGAAATTACCAAGTAAAGATATAAGTGTTATGTTACAGACTTTGGAGCCATTAGTAGAAGAACTTAAACCAAATAATAATTCAAACCATGTAGCACACGGTAATTGGGAGAAGTTAAATCATTTTGTACATAAACAGATAGCAAACTGGTATACTAAACAGTTAGCAAGAGAACAGGAAATAAATAAAAAAATAATAAAAATTAAACCTATATGAAAAAAATTATTTTAAATGGTTGTAGCTGGATTGCCGGGGACGAAATAGTATGGGAACAATTTTTAAATCACAAGGGATTGGATAAAAACGACCCGGCATATGGATGGAATATTACTAGTAACTCAAGTTCAAACTTTGGGGTTTTATTAGATGAATATAGAAAATCATATAGGCCAATGTTTAATCAACGCGGGATGCTTGCTAATAAATTAAATACAGAAATCATTGATTTATCCGAAGATGGTAATTCTAATGATAACATATGTATGACTACCATTAATCAGGTTTTAAGCATACATAAGGAAAATAGACATAATTACCATATTATTGTTGGGTGGACAGTTAGAGAAAGAAAGCTATTGTTTATTTCTGGTAGTACTTGGGAAAACATTCATGTTAATCATGTTGAAAAAACTTCACCAAAGTGGAATCAGTTAAAAAACCGAATAATAGGAAACATTGTAGAAGATACAGACAATGATTGGTATCTAAATTATTTTAAAAATGTTATATTATTAGAAAGCTTTTTAAAAACACAGAATATTTCATATACCTTTTACAGAAGTTTAGGATCAATTGATGATTTTTATGACCATAATCATGCAGGTATTAAAGATATGTTTAAGGTAAATTTGAAGGGAGTTATTGGAAATCATATAAGATTAAACAATCTCTTACCGACAGTTATTGATAGTAATAATTGGTTAACTTTTGGTGATCCCCAAAATGACCAGCATGCTTCCATTGCTTCAGATTCTTGGACACAATATATGATAAAAACATTTCAATGGCAATGGTATATTAAAAAAGATAATCGTCACCCCAATTTACAGGCTACTAAAATGTTAGTAGACATCATAAAAAATCACATATTAAACAATAATTTGCTATCATAGCTTTTTAAAAACCCCGATAGATTCCCGAGTACTCACAAAATCAAACTCTTCAGCCAGTACTGAATTATAGGTATCATATACATCTTTTGATTCTTTCTCATTATATGGATGAACAATAATATAACCATTTTGTTTTATAATTGATTTCCATTTAGACACCAGTGCTGTCAATGATTGTATATCAAATTTAGATATAATACACAAATCTATAGGTTTATCTATAACATCCAAGTCACTATCATGTAGTATTAATTTATTAGTACGACCAGTAATATGTTGATGGAATAATATACCAGAAGGGTCATCTTCTAATGCTCTTTCTAAAGTTTGAAGATACACTGCACCGTCTGCTTCATTTATGTTTGATTCTATGCATATATCTATTAATTGACGTTCTACCCATGGCCTTATATATCCAAACTCTTTTTTAATATTTTCATTGTTAAACTCATTAAAAGCATGTATTTCTACTATGGATGGTGAATCATTAAGTATAGATACTCTGCCGCCCATATTTGAAGATGTATCTACTGCTATGCTATTAGCAGGGAGTCGTCTAGCAATATTATTTAATAGTAACCTATCTTGTATACCTAATGATGAGAAGCACCCTCCTAATGTTAATTTGTTAGTAAAAACATTATCTTCTGATTTGATATAAAAAACTTTATTAGCTTTTACTTTGGTACCAGAAGTCCATACTCCTGTAGATTCATAGGTATGCTCAAACCCATTAGTGTCTATAATATCCTTGAAATTATTTATAAATCTATAGTGATTTTTTACTTCATAATTTCCCTCATCATTAATTTTAAACCAAATATCTGCTTCATATTTCATAGTAGACGGTACTATAGCAAAAATAAAATCTTTATGATCTAGGTAATTATTAAATTTAATTGAAATTTCATACCCGCCACGCACTCTCCATAACATACGTAAGAAGCCAAATACCTCATTCATTACACTATCAGCAAATTCACCGTGCTCTGACTTAATAATATTAAAATCAAAGTTCTCGTATTCAACTGAATTGTTAATATATTCGCTATCAAAAGTAACAGTAAAATGATCGGTAATATTACCTACTTTATGTACATTAGTCAAGGTACCACCGTATTCTTTACAAATATATAACCACATATGCATTAATTTAATTCTAATAAATCTATGTAATTTTGTATTAGTTAAATCTAACGTATACCATCCTCCTAGCCAAGATGTATGTCTGGGGTTTAAGTTATATTTTTCTCTATCGTCATATGCTGAACCCATATTATCACCTAGGCCTGGTCCAGGGCTGACTGCCATGATTCTACTTCTATGATTCCAAAGCATATTAAAGCTATGTGTAAAAGCCTCAATATCTTCACCGGGTGCACCTATAACCCAACAAGCAGAAACCTTCATTCCTACTTTTTCTGAGTCAATTAAGTTTTGATTTATTTCTGCTACTGTATTCTTTTTATTAATAGCTTTAAGAACTTTATCACTTCCGGTCTCAATTCCATAATTAAAGCCCTGACACCCTGCATCAGCCATGGCCTGATAAAAGGCTAGATCCATCCTGCCATCTGCTCTAGCATAACCCCACCAAGTAAAACCAAGCTTTCTTCTTTTTAATTCTTCACAGAAATTTCTAAATTCTTTTAAGTTACCATTCATTAAACTGTCAACAAATGAAACAAAATTTATACCATATTTTTTAACTTGAAATTCTAATTCATCTACTACGTTATTAGCACCCCTGTCTCTAAATTTCCAGTAATATACTTCAGTGCAATAGCTACATTTAGCAATACATCCCCTGCTAATCTCAGCGCATATACTGTTCCTCCCCCAATACTTAGTTAGGTCAAAATCACTATAATCAGGATACGGCAAACTATCAATGTCTATACGTGTATCACTATATAAACTTCCTATTGCAGGTTGTAATGGTTTGATACCATTTTCCCAATTCTCTAAAAAATCTAATATGTTTTGTTCACTTTCCCCGATGAAATAGTAATCTACCTCATCTGGTTTTTTATAATAGTGTTCATGGCATTCAGGTCCTCCCATAACGATTGTAATATCCGGACGTCTTTTCCTGATTTCTTTAATCATCCACCTAGTAGGTAATACATTTGTATAGTATGTGCTAAAGCCTAATATGTCCAAGTCTGTTGCTAATAATGTTTCTAGGTATTCTCTTAATATTGGTTCATATGTGGGATGGATGCGTATGTAATATTCTGGATCTTGCCACCACCAATAGTTTGCCCCGTTCCAGGCGTCTGCTAAATCAGAATTTGCATCTTTAAGAGCATAATGCGAATCTACATTAAAATCATATACTGATGTTTTATAGCCTGCCTCTCTTATCAAACTAGACAGTCTAGCAATATTATAAGGGGGCATATAAATTGCCCAGCTACCTAATACGCATATAGTAAATTTAGTCTTTCTAGTATATGTGTTAACATCTACAGATTTTACGTTAAGTCTGGGCTTTCTTATTTTTTCTATATCTGTGTTTTTTGGTATTAAATTTTGAGCAATCCAGGTATCTTTATCTAGCATTTCTTTTTATCTCATGTTGTAATTCTGGAACAATATTTAAAATATTGTTCTTCCTGATAGTTTCCATAAGCTCAGTGTATTCTACCCACTGTCTATGTATCTCATCTCCGAGATATATACTATTTAATGTATTAATAACAACATCAAACTCTTTATTAATGTTATGGGTTGTATAGTATTCTATTAAATATTGGCGAGTACTATCAGATAAAGTGTTCATGGATAGATATGCTGGTTGTTGTACAACGTTTTGAAACCCTGTTTCAGTAACTATCTTATCATATTTCTTAGCTAATTCATTCCTCCAATCACGTATTTCAACAAGACTGAATGCGTTATAATTCATGGCCGAAGCACTAGTACGTATACTGACATTGTTAAGGACATTAACCTTAGCAATTACTGGTTCTATATCATCAAATTTAGCGTCCCCGTATCTAATATAATTAAATAACTCCCCGACTCCGTCTACAGATATCAAAAATTCTACATGTTTGCATTTGCTTAATAAGTTAATTATTTCGTCTGTGATATACGTTCCATTAGTGACAATATAAATGTTTATATTTTTCAATAACCCTTGCTCGTCCATGTATTTTAATACTGCAACTGTTTCAGAATTTAAACAAGGTTCGCCACCTTTAAAGCTAATAGTACGAATATTTGACAAATCAAGCTGTTTCAAATTTTCTACTACTAGTTTAGGATTTGGTAAATGCATTCTTGTAGTTTGATATCTAGTATTGTCGGTAAATTCAACGATTGAACGGAAATTATATATTCTTTCTTTTTTATCATCTGAATATGATTCTGCTAAGTCTCTTGCTTTTTTACTGTCAATAACCCACTTGCTACTGAACCCGGCATGGCAATGAAGGCAAGACAGATTACAAATATTACTACCATTAAATTCAATATAAGTTAGATTGTTATTTTCCCAACCTTCAACATCAATTGTACCATTAGTGTATGCTTTGCGAAGACTAAATCCACTAGAATCTTCAATAGCTTTACAATCTAAACACTCACTTGGCCATTCTTTATCGTACATTTTACGTTTTAATTCAGTCCATCGTTCACTCTTAATGATTTCAGATAACGACTGTTCTTTTATGTTGCCCATAAATTTACCTTGAAAGTAACAACATGGTCTAACACCCTTATGTGTATCAATTAGTACTGATGCTATTGGAGCAGTACACAAAACATTTTTAATCATTTTTTATATACGACCATCCAACTAATGCTCTTTTTTCAAAAATATTATTTTTTAAAAAATTATCGCTACAATGAAATGCTTCACGCGGCATCACTAATAAATTTCCTTTTTTCCATGGATAAATTGTATCTATAGAAAAATAACTAATTTGTGCTTGACTTTCATGTGTCAAATATCTATTATATGTATCTGTTTCAATAAAATTACAAGGTGTTATGTTTTCTTTATCTCTCCAATTATGCCAATTTTTAGTATATTCAGCACGTTCATTAAACACTACTGTATTACTATTATAATCTGATAAGGGGATAAGAAAGGTGTAACCTAACTCAAATCCTTCTTTCTTACTGTGCAAATATGCATTCGGGTCACTATCATCATATGCATCTGTATGTATACCGTATGGTAGATATGAATTTAATATATGCCAACTGTCACAAAAATGTTCCTCTTTTAATAGATTGTTAATTTTGGTTGTTAAAAAGTCACACACCAAATCTTTATTTGTCGGACCCGGATACACATATAATGCTTGACATTTATTGCCGTCATATGGTGCAGGCCACAAGTCCATGTCCACATACTTTCTAAAATTAGTTTCTAATTCAAATATCTCATCATTTGTTAAGAACCCATCAAATATTTGAGTTTTTTTCATTTTCTATCCCCAAATAATATATAATCTTCTTTAGTATAGCCTTCCATTACTTCACTACCTGATCCCGTATTTGGCATACTAGTTTTGTTATTCAAATCTCCGCGAATAGGAACAATAGCCCATGTACAATAATCACTAAAGTGCGGCAATGACTTTAACTCAGTTTCTAAACTTAATGTTTCATCACGGTTGTGAGGAGCCATCATAAATTTAACTTCTAAATGGCCGCAATCTCCATGTTCTGCTTTCTCTTTGGCAATAGCTTCAACTACTTTAACAAACTTTTTTCTGTCATAGAACTCATAATGAACACTTAAATTCAAGTCACCGTAATGTATAACTTCTTTGTAATAGTCAGGTAAACGACTTCCGTTGCTATGTAAACTAACATGATGCCCACATGCATTTAAGTAACGTAACCAATCTAGGAAATCTTTGTTAACAGTGGGTTCTCCTCCACTGATAATGAAGTTAACGCTATCGCCTTTAGTGAATTTTTTCTCAATCAAGTGTGTGGCTTTCATTAGTTCTTCTAATGACTTATGAGGATCTGTGTTATTATGAATCCATGGCCAGCAATAGCTACAGTCATAGTTACATCTACGACCTATTTCCCAATATATTTGTTTTTGTGTGCTAGCATGAGTACGTTCCATACCAACATATTCTGTTAAGTTATCATTACGTAATTCAGGTTGAGCAGGTAATCCCTGACCTTTTCTTAGTATCGGTTTAAATTCTATGATGCTAGTTTTGGGTATGAATAAGTCAGCACCACAACTGCATACGTTTTTAGTACAATCAATCCAATCTTCAGGGACAATAAAATCATCCCAAACGCTACCCAATTTACCACCTACACGACAGCTAGCAGTCCATACACCCCCATCCATATCAATGAATAAGCTATCAACTCCGGCACCGCATTTCCAACCCTCAAGATAATTTAATTTAGCACCTACTAGTTCATCAGTGCTCCAATCTCTCCATGTTCCGTTTGCCCCGTATGTGCGTATTGGTTTGCCCGGGGTAAATTCATAATTTACGTTATCCACTATTAAGTTCCTGTGATATTTTGATTTACTAAATAGATATTTATGATGGATTAAAATGATGAATATATTTGGCTGGTTTAGAAAATTACGTGAGTACATAAAATATCGCAAACGTTTAAAAGAATTAAAAAAACGAGATCCTTTTATATATTGATATGAATTATTTAGGGATATCTGCGGGCTTTCATGACTCTGCTATAAGTCTGATAGATAGTACCGGCAATATATTGTTTGCTGGACATAGTGAACGCTATACTAAACATAAACACGATAAACATTTAAGTATAGATATAGTAACAGATGCGTTAGCATATGCCACCTCACGTGATATTGAAGTTCATTACTATGAGCGTCCGTTAATAAAATATTTACGACAACTATATAGCGGAGAAAAACCCTCATTCGCACACATTTCAGCTAAACAACTTATAGGTAAAGAGTTATTGAATAAAATAACTGACAGTGGTAAAGTTCATACTCATAATCATCATTTAAGTCATGCGGCTGCAGGCTTTCAAACAAGTCCCTACAATGATGCTACCGTAGTCGTAATTGATGCTATAGGTGAGTTTGACACTATAAGCATTTATAATGCATGGTATGAGAATGGGATAGCAAAATATAAAAAACTATGGGGACGACATTATCCAGATAGTATTGGGTTGTTTTACTCAGCAATGACTAAACGGGCTGGCCTAAAACCATTAGATGAAGAATATATACTGATGGGTATGGCAGCATATGGTAATACTAGACCTTTACGAGAAATGTCTAATACTCTAATAGAATCATTTAGTGATGTGGCATTTAAAGAAAATCTACATATAGGTGTACCTGATGATTTTATCAAAGGTGCAGATGATATGGATATTGCCCATAGCGCACAATTAATAGTTGAACAAATGATAATGTCAGTAATTAGTAAAGCACGAATGCTAGGGACTAGTAAGAACTTAGTGTATGGCGGTGGCGTGGCATTAAATTGTTTAGCAAATAGATTGTTAGGAGAATATTATGACAACATTTGGATTATTCCTAATCCTGGCGATGCTGGTTCTAGTCTTGGAGCCGCTGCTTTGGGTTACGGTAAACAGCTTAATTGGACTGATGCTTATCTTGGTCATAATATCCCTGGTCTGTACCCTGTTAATAAGTTATTGGATCATCTTAATACCACTGGCATTGTTGGTGTGGCTAGCGGTCGTGCTGAGTTCGGTCCTAGAGCCCTTGGACATAGAAGTTTACTTGCAGACCCAAGAGGAAGTGAAATAAAAGATAAAGTAAATGAAATTAAACGTAGACAAAAGTTTAGACCATTTGCCCCTGTTATATTAGAGGAATATGCTGATACTTATTTTGATATGCCTAAAGGTTTTAGTAATAGTAGATATATGCAAGTTATCAGTAGATGTAGATTACCTGAATTATTTCCGGCTATTGTTCACTATGATAATACCAGTCGTGTGCAAACTGTACCAAAAGACGGATCGGGTATTAGAGAACTATTAGAGAAATGGTATATATTGACAGGTTGCCCAATGTTGTTAAACACATCATTAAACATACGAGGTGAACCAATGGTTAATGATAGAAAGGATGCTGATAGATTTGAAAAACTTTACAATGTTCCTGTAATTTCATAAGTATATGAATGCTTAGAGATGTATTTTATTACGGTAGTAAACCCAACGCTCACCCCAGAGAAAAACACGCAATTGATTTAGCTGATGCTAGACAGCAATGTACCACCGAACATTTTTGGATAATTAATGAATACTGCAATTATTCTAATTTTGATTGGGATTGGGATTTTGATTTCTTACCCGATGAAGAAGTTTGGACAGGTGAACATAACAATGTATGGCCTAGTCCATATCAAAAAGATAGTGGCACTTGGTTATGTTCAAAACAAGATAGTGAGATAATTATATATCGTGCTGATGTTGAACCTATATATAGAAAAAACTTAAAAAATAATAATTGGGTATTATTAGACCTAGTAGATGAAAATAAATTTGATTTTAGTTGGCACCCAGATCCATCTAGTCCTCCTTATATCTATACATGGGGAAATAAATTTATACCAGCAGAATTAAAACCCACACTAGAATATCATTGTAAAGATGCCACTGAACGTAAGTATATGGGTGATACTGTTGAGTTATTACCTGAATGGGATAAATGGAAAATAAACTACGAAATAGATAAAACCAGTTTTGATTTTAGTTGGAGACCTGATCCACGTGAACCTGCATTTATTTATGTATTTGGTAATACTCAATATATAGCCGAAATTATGCCAACAGTTGAATATCATGTTCCGGGGGCAACAGAATATAAATTCATTGAAGATATATCAATGAGGGCAAAGTTTTTACCCAACAGTACTAGATTTGAACATTTAGAAAATTCTGATGGAATAGATTATTCTTGGCACCCCGACCCGTGGGATCCCCCATACATATATGCTTGGGGAAATCAATGGAATAAACCTGAAGATAAAATATCTATTCAATATGTTGTTGCAGGAGCAACTGAGTACAAATACATGGAAGAACGTGCTACACGTAAACTATGCATGGATAATTGGAAAATACCTCCTTATGTCATACAGAATAGTTTTGATTTTAGTTGGGAACCTAATCCACATGATCCACCATACATATATCAATTTGGTACCGTACATCAAAAGACAGGTGGTCCTCGCTATATAGTACCCGGTGCAACTGAATTAAAATACATTGACTCTGTTAAAGCACAAGTAGTGGCATGGAGATTTACTAATTGGCTTATTCCAAGAAATGTAGAACAATCATCATTTGATTTTAGCTGGCATCCTGATGATACCGAGCCACCGTACGTCTATCAATTCCCTAGCACATGGAGTAAAACAGGTGGACCTAAATTTACTGTAGAAGGTGCTACAGAAACAAAATACTTAGACTATCCTATAGCAAAAGTCAAACAAGATATGACTCATTGGTTTATACCTGAAGGGTTAGATACTAGTGAGTTTGATTTTAGTTGGCATCCTGATATTGAAGACAAACCCTATGTATATCAATTTGGAACACAATGGCAAAAAACAAATGGGCCTGTTTTCACAGCACCATTATGTAACGAAACGACCCCTATCAAGTATATAGATATCATTAAAGCAAAACATTTGCCTAATAAAACTAACTGGATTATACCTGCAGGATTTGATGAGACTGATTTTGATTTTAGTTGGCACCCCGACGCTACCAGCCCGGCTTATATCTATCAATTTGGTACTATCGCAGATCCTAATAATGGTCCACGTTATATAGTAGAAGGTGCAACTGAAGTTGTTAACTTAGAACAAGTTAAAAAAGATATATTTGTTGACTATCCTAAATACTATATTGAAACAACACTAGAAGCATTAGTAAATCAACATAAAGATGAAATATTCTGGGCACTAAACAACAAAATTGACTATGGTAAATTTGATTTCAATTGGAGACCGGATATTCAACAGGCGCAATATATACATGCATTTGGTTCAAGCGAAAGTGAAACTACACAAACGTATTTTGTTAATGCTAATATGTGGGCAAAAGGTCATAGAGAAATTAACTGGGTTAAAGATGAGAAACTTGATGCTTATACATTAGCTAATTTATTTAAAAAACCTGATATGTTCTTTGTAGATAAAGGTAATAAAGAATCAGCTAATAGATACGAACAACTTAAACTACAGTTCCCTACATTACAAAAAACACGTTATCTAAACAGTTGGGTTGATACTATCAATCGCTGTATTAATAAATCTACAACTGAACTGTGTTGGATATTGAATAGTGAATTAGATTATACTAATTTTGATTTTAATTATTATCCTAATCCATGGCAGATGACAATGGTTCATGTGTTTGGAACTCAATGGAGTCATTGGGGTAGCACGTTTATGGTTAATAAAGAAACCTTTGACAAAGATACAAAGTATGTTAAAATTATTGAACACTTAAGTAACTTGAACTTTGTAAAAACAAAACGTGCTATCGCTAGCAATTGCTTATATGATGTATACTTAATTGATTATGGTAATGACGGAGTTAATGATATTGTATCATTAATTGAAAGTAAAACTAAACGTGAAAACGTTTATACAATAAAATATGAAAATGACTACTTGACCACAATGAAGAACATGCTTTATGAGTTGGGCATTAAAAAAGACCATTATATCTGGGTATGTAGTTCTATTTGTGATTATACTAACTTTGACTTCACTTATATATGCGACCCGTTCTCATTAGAGCAATTACATGTATTCCCTAGTGATAAACAGAAGTTTGGAGATACATTCTTTATTAATGTAAACAAGCTACGTATTCTTGTAGAAGATTTAGATAAGTTAGAAAGTATTGAAAAAATCAATTTCAACCAGCATCAGAAAGTAAAACGTTTACCTGCCCCTAGTTTTGTGACTGATGCAGACACACATTTGAATTTCAAAAAGCATACTTATAACTTCCCTTATGCTGTTTTTACTACAAGTGATAATTTGATCGCACCAGATATCAATGATGAACCCATCAGTATGTGGTCTAAAGAATCTAAGAACATATTGATTACAAATATGGGAGGCACACGTATTGTTGTACCCAAAGAAGCTAACGATTATGTTGAAAAAGAATTGTATGATTATCCATACATTGCTAAAGCAACAAAGATAGGACAGTCAAAGCCGCTGGATATAGTCTTCCTAAGTAACGGTGAAACCGGAGCTGACGAGAACTACGAACACTTACTGAACGTGACTAAAGGACTGAAAAATCGTGTTGTTAGAGTCGACGGG
>Ga0209500_10000301_pt1 | contig 44120 bp, 39 predicted proteins | sample S_140212_EF_Meta_FD_187323 | JGI IMG/M metagenome (GOLD analysis project Ga0209500, IMG submission 187323) | Freshwater microbial communities from Lake Simoncouche, Canada to study carbon cycling - S_140212_EF_MetaG (SPAdes) (version 2) | ecosystem: Environmental > Aquatic > Freshwater > Lake ... | reverse complement strand
TGACTATCCCCTGCAGTGTTCGACACCCGCGGCAGCCTCCCTTCCCTACGAACATAATATACGGGAGGTGCGACCCGACCGGCCTCGTCCGAGCCGTGGCAACGTACCGCCCACCTAAATCCAGGAATAAGTGGAGCTCCAATCGGAATCGGCACAGGCGGGGACCCTTTAAGTGAAGATGACAGATGGCGGATGGGTAGGTAGGGTCGGGACCGTGTCACGACCTAGCTGCCTGGCCGCCGAATGGTGGCCAAAGGTAGGGGCAGGACTACGTCATGACCTCCCATACAAAAAGGGCGCGGCGTAGCCACGCCCCTACCCTGCGTTCACCATTCGGCGAACGCGACGCACCGCATGACGTGATGGCAATCACGTCCCTACCTCAAGGTCGCTTCACAACCCAACGGGAAACCGGAGACCGTATGATCGGCCCGGGGTTATGACCCTAGCCTTCATTCCAGCTCCCGGTCTCCCTTTGAGTTCATGGCTTTCCCTAACCGCCAACCGCTATCCGCTCACCGCCATTACCTATCTCAACCTAGATTCAACTGGCCGCCTTCACAGAGGCTCGGATTGCCGAACGTCTTCATCGGATGACCGAAACCTTTGGCGATGGACATGAGGAGACGGTTGTGGGGCTCCTTCTTGAACTTGAGCGCACGGCCGGTCTTGAAGCCGAGCCCGCCGCCGATGAGCACCCAAGGGATGTCTTCGTGCGTGTGGCTGTTTCCCTTACCGAGCTCGTTCGTCCAGACAATGGTGGTGTTATCCAGCATGTTCCCCTTACCATCCGGCTCGGGGGTCTCCTGCAGGCGCTTTGCGAGGAAGGCGATCTGCTCGGCGATCCAGGTGTTGATCTTGATGAGCTTCTCTACCGATACGCCGTTCAGATCAGGATCGTGTGAAAGCGAGTGATGGCTCTCGTCGATGCCGATCCACTTCATGCGGGCACCGCCCACGGAATTCGTGAACTGGAACGTCGAGATGCGGGCCATGTCGTTCTGGAAGGCGCTAATGAGCAGTTCGGTCTGCAGGCGCGTGATCTGCGGGATGCTATCGTTGTCCATCGGCACGCCGGACTCCGGCGGGTGGGGCACCTTGAGCGCCGCCTGTGACTGGCTTTCCTTCAGGCCGCGCTCGAGCTCGCGCAAAGCGGTCGCATGCTGGTCGAGTAGGCCGCGGTCGCTCTTATCGACGGCGTTGGCAACCTTGGCGATGTCATCCTTGAGACCGTCCAGGACGGACCCGAGGTTCTCGCCTTCCTTCATCGAGCCGTAGAGCTTATCGAAGAGCTCATAAGGGCTCGAGATGGGAGCGACGGGTTGATTGGGGCCGGCGTAGCTCCAGCGCGTCCATGGGTCGGCGCGGTTGCCGACGGCGATGCCGATCTCAAGCGAGCCCATGCGGGTCTTGGTCGCGGCATTGGACTGCAGATGCGTGCGCAGGACCTGATCCACGGACGGACCGCTAGCCCAGCCGGCGGGAGCGCCGCCGCCGCCCATGATGTTTCCAGGGAAGAGCTCGATGCCAGTGAGCAGGCAGCTCATGCCACGCATGTGCGAATCACCGTCGCCACGCACGCGGTTGTTCACGCCCTTGAGCGTGAGCAGCTTGTTCTTGAAGGGTTCGAACGGCTTCATGATCGCCTTGAGCTTGAAGTTCGCACCTTCCTCGTCGGGCCAGAAGGCTGGCGGTACGACACCGTTGGGCGAGAAGACGAAGATGACGCGCTGGCGGCGGCCCGTCGTCGGCTCGGCGGCGCCAAGCGAGGCGAGGCCTCCGAGGAGCGGTAACGCGGCGGCCGAGAGGCCGAGGCTGCGGAGGAAATCCCTGCGATGTTGGAGCGACATGATCTTAGCGGTTGGAAGGGGTGGTCGTGACGGTCGGGCGCAGCGCCGCGACGACGGCGACCTCGATGGCGAGGTTACGGACATGGAATTTGTCCGCGCGGAATTTCTCGGTGAGCAGGCCGAGGAGCTCCGGCGAATAGGCCGAGGGCGGCTGCTTCACGAGCTCCTGGAACAGGTTGCGGACGAAGCCGCTCTGGCCGGAAAGGCTTTCGGCGGCATGGACCGCGACATCGCGGGCGCCGGTAAGCTTGATGATATTACCATCCGAAGTGGTGTAATCGGAGACCGCGTCGACCGGCTTCTTGTTGTCGGTCGCGCGCACGCGTCCGACGGCGTCGAAACGTTCGAAGCTGAAGCCGAGCGGGTTGATCGTGACGTGGCACGACATGCAGGCAGGCTTGGAGGTGAGTTCCGCGACCTTCTCGCGCATGGTGAACGAGGGGTCGAACTTGTCGTCCATGAACGCGATCGCCATGGGCGGCGGCTTCAGCATGCGGCCGAGGATGTTACGGGTCACGAAGACGCCACGGTGGATCGGAGAACTGGACTTGGTGTAAGAAAAGGTCGCGAGGACGTACGGGTGCGTGAGCACGCCGGCCCGCTGGTCGGCATCCATCTTGACCGGCTGGAAGCCGGCGCCGGCCTCGATCTTCTGGCCGTAGAACTTGGCGAGACGGTCGTTCATCAGGATCGTGTCGCTGAGCAAGAGCTGGCGATAGTCGGATGACTCAGACCAAACGATGCTTTCGGCGAAGAGGTCCAAAGAGGTCCGCAGGTCCATGACGACGCCTTGGTCGAAGCCAGGATATTCCTTCTTGTCCTTGGCGATCTCGGCACCTTCCTCGACGTGCAGCCAGTGGTGGAGGAAGTCGCGCAGCTTCGATTTGGCACGCGTATCCTTCATCATGCGCTGGGCCTGCTGGCGGACCTGGATATCGGTCTTGAGCTGGCCGGAAGCGGCGGCCTTGAGGAGGACGGCGTCGGGCACGGAATCCCAGAGGGTCAGGGCGAGGCGCGAAGCGACGGCGTGATCGTCCTGCGGACCGATACCGGGATAGAGGAATGCGGGATTGGAAAGCGTGAAGATGAAGGCGCGCTTGGCGGCAACCTCAGCGGCCACGCCTACGTAGATCTTGGCCAGGTCGGCCTTCTGCTCATCGGTGAGCGGACGGCGATAGGCCATCTGGGCGAACCGTAGGGAGAAGGCCTTGAGCTTCTCGCCTCGGTCCGGAGCATCGGTCTTGGTGCCGGCGAGAACGAAGAGGTTCGGACCAATCATCGCGGAGACCTGCAGCGCGCCCTTGGCCACGGCTTCCGTCCATTCGCGCGAGACCGACGCGCCGCGCTCGTAGCCGATGCTGCCGTCGTCCGGCGGAAGGGGCACTGAGATCACGCTGACAGGAGAGGAGAACTTGGGGGAGAGATACGTGCGAGGGACCACGGACCAAGCCCCGCCGGGCGGACGCCACTCGAGCTTCAGCGCAGCGGTCTTGTCCTTGTACTTGAAGAACTCGATCTTCAGAGGGTAGCTACGGCCGCCGAGGAGGAAGATTGGAGCCGAAGCCGTGCGCGTCATGGCGGAACTCACCCAGAGGTCGATGAGCGCGTTCTTCTCGCTGCCGCCTTCCGGCATGTTGACGTAGAGACGGACGCCATTGGGCGAGGTAACGCGGAATTCATACTCGCCGGTGTCAGGCACGAGAATCGACCCGGACCAGTTGATAGAGAACTGAGCGGTGTATTGGCCCTTTTCCGGCGGCTGGTCCTTGAAGTCGAAATCGATGACCGGATCCACCTGCTGCTTGAAGGTCGCTTCGGGTCGGTTCTGATCCGGCTTCTTGGGATCGCGCTCCGGTCGTTCGCGGTAAGTGCCGGCGAGGCCGCCGGATTCGGTCGTGGAACTCGCACCGCGCAGCGAGGCGAGCAGATCGGCGATGCTTTCGCGATACTGGCGGACCGTGAGGTGCGCGAGCTCGATACGGGGCGGGTGGTTCCGAGCGCGGGCCTCGGCGGAGTAGAAGGCCTTGTGGATGTATTCCGCAGAGGCGGTGGCGTCGGCGAGCGAAAGGGTGCCGGGGTCGTTCTCCGGCATCTCGCGCACGATGTACCTGGCCAAGGAGGCGATGGACTTCTCGCCGACCAGAGGTTCGTCGGCCTTGCCCGCGACGCCTTGGCCGACCGGCCCATGGCAACGCATGCAATCAGCACGGTAGACGACTTCACCGTCGCGCGGGGCGGCGAGGTTCTTCTTATAGTAGCGCTGGCCTTGGCGGCCGCCATAGGCGAGCACCGCCACAACGGCGAGCACGGCCACGACCTTGATGGACCTGGAAAGGGGCATAGGGGTACGACCCTTAAACTCACGGGTAAGTTCCTCTAAATCAAGCCTGCCTCCCCAAAACTGAACCACCCTTTACCGCCCGGATCCGCTTCCGGCCGGCCCACGATGACATGGTCGAGCAACTCGACCCCCACAACGCGCCCAGCATCGACCAATTGCCTCGTCACGGCCCGGTCGGCCGGGCTGGGGGTCGGGTCGCCGCTGGGGTGGTTATGCGCCACGATCGCCGCGGATGCCGAATGCTTCAAGGCCTGCCGGAAAACCTCCCGGGGGTGGAGCAAGGAGCTGGTCGCCGTACCTGAGCTGACCTCATGCATCGCGAGCAGTCGGTTACGGCGATTCAAGCACAGTACCCAGCATTTTTCGACCGCCAAGCCGGCCGCGAACGGTTCGAGCCGCGCCCACACCTTGGCCGGGGCGTCAAGTTTCTCGCCAGGATCGTGCGCCCGCTCCCGCACCCTTCGAGCGAGTTCCATCGCGGCGGCGAGTTCGGCGGCCTTCGCCGGCCCGAGTCCGTGTACCCGGCTGAAGTCATGCGTATCCCAAGTTGCCAACGCGGCCAGCGCTCCCGCCTCGGCCAGCAAGGCCGCCGCGACATTCGGCGCCGGCGCGCCCTTCGTGCCGGTACCAATGAGCAATTCGATGAGTTCCGTGTCCAGCAAGGCGCGCGGCCCGAGCCGTACCAACCGCTCACGTGGACGATCCTGGGAAATCATCCCGCCACCCTGACCGCCGCTGGACCGCGCTCAAGTCGACCTATCACCCAGCGGTTCCACCCAGCCGGCGGTAGTGGGCAAGGACCTTACCGTACGCCGGCGTCAGCGCCTCGAGAGACGAGACGTTCAGGCCCAAGTCCTTGATCAGGCCGTCGCGCAGGCCGTAGATCCAGGCGTGTACCTCGACCTTCTGACCACGGGCCCAGGCGTCCTGCATCACGGTGGAGTGGCAAACATTGGCCGCCTGCTCGATGACGTTAAGCTCGCAGAGGGTGTCCAGCTTGGCCGGACCGAGGACGGATTCGACGACGATAGCGTGCTTATGGTGCACGTCGCGCACGTGGCGCAGCCAGTTGTCGACGAGCCCCACCTTGCGGCGCTCCAGCGAAGCCTGTACGCCGCCGCAGCCATAATGTCCGCAGACGATGACGTGCTCGACCTTCAGGACGTCGACGGCGTACTGCAGCACCGACAGGCAATTGAGATCCGTATGCACGACGACGTTTGCGACATTGCGGTGGACGAAGAGTTCGCCGGGCAAGAGGCCGACGATCTCGTTGGCGGGTACGCGGCTATCGGAACAGCCAATCCAGAGGTAGCGCGGAGTCTGCTGCTTGGACAGCGTCTCGAAAAAAGAAGGGTCGCGGCGACGGACGCTCTCCGACCATTCACGGTTTTGCTCGAACAGATTTTCGATGGGTGACATCGAAGGCACTTACATTGGGAGGAATCTTGTGCCTGCAAGCGAATAGCGGAAGTTTTCGCCAGCGTCCCTTAATAGGCTCCCAGAACAGCCGCCGCGGCTGGGCCTTCCTATCATTCCCGGCGACCCCGCTCAGCGGGACATGGAAAAAAGCCTGCTTATCGGGCTTTTTCCGCACCGTAGGGTGAAGTTGTGGGTCATCCGCCCTGACGGGAGTTGAAACTCCACCCACCGTGTGGTGTATTATACATAACATGAAGACCAGCCTCCTCGCCCTGCTCGCCGCCGTGACACTGGCTAGTGCCGCCACAACGACCACGACAACGACCACGAAAAAGAAGGCCACCGGGGGTACCGCGACCAGCGAGACCGCTACGACGGCCGCCGACAAGAAGAAGACCAACAAAGAGGAAGCGGTCGCCGACCCGGTCTCGCTAGTCGCCGACTCCGTCGATGCCGCCACGCAGATTGCGATGGCCGCCGCCAAGGCCGCCCAAGCTGAGGCCGCTAAGCTAGCTGCCGTCGGAAGCGATGCCGCCGCCTCTCCCTCTAAGGCCAAGCTGGCCGAAGCTGCCGTCGTCACCGGAGTCACCGCCGCCAAGGAGATCAAGAAGGCCAAGAAGGAAGTAGCTGACGAAAAGACTGAAGAAAAACAGCCGGAGTCCAAGCCCACCTCCGAGAAAAAGCCGGCGAATAAGAAACCCCCTGGCGTCACCACGCTCTAATTGAGAGAGCACTCTTCTGCTCAGCCCCGGAAAGCCGGGGCTTTTTCATGCCCATCACGCACGGCTTGAAACTTTCAGCCTCGGCCCCTGTATCACTCTAATACCCATGAAGCTTTCCCTCCTCGCCCTGCTCCTCGCTGCCAGCCTGTTCGCCGCCGCGGAACCGGCGAAGGAGGCCGCTCCGGCGACACCGGCGCCGAAGCCGTTCTTCGATCCGAACGCTCCCGCCCCGACCGTCGACCCGACGATTCCCGTTCCGGAGCCTGACCTCCCGACGCCGGAAAAGAAGAAGTCGGCCGTGCCTGAACGGAAGAAGAAGGAAAAGAAGTAAGTCGGCACGAGGACCTGAGGGCTGACTTGGGTAGGGACGTGATTGCCATCACGTCCGTGGGCGGACGGATATCGAAGGACGGAAGCCTTTACCCGACTCTACGCACGTGCCGTGGCGAACGGCGGCCATGGCAATGGCCGCCCTACCTAAGCGCGACCTGAGGCCAGCCTCTAGGACATAAAGAAGACCGGACAATCGTCCGGCCTTCTTCGTCGATCGGTCTCCCGGTCTTTAATCCACCAGAATTTCGCGCGGACTCGAACCGTTCTCAGGACCGACATAGCCCTTATCATGCAGAACATCCATGATGCGAGCGGCACGATTATAGCCAAGCTTCAGTCGACGTTGCAGCATGGAGACCGAGGCGCGGCGCGTCTCCTTGATGATCGCCCAACTCTGCGCGACCAGCGGATCATCGCCTTCCTCGCCCTCGGCGCCGGCCTCGCCGTCAGCAGCGCCATCCTTAATCGCCTTAATGACGTCCTGAGCGAACTCCGGCTTACCGTTCTTCTCGGCGAGGAACTCGACGATGGCGGCGACTTCCTGCTCGCCGACGAACGCGCCCTGCACGCGGTTCAGCGTAGCGCTGCCGGGAGGCACGAAGAGCATATCACCACGGCCAACGAGGGTCTCGGCGCCGCCGCGGTCCAGGATGGTGCGGGAGTCAATCTGCGAAGGGACCTTGAAGCCGATGCGCGTGGGCAGGTTGGCCTTGATGAGGCCGGTGATGACGTCCGTCGACGGACGCTGGGTGGCGAGCACGAGGTGAATCCCAGCGGCACGGGCCAGCTGGGCGATGCGCGCGACGGAGGTCTCGATGTCTTTGGCGGCGACCATCATGAGGTCCGCCATCTCGTCGATGATGCAGACGATGTAGGGGAGCTTCTCGGTCGGCACGTTCACGCCGTCGTCGATGACCGCTTCCGCCGCTTCCGTGGCAGCAGCCTGTTCCTCCGGGCTGAGCACGAGCTCCTCCTGTTTGGGTAAGCCGGCTTCCTTGGTGATCTTGGCGTTAAAGCCGGTGATATTCTTCACGCCGCACTTGGCGAAGATCTTATAGCGCTGCGACATCTCCGCGATGAGCCACTTGAGGGCGGCAGGCACGCGCGTGGGGTCGGTCTCGACCGGGATCAGGAGGTGCGGTAGGTTATTATAAATCTGCAGCTCGACAACCTTAGGGTCGACCATGATGAAGCGCAGGTCCTGGGGAGTACAGCGGTACAGGAGCGAGACGATGATTGCGTTGATGCAGACAGACTTGCCCTGACCAGTGGCGCCTGCGATCAGGCAGTGAGGCATCTTGGCCAAGTCTTGGATGACGGGCTTATTGGTGACGCTATCCACGCCGAGCACGACAGGCAGCTCCATTGCGGCCTCGGCCCAGGCCTTGGACTCGATGATTTCGCGCAGGAGCACGTCCTTGCGGTTCTTGTTGGGAATCTCGATACCGACGGTACCCTTACCAGGCACCGGGGCTAAAATTCGCACCGCGACGGCCTCAAGGTTCATCGCAATATTGTTCGAAAGGTTGGCGATCTTCTCCACGCGCACGCCGGGCGCGGGCTTGATCTCATAACGGGTGATCGACGGGCCCTGCTGGATACCGACGTCGACGCCGTTGACGGGATCGACGGGCACGCAGTCGACCTTAAATTGCTTGAGGGTCTCGATGAGGTCCGAGGCGCGCTTACGGAAATCCTCAGGCTCAAGCTTGGAGCCTGGCGCCGGCTCGTTGAGCATCTTAATTTCAGGGAAGACGTAGTCGCCTCGCTTCTTGATAACCTGGCTCGCGCGGGCCTTCTCAATCTTATCCGGCTGGACGACGAGCACCTTGCCGGCAGGAGCGCCGAGCGGGTCGGGCGTCTTGCGCACAGGCTTAGACTCTTCCTCTTCGTCTTCGTCAACGACGGCCTTCGGCTTCAGGTCCTTTGGCTTCAGCGAATCGGAAGAAATGGTGACGTTTTCCGGCTCAACGAGATCGGGGCCCGTTACTTCGTCCTCCTTCGGGCCTTCGTGCGGGATATCAATCGGGATCAGGACCGATTTACTGGCGGTCTTGGCAGTTTCTTTCGGCTGAGGCACCGCGATCGCGGCGCCGACGACTTCCTGCTGCTTACGGCGGAGCTCGGCGGCCGCGACATCGCGGCGACGCTGCTCTTCGGCGGTCTTCGCCGCGGTGACCTTGCGTTCAGCGTTCCAGGCTCCGAAGCCATCACGCATCTCGGCAATCCAGGAGGAAAGCGTGGCCTTCGGGTCGTCGGCGAGCGCACCGAGCAAACAGAAGCCGTAAGGGAAGACGAGGATCCAAGTTCCGTAGTCCAGGTATGGGTGAAATACCGTTGAGTAGAGGACGTTACCGAGCATGCCGCCGGCGCCCTTGGGGTCGAATGCCGCCGAGGCGTCAGGGGACGAACCAAGCCAGAGCGTGAGGATTGGAGTAAAGAGCACGACACACAGCACCATGAGCGTGACCTTGACCGGCCAGAGCGTGTGAGCCCGTTGGTTTAGAGCGAACCAGGCGGCCGCCAGAATGAAGAAGGGGACGAGGAATCCGGCGTACCCGAAGAGACTGAAGAGGACGACCGCGATGCTGGCGCCGAGTATGCCGCAGTAGTTGTCGACCGCTTTGACCGTGGTTGAGTCGGGCGCCAACCAACTCGCATCATTACTGGCATGCGTGATCATCGCGACGAGCAGGTAGGCGCCGATCACCGCGAGCACGGCAGCGAGGATCGGTTTGCTCTCGCTGGCCGGACGGGCGAGCGTGGCGGAACGTTTGCGGGCGGGGGCAGGCATGATTATTCGCCGAAGAGGGTTCCCTGCGAGGCGGCGTCCGCGGCCCCAGGCGGGGTCGGCTCGGCGTGCAGATGGCGCGGCGGACGCGTCACGCGGGCCGCGAGGGCACGCGTGCGTTCCTGCGCGAGGCGTTCGACCATCCCCGCGAGGGCGTGGCGGATCCACTTGGGCGTGAAAGATGCGGCGGAATAGTCGCAAGGACCGTAGCCGTGCACGCGACCAGCCTGGAGCAACGCATCGTTCTGCGCGAACTCGGCCTCGCTTTCAGGAACGTAGACCGCGAAGGCCTTGCCGCCGTTCTTGCGCAATAAGGAGAAGACGGGGACATCACTAGGTCCGTCGGCGACGTAGATCATGTTCTCGAATGGTACGCGGCGGTCCTCAGCGCGGACGACGGCGTTCACGTCGATGTCAGCGTTCTTATTCGAGCCTTTGTTGATTTCGAAGAGGAAGCGGGTCTTGATGGTGTTATCTACCATCGCGGCGACTTGCGTGATCTCGCTCGGCAGGTCGAGCGAGAGTTCATCCTGCTTGGTGAAGTGAGGGGGCAAGGGCGACTCGAGGAACTCGCAGCCGTAGATGCCGTCGCAATGCGCCGCGAGGGAGGTGCCGCGAATCATCTCGGCGAGGCCGGTGCTAATGACGTAATGCTCAAGGACAACCTCGACGTTATACTTCCGGCCGAGCTCGCGGACGTGCTCTTTGAGCGCAGGGAAGAACTGAGGTAGACCCGGGCAGAGCTCAATCTCCGCGCCGAGCTCGCGCAGTCGCACGTTGGTCAGGCCCTTCATGAGTCCGGACTTCACGTAGCTGAGAAGGTGGTTGAGGTAGACGGAATCCTTGGGAGTCCGGATGCCTTTCCGGGCGTAAAGCGCCGGCAGCTGGTTCGTTTCCTTCCAGAACTGCTCCTCATCGACCCCAAAAGCCTTGAAGAGCGGGGTCTGCATGTAGCCAGGGCAGAGGGTCTTGTCGAAGTCCCACACACAAGTGAGGACGTGGGTGCCGCGGAGTGCGGGTTCCTTGGGCTGCATATCGTTCAGAAAAGGGATGAAGGTCGGGCTTGCGGAGGGGGGCCTACCGCACTCCATTGAATAACGAACGGACGTCTTCTGTCCAAGCCCGATTAACCCCCCTTCCTGATGTCCGCCAGCCCCCTCCGCCCCGACCTGACCGGCTTCCGCCGCCGCCTGGCCGAGCTCGAAGCCCTGCTGGCCGACCCCGCCACCTTCGCCGATAACCGCCGGGCGGCCGCCCTCGGCGCCGAGCTCCGGTTCACCTCCAAGGCCGTCAAGGCCGACGACGTCCTGGTTGCCCTGGAAAAAGAGCTAGCCGAGTCCCGCGCCCTGTCGGCTGAAGCCGACCTCGAGATCCGCGCGATGGCCACCGAAGAAATCGCCCGCCTCGAGCCAGCCGTCGAAATCGCCCGCGAACAGCTCATTCGTTCCATCATCCCCGTGAATCCGGATGATTCTCGTAATGCTCTTGTAGAAATACGTGCAGGCACGGGCGGGGAGGAAGCATCCCTCTTCGCCGCCGAGCTCCTCCGAGCCTATACCCGCTTCGCCGAGAAAAAGGGCTGGAAATGTGAGTTGATGTCCCTTTCCCATTCCGACCTGGGCGGCGTCCGTGACGCGGTCCTGCTCATCGAGGGTGAAGGCGCCACCGCCCTCCTCCGCCACGAAGCCGGCGTCCACCGCGTCCAGCGTGTGCCCGCCACCGAGGCCTCCGGCCGCGTCCACACCTCCGCCGCTACGGTCGCCGTTTTGCCGGAAGCCGAGGAAGCCGAAGTCGTCCTTAAGCCCGAGGACCTCGACATGTCTGTCGCCCGCGCCAGCGGCGCCGGCGGCCAGCACGTGAATAAAACCGAGTCCGCCGTCCAGATCATCCATAAGCCCACGGGGCTGATGGTCTACTGCGCCGACGAACGCTCCCAGTTGCGTAATCGCGTCAAAGCCCTCCGCGTCCTGCGCTCCCGCCTCCTTGACCTGACGCGTGCCAAAGAACGCGAGGCCCGCGCTGACGCCCGCAAGACGCAGGTGGGCTCGGGCGATCGCTCTGAACGGATTCGCACCTACAACTTCCCGCAGAACCGCATCACGGACCATCGCATCGACCTCACGGTCCATGGGATTGAACAGGTGCTCGAAGGGAATCTTGACCAGCTCGTGGACGCGCTCTTCGAGGCGGACCTGCGCGAGCGCGCCGAAGCGATCACTCGACCGACAGCTTAAGCCGAGCCTGCGCTCCGTCGAAACGGAGATCACCTTCGCGACCTTTCCCGTCGTCCATCCAACCGTCGACGACGCCAAGGACCCGCTCGAAATCCCGGCCTGATTCCTCAGGCGTGAACACGATGGCTGGCCAACCTTCCGGACACTTTCCCACGAAACTCCAGTTGCCCGGGACCTGGCACTGCGCGAGCGCCTTAGCCAGCGGTGCCAGTTTTGCGTCGGCTAAGGTCGTGCCCTGCTGAGAGATCTCGGAATCCTTCGGCCAGATGCCGTTGTCCCCGCGATACTGTAGGCAGACCGCGCGGGCCTGCACGAACACCGCCTCGACCGAGCTAGCCTTCCGATGGCTGAGGACGATGAAGATAAGCGCCACGACGACTCCGAGGCCAAGGCCGAGTAAACCGCCCTTCGCGACCGTGTACCAAATCGGGACGCCTGGCGACAGGAGGATCTTATTGCTGGAGTTTTCCGCGGCGGACATCTCTGGCAGGGTGTTCTAGGCGGGGGCGGCCAGCAAGCCTTGAGGAAAGCGTTTGTTCCTTGGAGGGGAGCTGGTATGCCCCTTCATTAATCACATGGACGCGGATCACCTGCAACGCTTCGCCGGCATCGGCCGTCTCTACGGACGAGCCGGTATGGAACGCCTCGCCCGCTCGTCCTTCCTCGTCGTCGGCCTCGGCGGGGTTGGCTCCTGGACCGTCGAAGCCCTCGCGCGCTCTGGTGTTGGTCACCTCGCGATGGTCGACGGCGACGCGGTCTGCGTCTCGAACACGAATCGCCAATTGCACGCGGTTGCCGGCAACGACGGTAAGCCGAAAACGGAGGCGATGGCCGAGCGTGCCCGCTCGATCCACCCGAAGATTCGCACGACCCTCCACCAACGCTTCCTCTCCCGCTTCAATCCGCACGAGGTACTCGCCGATTTCGACGGCGTCGTCATTGACGCGATGGACGCGCTCTCTCCTAAGTGCGGCCTGATTGCCGAAGCGGTAAACCGCAAGCTGCCCGTGGTCACGGTCGGCGGCTGCGCTGGACGCCTCGACGGCACGCGCATCAAGATCACCGACCTTCGCGACTCGCGCGACGACCCTCTGATGATGCTGGTCCGCAAACGTCTCCGGCAGAATTTTGACTTCCCGCGCGGTAAGGCCCCGTTCGGCGTCTCGTGCGTCTGGTCCGACGAACCGTTCACCCAGCCGACCGATTGCGAAGGACTCCCGGGTGGCGAAATCCCGGAAGGCGAAGATCTACACCCGAATTGTGAATGGGGCTACGGCACAGCATCGCACGTGGCCGGCGCGTTCGGCCTCGCCGCCGCGGGCGAGGCACTCCGCCTGACGCTCCTACGCGCCGAATAGGCGCGCGAAGTTCGCGCCAGTGAGCGCGGCGGACTCCTCAGGGGTCACACCCAAAGTCCGAGCAAGCTCGGCGTTATTGCGCACGAGGTTCGACGGATGATTCTGCTCGGCGCCGTCGGCGTCGGGCGCGAGTTCACGCACGCGGAACTCGGACGCAGGGCAGAGCGCCGGCGCGTCGGTCTCGACGAGGATACGCTCGCGCGGGATCGCCGCGGCGAATTGGACACGCAGGTCGGCCTTCCGCGGGATGAGGTGGTGAGCGCTGAAAGAAAAATAAGCGCCGAGCTTCGCGAGTTCCGGCACGAGCTCGACGGGTCCGTTCCAACTATGCAGCAGGAAGCCACGTCGTGGGAGTTCGGTCGCGCGCAGGAGGTCCATCAGCGGCCCGATGGCCTTGACGCAGTGGATGGTTAGCGCGCGCTCGAGTTCGACGGCAAAGGCGAGCTGCGTCCGGAAGGCCTTCTCCTGCGTGAGCGGATCGAAACCCTTCACCCAGCGATCGAGCCCCATCTCGCCGACGCCGGCCGCAGGGTGTGCGACCAGGATTGCGCGGAGCTGCTCTTCCCATCCGGCGGGAGCCGTCGGGACATCCCATGGATGCAGACCGAAGGAGACGCGATTACGCGAGTCACGTCGACCGAGAGCGGCCACGTCTTCCCAGTCGGACGGGGCACTCCCGTTAATCATCGCCTGCCCCACGCCGTCCGCCCGGGCCTGCTCGACCGCGGCATACGGGACTTCGGCGAACTGGTAATGGCAATGGGCGTCGCGGAGTTCCATCAGGCGACTCGGAGGATGCCCGCAGGGGGCCTCGCCTCAACGACGAACCACCTTGCCCTGCCGCCCCGCCCTGCCCTATCTCCGTGGCAGGATGAAGACGCCGCCCTTGCCCACCGAAGCGCTGATGACCGTCACCGGCCTGCCCTACCCGCTCCAGGCGAAGGGCAAGGTCCGTGAAGTCTTCGACCTCGGCACGCATTACTTGATCGTCGCCACCGACCGTCTCTCCGCCTTCGACGTCGTGATGCCCAACGGCGTACCGGGCAAAGGCATTCTTCTCACCCAGATCAGCCTCTGGTGGTTTGACCAGGCCCGCCTCGTCTTCCCGACGCACCTCGTGCCCGACCACGCCAACGCTTTGGCCAAGGCCCTGCATGGCCACGAACACCTGATCCCGCGCTCGATGCTCGTGCGCAAGCTCAAGCCCCTGCCGGTCGAAGCAGTCGTCCGCGGCTACCTCGCTGGCGGCGGCTTCAAGGAATACCAGAAGACCGGCGGCATCCTCGACCACCCGCTACCCGAAGGCCTGCTCGACGGCTCGAAGCTACCGCAGCCGATCTTCACCCCGTCCACCAAGGCCGCCGAAGGGCACGACGAGGCTATCACCCGAGCCCGCTGCGGCGAGGTCCTTGGAGAGAAGGTCTTCCGCACGGTGCAAGAGACCTCGATCGCGCTTTATCGCATGGGTGCCGAACGCGCCGCCAAGGCCGGCGTGATCCTGGCCGACACGAAGTTCGAATTCGGCAGCGCACCTGACGGGTCACTCGTACTCATCGACGAAGTCCTGACGCCTGACTCCTCCCGCTACTGGCCGGCCGCGACCTGGCAGCCTGGCCGCGCCCAGCCTTCCTACGACAAGCAGTTCGTCCGCGATTGGCTCGAAACCCAGCCATGGAACAAGACCGCGCCGGGCCCGACCCTGCCGGCCGACGTCGTGCAGAAGACGCAGGCGCTCTACGCAGAGTGCCTCGAGCGACTGACTTCGTAAGAAGTCGACCGGTTGCCAAGGTAGGGTCGGGACCGCGTCACGACCTGGCCGCCATCCCGGCAGGGCTGACTGCCCCTGGTCACCTGCTGCAACGAGGTAGGGCGGCCATTGCCATGGCCGCCGTTCGCCGAGGCACATGAGGGCGCCGGGCACGTGAATCGGCACGTAAAATCCGCCCGCTCACGGACGTGATGGCAATCACGTCCCTACCCATTGCATCGACCGCCCTGCCTTGGGCGGCGGAACTTCGATGGACAGGGCCGGTCAGTTGGCCTAATCCTTTCCGCATGAAGCCGACCCCGCTCCTCGCCCCGCTCCTCGCCCTCCTCCTTGCCTCCACCGCGTTTGCCGCGCCGGAACCGAAATTCCGCCTGCAGGAAATCGATAAGCTCGAGATTGGCTACGGCGTCGCGATTGCCGACGTCGATGGCGACGGCAAGCCTGACATCATCGTGGCCGATAAGACCACGGTGCAGTGGTATCAGAATCCGACCTGGAAGAAGCACGTCATCGCCACGAACCTCACGAAAGACGATAACGTCTGCGTGGCCGCACGTGATATCGACGGCGACGGCAAAGCTGAGATCGCTATCGGTGCTGGGTGGAATCCGTCGGACACGGTCAAGAGCGGTGCGGTGTTCTATCTCATCGCTCCGGCCGATCGCACCCAGAAGTGGGAAGCGGTGAAACTGCACCACGAGCCGACGACCCACCGCATGCAGTGGGTCGAAGTCGCCAAGGGCCGCTGGGACCTCGTCGTCCAGCCGCTCCACGGCATTGGCAACAAGGCCGGCGTGGGCGCGGGAGCTAAGCTCATCGCCTACGAGAAGCCCGCCAATCCCAAGGACGAGTGGAAGATGCACGTCATTAATGACGTCAGCCACATGACGCATAACCTCCAGCCCGTCCGCTGGTCCGAAGGCGGCTCCCAGCAAGTCCTCTCCGGCTCTAAGGAAGGCCTCTGGCTCAATGCACCAAAGGCCGACGGATGGACCGCGACTCAGCTGACCACTGTGGCCGTGGGCGAAGTCCGCGATGGCAAGCTACCAAATGGACAAACGTTCCTCGCCACCGTCGAACCGATGCACGGCACGGCTTCCGCGATTTACGTCCGCGACGGCTCCGGCACCTGGCAGCGCAACCAGGTCCTGGACGGCTTTAAAGACGGCCATGCCATCGCCTGCGCCGACTTCCTCGGCACCGGCTCGGACCAATACATGGTCGGCTGGCGCGGCACCGACCCCGGCGTCCGCCTGCTCACCCCGCTCGACGACGCGGGTAAGACTTGGCGCACGAGCGTGATCTCGACCAAGGAGATCGCCGTCGAAGACTTCAAGGCCGCCGACCTCGATGGCGACGGCAAGCCCGACCTCATCGTCGCCGGCCGCCAGACCAAGAACCTCATGATCTTCTGGAACGCCCGCTGAGGCGTCCGGTACAGGCATGAAAAAGCCCTCGTGAGAGGGCTTTTTGCTTTCAGGAAATAGTCCGACTAGGATTTGAACCTAGACAAGGAGAATCAGAATCTCCTGTGCTACCATTACACCATCGGACTGTCCTGAGTCGTCTGACGATGGGACTCCCCGGCCGTTCGTCAAAAAGAAAGGAGTGCGAAAAAACGGCGGGAAAAGCCGTTTCCCGCTTCGGGTGGCAGGTGGCGGCCCCAGGTGGCGGGTGGCGGGCGAATCACGGCACCCGAAGGGAAACGCATCCTGCCACCTGCAACCCGGGGACGCCACCTGCCACCCGAAACGAGAACTAGGGCAGCACGCGGTACTACCCCTACCTCAAGGCAATCACTCCCCCGATACTCCATACTCGATACTCAATACTCTCCTTCACCTCCCTCCGGCCCTCGTGTCCTCAAGCCCTCCGGACCTCGCTGACTACCCCTACTTCTTCTTCGCCTTCTTGACGGACTTCATCTTCGGCAACAAGAGCCTCAACTGCTTCGTCGCCTCATCTCTATCAATCTGAGCGGCGGCGATCGCAAACGTCAGGCTCTCCCATTTCGCCGAATCAGGCTTCGGCTCGACGCCGTTGAGGCGCAAGAAAACCAAGCAAGCGCCTAATGCGGTCCGCTTATTGCCATCTAAGAACGGGTGATTTCGGCAAAGATAGAATAGATAAGCGGCAGCGACATCGGCCAAGTCGGCGAAAGGAGAATAGCCCCCAATCGTGACCTGCGGGGCCGCCACTGCGGATTCCAAGAGCGAAGGCTCCCGGACGCCTTCCGCACCACCGAAACCCTCCAGAGCGGCGTCATGGATTTCCTTCACGATTTCCACCGTGAGGTGGAACCAATTCTCGGGCGTGACCTTCACGCGAGCTTACGCATGGTGCGCGCGTAGTCCTTCATCACGCCCCGGATCGTCTTGGTGACCTCCTCCTTGGAGGGACGCGGACGCAAGGGCGTGATGGTGATGGTGCCGCCTTCGTGGACCTCGACGTTGACGTCGTCGCCGACCTTGAGGCGGGCGAGCTCCATGAGCGCAGCATCGAAGACGAGCCCCTGGGAGTTCCCGAGCTTAGTGAGCTTTTTGTGCATAGGTAATACATTGTATTACTCCCTGCCAAAGTCAAGTCGGCCATGCTAGGCAGAAATCCCCAGCCAACCATCCGGCTCCCGGCCCCCCTTGAGCCCTGCATCTTCTCTGGCCCTCTTCTCTTCCTCCCTTGCCAACTGGCCCACTGGTCAACCGATCAACTCACGTTGCATCGCTCCGGCCCTCGTGTCCTCGCTCACTTCACCCTTCCCGGCGCGCGATCCACGACCTTCTTCATGCGTCGTAAAATCTCGCGCAGGCGTTCGCGAGGGCAGCCGAAATTAAGGCGCACGTGGCCGGGGCCACCAAAGTCGGCGCCATTACTGAAACCGATGCCACCTTTCTCGAACTCGGCGTGCGCGTCCTCGAAGCCGAGGGCGGTGATATCGAACCAGACGAGGAAGCTGGCCTGCGGACGCTGACGGAGCACGACGCCGGGCATGGACTTAAGTTCCTGCTCGATGAGGTCGAGGTTGCCGCGGAGGTAATCCACGCACTCGAGGCGCCACGGCTCGCCGTGCTCGAACGCGGCCTGGGTGGCGGCGAGGCCGAAGACGTTTTGGTCGAGCGAGAGGCCCTGGATGATCCGGCGGAAGCGCGCGCGCAGGCCGGCGTCGGGGATGATTGCGAAACCACAGGTGAGGCCGGCGATATTGAACGTCTTACTCGCGGCCATCAGGGTGACAGTGCGGGCGGCGAGGTCTTCGCCCATCGCAGCGAAGACGGTGTGCTTCGCGGCGGGGTCCAGCACGAGGTCGCAGTGGATTTCGTCGGAGCACACGGTGAGCTCATGCTTGCGTACGAGGGCGGCGATCCGGTCGAGTTCGGCGCGGTCGAAGACGCGGGCAAGCGGGTTGTAAGGATTGCAGAGCAGGAGCACCTTGGCGTGCGGCTGCGCGCAGGCGGCCTCAAGCTTGGCCCAATCGAACGTCCAGCGGCCGCCCTCGAACACCATCTCGAGTTTCAACGGGTTGCGCTCGGATAGCACCGGTGCGGTCATGAACGGGGGGTAGACGGGGACGGTCGTGACGACGGACTCGCCCGGCTTGCTGGCGCAACGTATGGCGGCATGGATGCCGGGCACGAGCGAGCACATGAACGTGATCCACTCGGGCTTGACCTCCCAGCCATGACGGCGGCGGAGATGTCCGACAATCGACGCGAAGACAGCGTCACGCTGCGCGGGGTAACCATACACGCCATGAGCGGCGCGGGCCTGGACGGCGTCTACCACGGCGGGCGGTGCCTTGAAGTCCATATCCGCGATCCAACAAGGGATGATGTCCTTGTCAGAATACTTGTGCCACTTGGTGCTGTCGGTCCCGGCGCGTTCCGGACAGCTGTCGAAATCGAAAGCCATAGTCTGAGGAGAACCTTGGATTGAACCATGCGACGGGCAAACGCAATCTGCCGACATGTCTTCCGTCCGTGTCATGCCCGCCGACCTCGCCGGATGCCGGGTACGTGTCGGCACCCTCGACGGCTTCGCCGTCGCGGTGACCGAGGCGGGCGAGCTGATCCTCCGCCTGCCGACCCGGTCGGCGGAATTCCGCCGGCGGCTAAAGTCCTGGGGCTGCGTCGTGGTCGCCGGCCGCCTGCCGAAGGTGCGCGCCATCCGCGCCCATGGCTCCCGTTTCCAGCTCAAGGTCTGGCAGGCCTGCCAGCGGATCCGCCCCGGCCAGACCGCCACCTACGGCGCACTGGCCAAGTCCGTCGGCTGCCGTTCCGCCCAAGCGGTCGGCACCGCCCTCGGCGCCAATCCCCTCGCGGTCCTCATCCCCTGCCACCGGGTCGTCAGCGCCACCGGCCCGGGCGGCTTCGCCTGGGGCCTCGCCCGGAAACGCCGCTGGCTAAAGGCCGAACGCGATGGGCTGGCTGACTGACCTCGACCGCGGGTTCTTCGACCTGGTCTTCCCTCGGGACTGCGCGGTCACGCAGGAGCCGATGGACGACGCCGAGCGCCTACACCTCTCGGCTGCCGGGGCTGATCAGCTCCCCCGCATCACTGACCCCCGCTGCCTGACGTGCGGCCACCCGTTCGAAGGCATCCTCGAAGGCGACCGGGCCTGCCCCCATTGCCTCGACCTACAGCCGGCCTTCGCCCGGGCGGTCTGCGCCTTCCGTGCGCGCGGGCCCGCCCGCCGGATCATCCACCGCATTAAGTACGAGCGCTGCCCGTTCCTGATCGACGACCTCGCCCACGCCGCGCTCTCCGATAAAATCTTCCGCCGCCACCTCGCCGGGTCAGTGTTGGTGCCAGTCCCGCTGCACGGCACCCGCCAGTTCGACCGCGGCTATAATCAGGCGGAACGGATCGCCAAGGTGTTGGCGACGCATGTCGCGGGGTGTCGCGCGGAGTTCCTCCTGCAAAAGCGCCACGAGACCATCTCGCAGACGCGCCTCGGGCGGCAGGAACGCCGCAAGAACGTCGCCGGCGCGTTCGTCGTCGCCGACGAGATATCCGTCGACCCGAATACCCGCTATGTCGTCATCGATGATGTCCTCACCACCGGCGCGACTTTGCATGCGTGTGCGATCACCCTGAAAAAAGCCGGGGCCACGTTGGTAGATGCGGCGGCATTGGCGCATGGGTAGGGACAGCACCACGTGCTGTCCTCAGTGCAAAAGTGCAAATCGGCCTACGGCCTGTGCAAAGGTGCAAATGTGGGAGTCACTTAATAGGCGACGGGTGACGGGCACGGGCATCAGGGATTCAGGTTTCGGCTTTTAGACCATCAGCCGCGGGAACCCGAAGCCGGCTGCCGAAGGCTGAACAGCTGACACCCATCACCCGATATGTGCATGCCACTTTTGCACTTTTGCACGCGGCAAAGCCGCTGTTGCACCTTTGCACGATTTTGGCTCGGCGGCTATGCCGCCAGCGCCGCATCCAATTCCGCCTCGTCCACGCCCATCTTGGCGACGACGAAGGCGCGCATATCCGGCGCGAGGGGCGCAGTGAACGTCCGCGTGATGCGCGGCGGGAAACGGAACTCGAGCTTGGCGGCGTGCAACGCCTGGCGGCCCATCTCGAGCGCGGCGGCGAGACGCGGCGTCCAGCCGTGCGCCACGAATTCCATATAGAGCGAATCGTCGCCGCCGTAGAGTTTGTCGCCGATCACCGGATACCCAAGCCAGAAGGCGTGGGCGCGGATCTGATGCTTGCGGCCGGTATGCGGCTGCACACGCGCGAGGGTGTAGCCGTTGCGGACGAGTACGGGCTCGAAGAACGTCGCGGCGGGCAAGGTGCCTGGCCCTTCGCGCACCGCCGTCTTCACCACGACCTGGCTGGTTTCGTCGGGCCCGAGCGGCTGGTCGACCATGACAGGTTCCTTGAGCTCGCCCTTGAGGAGCGCATAATAGGTCTTGAGCACCATGCGACGCTCCATCGCCGTCTGTGCGGCGGAGGCGGCGTCGTAATGCTTCGCGATGAGGATCACGCCGCTGGTCTCGCGGTCGAGACGGCTCACGAGGTGCGAGACATCCATCTGCTTCCATTCCTTGACCGCGCCGACGAGCGACGACCACGGTCCATCTTTCGACGGATGGCACACGAGCCAACCCGGCTTATCAAAGACCATGTAATCGTCGTCCTCCTCGATCAGCCACTTCGGCAGCTCGGCTGGATCGACCTTCGGTGTAGTGCTACTCGGCGGCACAAAGGAATAGTCGGTCATCGGGCGGATGGCAGGCGATCCTGCCAGGCGTCGGGAAGTCCGTGGCCTCGTAGGCGGGCGAGGACTTCGCCGACGAGATAAAGCGACCCGAGCACGACGATTGTCTCTCCATCGGCTACGCACGTGCCCGGCGCCGGGAAGAGTTCGGCGACCGACGCGCGGCGCACCTCACCCTTGAAAACCACTGGCACAAGCGCGGCGAGCTCCTCGACCGAGCACGCGCGTTCGTTGTCGGGCCTTACGAGCACGAGACGACCAGCGACTTTGGAGGCAGCACTCACGAGCGGGCGCGCGCGTTCGACGCCGAGAGCGCCAACAATCACGGTCGGCGAAGATAACGCGGCGAGGAGCGGGGCGACCGCGCGGATGCCTTCTTCGTTATGCGATCCGTCGACGATGAGGCGCCGTCCGTCGGCAAGAAGGAACTCCTGCCAGCGGCCAGCCCAGTCGACCGAGCGGAGCGCGGCACGGGCCTTGGCGTCATCGATCGGCAGCCGCTTCGCCAGCTCGCACGCGAGTAGCGCCGCGCCGGCATTACGTCGCTGGTGGGCGCCGACGAGGTTCGTCTCGGGCAGGCCCGAGGTAAAACGGTCGCGGACAAAATGCAGCTGTGCGCCGACTTCGCGGGCACGGGCGACGATGACCGCTTCGGCTTCGGGCGGGACTTCACCGACGACGCACGGGACACCGGGCTTGAGGATGCCGGCCTTCTCGCCAGCGATCGCGGCGAGCGTAGGCCCGAGGTATTCCTGGTGGTCGAGTCCGATGGACGTGATCACGCAGACTTCCGGCGCGCAGACATTGGTGGCGTCGAGCCGTCCGCCGAGGCCGGTCTCAAGAATGGCGACGTCGACCCTGCGTTCGGAGAATTCCAGCAGCGCCGCCGCGGTGATCAGCTCGAAGAAGGTCGGGGCGGCCTCGGCATCCTCGGCACGGATGGCTTCGTAATGCGGACGGAGGCGTTCGGTCAGGGCGACGACCTCGGCGTCGGACAGCGGGGCGCGGTCGACCTGGATGCGTTCGCCGATGGCGACGAGGTGCGGGCTGGTGTAGAGGCCGGTTCGACGATTTTGCGCGCGCTGGATTGCTTCGATCATCGCCGAGGTCGAGCCCTTGCCATTGGTACCGGCGATATGGAAACACGGCTGCGCGCGCTCGGGGTTACCGATCCGCGCGGCGAGGAGGCGCATGCGGTCCACGCCGAGGCGCGAACCGAGGTTACGTAGTCCCGTCAACCAGCGGAGCGTCTCTTCTGGAGTCATCTCCGCGGCGGTCGCGCTCAGGCGCGGCTCTTCACGGCCTTCACCTTCACCTTACGGTGGGCGAGGGCGCGGAGGAGGCTGGCGAGCTTCGACTTCATCTCCTTGCGGTGGATGATCATGTCGATGAGGCCGCGCTTCAGGAGGAACTCCGAGGACTGGAAGCCTTCGGGCAAGTCTTGGTTGGTCGTCTCCTTGATCACGCGGGCGCCGGCGAAGCCGATGAGCGCGCCGGGTTCGGCGACGATGACGTCACCGAGGGTCGCGTAGCTGGCCATGACGCCGGCCATCGTGGGATTGGTGAGGACGGCGATGTACGGCAGGCCCGCCGCGCGGAGTTTCGCGAGGGCGGCGCTGGTCTTGGCCATCTGCATCAGAGAAAGGATGCCTTCCTGCATGCGGGCTCCACCGGATGCGCAGACGACAACGCAGGGGCACTTCAGCTTGATCGCACGCTCGATGGCGCGGGTGACCTTCTCGCCGGCGACGGAGCCCATCGAGGCGCCCATGAACGAGAAGTCCATAATCGCGAGGGAGACCGGAAGGCCGTCCATCAGGCCGTGGCCGCAGACGACCGAGTCGCGGAGGCCGGACTTCTTCTGGTGCTGGGCGAGGCGCTCGGGGTAGGAACCGCCGGCGGTGAATTTGAGGGGATCCTTGGAGACCAGTTTACTGTCGGTCTCTTTCCAGGAACCGTCGTCGATCAGGAGGGCGATGCGGCGCTTAGTGGACAGGCGCTCGTGATAGCCACTGACCGGGAAGACGTTCCAGTTGGCCTCCAGGTCCTTGGTGTAGACCATCTCGCCATCGAGGGGGCACTTGGTCCAAAGACCGGCCGGGATATCCTTCTTCTTGGGAGTCGGGGTGTGCGTGCGCTTGCGGAAGACAGCCATGGTGAATGCCCGGAGATTGAAGCGTTATCCGCGAAAGCGAAAGGGTAAACAGGCGGCCAAACGTCACAAAATAAGGCTATTTTTATGCCGAAAAGGCCTAGGCGGTCAAAACCGCTTCTCTTCACGATTTGCGGCGTCTGACGCGCCTGATGTGGGAGTATTTCCTCCGATCAGAGACCCACATGAAGAACAAGGACGCCGTCTTGATGATGCCGCCGCACTTAATCAGCCGCCAGGCGGAAGGAAACCAAAGGGAACGGGGGGCGTTGCTCAGAGACAAGGAGGTGAGCTCATGCCGGCAGATCGACCTTCGCACTAAGCTGGCGACGAGCGAGAACCGCTTCTTGTCGACGTGTCCTCCCCGGTGCGCCGCCTCCAAATCGGACATCCATTTGGTCGATTTGGTTGCGACCAGGCTCGCCCATTGAGCCTCTCCCTCGATCATTTCTTCCTCTGTCCGCTCCCGCATGTCGAAGTTGCTGATGTTGCTGGCATGCATGCGGTAGTCCACGAGGATTGTGCCGTAATACATCACCGATCCAAGAATGAGCGCCCGGAATACGGAGTCAGCGTCTTCGGCGCCTCCTCCCGGCGGTAATGGGCCGAAGACATCAAGCAAGCTCCGGTGGTATGCCGCAACCGCTCCGGTCACCGGGGCTCCCGCATATAAGTTCTTTCGCCAACCTCCATGTTCGAAAGTCCGCGTGATCAGAGACGTAGGGCGGGATGGAATCGGCTCACCGTCGGCATTGATATAACGACTCGCGCAAGTGATCGCGCGGACCTTCGGGTTTTGCGCGAAAGCTTCGGCCATCAGGCGCGCCCGCGAAGGGTAAGAAACATCATCACCTGCCATGACCACGAAGACGTCGCCGGTCGCGACGGCCAGCGTAGCGTTGAAATTACCCACGAGACCTAAGTTTTTTTCGTGCTTGATTACCTTGATGGTGACGTGCGGGCTGGGGTTCTCCGCCAACACACTTTCGATCACGGTCGCCGTGGAGTCAGGCGAGGCATCGTCGCCGATGATGAGCTCGTAAGCGGGGAGGTCTTGATTTAATGCCCCCAACAGGGCCTGCTTGACGTATCTCTCTTGCTTATAAGAGACGAGGATGACTGAAACGGAGGGCAGCTTCATGGGGATTATCGCCGATTAAGAGGGCGATGTAGCTCTTCCTGGAAGTCAACCATGGTGAATGAAAAAAGGTTGTAGAATAATCTGCTAAAGCGGAAGGGGAAATCTACCATTCGTCCGAAGAATAGGACAGCTGTGCGGCGTTTTCGCCGCATACCCCGTCACTTCGGCCGATCAACCCTTCCGCCCCCGGGCCCACTTCAAGTACGCGGTCCTCTCGCTCGGCACAAATCGCTTGAAGAAGAACTTCAGGACCTTGACGTCTCCGTTGCGGATGAGCCTCCAGGCGGCAGGCCACCAGAGAGAAAAGGGGGCCAAGCTTAAGGATAAGGCCGAAAGCGCGTGACGGGAGACAAACCGTTCGACCACCCAGGCGAGGCGCGCACGTCGCTGCGCGTCGACATGGCCGCCCTTGAAGGCCACGTCCAAATCCCGCCCCCATTGGATATCACACTTCGAGAAGGCGTTCGCAGCCCAGAGATGCTTCGCGAGCAGTTCATCGTCCGTCAGTTCCTCGACCGCAAAGTTGCAGATATTGCCGCCGTGCATACGGTAGTCCAAGAGCACCTCTCCATAATACTGGGTGCGACCCAGCAGCAATGCGCGGAAAGCAAAGTCGATGTCTTCGCCCCCGGCGTCAGGCGGCAAGGGCCCGAAAATATCATAGAGGCTTCGGTGGTATGAGGCGCACGCGCCCGTGATGGGAGTGCCGGCGAAGGGATCTTTCCGGCGGGGGCCGTGCTCAAAGACCTGCGTCCGCAAGTCGGGCGGCCGGCAGGGCAAGGCTCTCCCGTCGGCGCCGACGAGGCGACTCCCACAGGTCACCGCCCGGAGCGTCGGGTCGGCAGCGAACGACGCCGCCATCTTGCTAGCCCGCGAGGGGTATGAGACGTCATCTCCCGCCATCAGGACGAAGATTTCGCCCGTGGCTATGGCAAGAGCCGCGTTGAAGTTGCCAAGCAGGCCGAGGTTCTTCGGCTGGCGGAGAATCTTGATGGTGATGCCGGGCCTGATCTGACCAGCCAGCACCCGTTCGATCACCGACCAGGTGCCGTCAGGTGAAGCATCATCGGCGATGATGAGTTCGAATTCTGGGAGATCTTGCGCCAGCGCCGCCCGCAACGCCTCTTCGACAAAACGTTCCTGTTTATAAGACAGGAAGACTACCGAGACGGACGGCAGTTTCATCAGCTCAGCGGTTGCCACGGTCGGTGCCGGCGAGACGCTCGAGGAGTTTCTCGTAGGCGTTCACGGCGCGCTCGGCCATGACGAGCTCGAAGTTCTCGTTCGGGGCGTGCAGGTGAGACTCGGGCGTGAATAGGCCGATCATGACGGAATCGAGGCCGGTCTCGCGGCGGATGTCGCCGATGATGGGCACGCTGCCACCTTCGCGAAGGTAAAGCGGGCGCTTACCGAAGGCCTCACCGATGGCCTTGTCGGCCTCGCGGAAGGCCTTGGCGAGGACAGGATTTTGGCCGGCCGGGGTATTCGGGCGATCGGGCGGGCAGACGTAGTAAGCCGCGTTGCCCTGCATCTCGATGAGATCAACGCGCACGCCTTTCGGAGCGCGGGCATGGATGGCCGCGGCGACCTTGCGATGCACGTCGACGGGGTCCTGGCCGGGGACGAGGCGGCAGGTGATCTTGGCGAAGACCTTCGAAGGGATGACGGTCTTGGAGCCCTTACCCTGGTAGCCGCCGCCGATGCCATTGAACTCGAGCGTCGGCGCGAAACGCACGGCCTCGAGACCGTCGAGACCCGGAGCGGGATGCAGTTCGTCGACCCCGAGGGCGCGGCGATAACCATCTTCGCTCAGCGGGAGCTTGCGGAGTTCTTCGCGCTCCCAGCGGGTCGGCTGTTCGACGCCTTCGTAGAAGCCTTCGACCGTGACGGCGTTATCTGCGTCATGCAGCGAAGAGCAGAGTTCAGCCAGCGCCTGAATGGGATTATAAACCGCACCGCCGTGGAGACCGGAATGCAGGTCGGACTTCGGTCCGGTCAGGCCGACCTCAAGGCCGATGATGCCGCGCAGGGCCGTCGTGATGACAATCTGATCGGACGACGGGGAAGCGGTGTCGGAAAGGATGACGCAATCGGCTTCGGTGAGTTCGGCCTTATGGTTGTGGAGAAACTCCGGGAAGCTCGGGGAGCCGATCTCCTCTTCGCCTTCGATCAGGAACGTGATGCGCAGCGGTAGGTTCGGGCAGCGCTTGAGCAAGCGGGCGAGTGCGACGACCGCGACCAGATGCGGACCCTTATTGTCGGCGGTGCCACGGCCCCAGATCTTGCCATCACGCACGACGGGCTCGAAGGCCGGGGAAGTCCAGAGATTCAGCGGGTCGGCCGGCTGCACGTCGTAGTGGCCGTAGAGGACGATGTGGGGCCATTCCTTCGGACCACGGCGACGGCCGAGTACGATCGGGTGCAGGGGCGTCGGGACGACTTCGACCTCAAGTCCGGCCTGCTTCAACAGCCCGCAGATATGCTCGCGGGCGCCGTCCATGCCCGCCTTGAAGGATGGGTCGGTGGACACACTGGGGTGCTTCACGTAATCGATTAATTCGCGGACGAGATCCATGCCTCTATTAGGCAGGGAAGAGACGGGAGGGCAAGAGAGAGGCGGAATACGGAGTGCAAAGGTGCAAATGCGGCGGAGCCGCGTGCAAAAGTGCAAAGGTGAGATGCAAATTTGGGGTAGGGGTAGGGGTTGGGGTAGGCCAATGCCTTCAGGTCTCAGGACTCGGCCAACAATTCCTAGGTAGGTGCACTCAGGCGTTGGTACCGAAGTTGCGAGTCTACCCCTTCCCCCACCCCTACCCCTATCCCAGGAATTACATTTGCACCTTTGCACAGGCCGCAGGCCGCTTTGCACTTTTGCACCTCTCTTTTCTACCCCCACCCCTGCCCCTACCCCTATCATTTTGTCTTCCCCCTCCCCTCCCCCTTGGGGAGAGTGATGGCATGTCCCCCGCGGAACAGTTGAAGGTCATGAAGTCCCGCACCGATAAATTCATCGGTGAGGCGGAGATTCTCAAGCGTCTCGAGGCCGGCAAGACCCTCCGCGTGAAGCTCGGCGTCGACCCCACCCGCCCCGACCTGACCTTCGGCCACATGGTCGTCTTCCAAAAGCTCCGCCAGTTCCAGGAGCTCGGTCACCAAGCGGTGCTCATCATCGGCGACTACACCACGCGCATCGGCGACCCCACCGGCAAGTCCGAGACGCGCCCGGTCCTTTCCGAGCAGGAGATCGAGGAGAACGCCAAGACCTACCTCGAGCAGGCTTTCAAGATCCTCGACCCGCAGAAGACGGAGGTCCGCCGCAACAGCGAGTGGTTCGGCAAGATGTCGTTCCTCGACGCTCTCCAGCTCAGCCGCCGCATGACCGTGGCCCAGATGCTCGCGCGCGATGACTTCGCCAAGCGCCACGAATCCAATACCCCTATCTCGATCGTCGAGTTCCTCTACCCGCTCCTCCAGGGCTACGACTCCGTCATGCTCAAGGCCGACATCGAGATCGGCGGCAGCGACCAGCTCTTCAACATGCTCGTCGGCCGCGACCTGCAGGAACAGGACAAGATAGCCCCGCAGGCCGTGCTCGGCATGCCCCTCCTCGTCGGCCTCGACGGCGAGAAGAAGATGTCGAAATCCCTCGGCAACTACATCGCCTTCAACCACGGCGCGAAGGACATGTTCGGACGTATCATGTCGGTGCCAGACGTCACCATGTGGGTCTACTACGACCTCCTCCTGCTGTCGTCTCCGGACGAGATTGCCACACTCAAGGCCGGCCACCCGATGGAAGCCAAGAAGCAGCTCGCCACGCGCCTGACGGACAAGTTCCACGGCGAAGGCGCCGGAGCTAAGGAACGCGCTGAGTTCGAGAACGTCTTCTCCAAGGGCGGCGTTCGCACGGACATGCCCGAGTTCACCTGGGCGGCCGTCTCTGGCGGCGCGACCGAAGTCGGCATCGTGGACTTGCTCGCCGCGACGAACCTCTTCCCCTCCAAGAAGGAGATCCGCCGCCTCATCGAAGGCGGCGCGGTCAAGATCGGCGACGACAAGGTCTCTGATCCGGCCCAGAAGGTCGCGCAGCCCGCGGGCGAGCTGGTCATCCAGGCCGGTAAGCGGACCTTCGTGAAGGTCAAGTGAAGGCCGCTTACGCCTCGCGCGCCAACGGGCGCCGCGAACCGTAACCTCGGAGCACGTTGCGCAGGAGCTGACGGAGCTTGGGTAGCGGATACGGGTGCGGGGCCGGCACGACGGCCGGGCGCGACAAAAGAATGCGCATCCTCTCGGTCGCGGCATCGGGATGGTTTTCCGCGAAGGCACGCACCCGACCGCGTTCCGCGACTTGACGGGCGAGGGCGGGATCCGCCAAGAGGGGACGCAAGACTTCGACCACCGGGTGCTTCGCCTGACCTGGGACAACTTCGCCGAATCCCTCGACCGACGGCTCGCCATAGCAGCCAGGTGAGCGGCATTCGCCGTCGTAGGCCAAAGCCAACACGCTGGGCACGCCCTGCATCGCGGCCTCGCAGGCGGTGGTACCCATGCCGACGAAGGCAGCGGCACCGACGTAAAGTTCCGGGAGTGCCGCGGGCGGCAAGGTGCCGAGGAAGTCGACGGAGGGGGCGACGCCGAGGCGGGCCGCGAGGGCTTCGGTCGCCGGCCGATCCGTCCCGTCACCGACGATTTTGAGGCGAAGCGATGGGTAATCCTCCCGCAAGGTCGCGAACGCGACGACCAGTCCGCGGACGTAGGCCTTCATGATTCCGTCAATGCGTGCGACCGTCAGTAGATAAGGCGCCGAGGAAGCGCCAGCGGACGCGACGCCAGCGAATGGCACGATGACTGGTTCGATGCCGGCGACAATCGAAGGTAGGCCGGCGAGCCGGGCGGCGTCGTCGGCGCACGGCTGATTCACCGCAAGGACGCGGCCTTGTGCCGAGAGGGCGCGCAGGACGCCGTTCTCTTTCCGGCCCTTGAGCGCGTGCAAGAGTCGGCGCGGGTCAGGCCAAAGGTCGGACCAAGTAGGCCAACCGCGGCTGAGCACCGTTCCCGGGCGGATAATCAGCAGCGAGTAATCGGAGTCAGGTAGGCGACGGGCAAGCAGGCTGGCGAAATAGCTGTCGGGTAAGCCAGTGACTTCGATATGCGAAGGCTCAGGGCCGAGCAAAGCCGCTAAGTCGTCCGCAATAACCTCCGCCATGTCGGGCGTGAAAGCGGGGCGGTTGAAGATGGCCGCGTCGACGTGAAGGAGGCGCGCGACCCGGCGGTATTGTTCATCCATCGGGCCAGGCGAGGTGATGATGACTGGCTTAAGCCCGAGACGGACGGCGCATTCCGCCCGGCGCAGGGAAAGGTATTCGCCTCCGCCCACATGGTTGCCGCTGTAGATAAAGACAGGGCGGCGAAGACGGGGCGAAAGGGACATGCGGACGGCGGCAGGACTTCATGCCTAAGCCCGCTTCGCGGGCTGGCAAGACCGCCTGTGCATAAGTCCGCGGATAACCTCGCGGATTATGCCCTTCCCCTGCCCTCCGACGGCTCCCTATTATCGCCGTCCCGCATGGCCGACCCGGAAACCATTAGCCGAGACTTCGTGCACCTCCACGTGCATACGGACTACAGCATGCTCGACGGCTGCAGCCGCATCGACCGCCTGATGGAGCGTGCCTGCGACATGAACATGCGCGCGGTGGCGATCACCGACCACGGCAACCTCTTCGGGCTCTTCGATTTCTGGAACGAGGCCAAGCAGCGCTCCAAGGGCGACGTGAAACTCAAGCCTCTCCTCGGCTGCGAGCTCTACCTGGTCTGGGATCACGCGCTCACCGACAAGCCGGATCGTCGCGAGCACAAGTACTTCCACATGGGCGTGCTCGCCCGAAATTTCAAAGGTTACCAGAACCTCACCAAGCTCGTCTCCGACGCGCACGTCCGCGGACTGCACTACAAGCCGCGCACCGACCTCGAGCAGCTCGCCAAGCACGCCGACGGCCTGATCGGTTTCTCCGGCTGCCTTCAGGGCGTCATCCCACAGGCACTCCTGCGCGGCGACTACGAAGCTGCCCGCAAGGCCTGCGGTAAGTTCGTCGAGATCTTCGGACGCGAGAACTTCGTCATCGAGCTCATGGACCATGGCCTCGAGGAGCAGAAGCGCATCATCGCTGACCTCCTCAAGCTCGCCGGAGAATTCCAACTCCGCGTCGTCGCCACCAACGACGTGCACTACGTCGACGCCGGTGATTCCGTCGCGCATGATGCGATGCTCTGCATCCAGACTGGGGCCCGCCTGGCCGACGAGCGCCGCATGCGCTACTCCGCCACGGAGTTCTACCTCAAGAGCGAAGCCGAGATGCTGCGCGTCTTCGGCGAAGTCCCCGAGTCCATCAAGAACACCGTCGCCATCGCCGAGATGTGCGACGTCAAGCTGCCCGTCGGCCAGAATAACTACCCGGTCTATGTCTTCAGCGAAGGCGTAAAGCCCAAGGCCTCCGATAAGATCGATGAGATCCTCGACGGCTACGAGCAGCTCAAGAACGGCCTACTCGTCTCTGCCGGTAAGCCGGGAGACTTCGTCATCGAAGCCGAGAAGCGCAAGGGCATGCGGGCCAACGGCTCCTACCTGCTCGAGCAGGTGAAGGCCGGCCTCAAGGAACGCTACGGTGTCGATTACGACGACACGAAGGCGTGGAAGGACGAGAAGATTCCGGGCATCGGTAAGACTAGCCCCGCCGAGCTCTGCCGCCGCGTCGACTACGAGATGGGCGTCATCGCGGGCACGGGCTTCGTCGACTACTTCCTGATCGTCTGGGACTTTATCGACTGGTCCCGTCGCCATGACATCCCCGTCGGTCCGGGCCGAGGCTCGGGTGCCGGGTCGATTGTGGCGTACTGCCTCAAGATTACCGACATCGACCCGATCCGCTTCGGCCTGCTCTTCGAGCGCTTCCTAAATCCCGAGCGCGTCTCCGCGCCCGACTTCGATATCGACTTCTGCATGCGTCGTCGCGACGAAGTCGTCGGCTACGTCCGCAAGAAGTACGGCGAAGACCGCGTCGCCAATATCATCACCTTCGGCACGTTTGGCGCCAAGATGGTCGTCCGCGACCTCGCCCGTATCCGCGACCTCCCGTTCATCGAGACCAACCGCCTCGCCAAGCTCGTCCCGGACGACATCAACATCTCGCTCGAGGACGCCCTGAAGAAGTCCAACGAGCTCCGCGAGGAGGTCGCCATCAACCCTCAGGCAGCCAGCATCATCGAGACCGGCCGCGTCATCGAGGGCATGGTGCGCAACTCCGGTAAGCACGCGTGTGGCATGATCATCGCCGACCGCCCGCTCACCGACATCATCCCCGTGACGATGCAGGAAGGCGACCTGACGACCCAGTACGCCAAAGACCCCGTCGAGAAGCTCGGCCTGCTGAAGATGGACTTCCTGGGCCTCAAGACCCTCACCATCATCGACGACGCCCAGAAGCTCGTCCGCAAGCATCGCCGCCAGGCGGATTTCGATATCGAAAAACTCGGCTTTGACGACGCCAAGACCTTCGCGCTCCTCAACGAGGCGAAGACCATCGGCGTGTTCCAGCTGGAATCCGGCGGCATGCAGTCGCTCTGCCGCAAGTTCCGTATCTCGACCATCGACGAAATCGTCGCGCTCATCGCGCTCTACCGTCCGGGTCCGATGCAGTTCATCGGCGACTACATCAAGGGCAAGGACGACCCTACCTTCGTCAAATACGCCCACCCGCTCCTCGAGAAGGTCGCCAAGGAGACCTACGGCATCTTGGTCTACCAGGAACAGGTCATGGAAGCAGCGCGGGTCATCGCCGGCTACACCCTCGGCGGTGCTGATATGCTTCGCCGCGCGATGGGTAAGAAGATCCGCGAGGAGATGGAGCAGCAGCGCTCGATCTTCGTCGAGGGCGCCAAGACGACCAACAACATCGATAAGAAGAAGGCCGAGGAAATCTTCGCCACCCTGGAGAAGTTCGCCGAGTATGGCTTCAACAAGTCGCACTCCGCCGCGTACGCCATCCTCTCGTATCGCACCGCCTACCTGAAGGCCAACTACCCGGTCGAGTTCATGGCCGCGGTGCTCACATCCGAACAGGGCAACGCCGACAAGCTCGCCGAATTCATGGCGGAGGTCGAAGCCCTCGGCATGAAGGCCCTTGGACCCGACGTGAACCAGTCCGACACCGACTTCACGCCGGTAGTAAAGGATAACGCCATCCGCTTTGGTCTCGGCGCCATCAAGGGCGTCGGCGAACAGGCCGCGCGCAATATCGTCGCCGAGCGCGAGAAGAACGGCCCTTACAAAGACTTCGGCGACTTCGTCGGTCGCCTGGGTGAGTTCGACCTCAATTCCCGCACGCTGGACTGCCTCGTACGCGCGGGTGCCTTTGACTTCACTGGCGAAGACCGCCGCCACCTTGTCGACTCCATCGAATCCGTCCGCCGCCACTTTGCGGGCGAGCGTAAGGAACGCGCCAGCGGCCAAGGCTCGCTCTTCGACATGCTCGGAGCCGAGGACGCCGGCGCCGCGCGCCCGACGGACCTCGTGCTCCGTAAGTCGGAGAAGATGCCGAAGCTCGAGATGCTCAATAGCGAGAAGGCGCTGCTGGGCTTCTACCTCAGCGGTCACCCGCTGGCCGAATACCACGGCTTGGACGAAGCCATCGCCACGCTCACCGTGACGCCGGACCGTATCGAACTCGATAAGAAGGAACGCCACACCGTCCGCATCTGCGGCATTATCGGCGGCCTCGAGAAGAAGATTTCCAAGAAGGACAATCGCCCTTGGGCGCTCTTCACCGTCGCCTCGCGCTCGGTGACCATCCCGGTGATGATGTTCTCCGAAGCCTACGATGCCGCGGCACAGCTCAAGGACGGCGAGCTGCCCCTCCTCATGGACGGCTCCCATGTGATCGTCGACGCCCGGCTCAACTGGCGCGACGAACGCGGCGAATGGTCGCTCAGCGCGCACGCCGTCAGCACGCTTCGCCGTGCTCCGGGCCTGATCAAGAAGATCCTCTTCGCCCTCAAGCCTGGGCCCGACGCCGCCGACTTCCTCGAGAAGATCGTGGCCCACACCCGCAAGGTAGACGGTACGACGATCGTGCAGGTCGGCTTCATTCAGCCCGACGGGCGCGTGCTCGTGGCCGAGGCCGCCCGCGGCATGACCACGCGCTTCGACAACGAGACCTACGGAGCCTTCGGCCGTCACCCAGCCTGCGCCGGTGTCCAGATTGAGCCGATTGCGCCGACGCAGCCCCCGCAGCGCAAGTACGGCCCGAGGAGCTAACGGCACTCAGCGTCCGAGGTCGGCGAGGATTTCGCGAGCCATGACGTCCGCAAAGTGATCCTGAGAGAAAGGCTTCGCGCGTTCCGAAAGCAGGAAGGCCCTGATGCGATTCTGATAGCCGCGGTAGGACGTGTTGTCGATTGTGCGTAGATAAGCGTCGAGGGACGCTGGCGTCTCGTAAGCCCGGCCATCGATCAAGCAATCCGTCGGGACGAGCTCGGCGATCTCCTTCGGGCCGACGTAGACCGGCACGCAGCCGGCGCGGAAACAGTCGAAGAGCTTCTCGGTGACGTAGCCCGGCAGGTCTCGGCAGTTCTCATGCGCGAGGCAGAAACGGGCGCGCGTGAGCAGTTCGATCTTATCGTCGACCGGGCCGCGCCACGTGGCGTAAGGCGACTTCGCCGGCAGGAGGCGAGAGATGATCTTGCGTAGCTGATTGCGGACGCGGCCCCAGCGGCCGGGTAGAGCGGCGGGGCGATCCCAGCCGCGGCCATAGAGATGAAAGTCAGCGGGCGCATTGCGCTCATACCAATCGAGAATCCGCACGCGGGCCTGGTATTGGTCGCGCGGGTCGACCACCGTGAGGGCCTTATTCGAGGCGACGAGTACGCAGAAGAGCGGGCGCTGCTCCGGCCCGTTCCATGGGCCCGTCTCGAAGCGGTTCGGATAAAGTAGTCGCACAGTGCGAGGGTCGTCGACCAGCGCACCATCCCAGGCAAACCACTTCGCATAGCGGGCCAGCGCGGCGCGGTCGCGGTTGAGCGGGCGGATCAGCGGGTTCTCGTAGAGGTAGACGTAGGCCCGGACGGACGGATTCTGCCGGCGGCAATTAATATGAAGCTCGAAGGCTACTTCCCTGCCTGCGTTGACATCGGGCGTATTCAGCTCGATGCCCGCGGCCAGGAAGCGCTCGCGCAACTTAACGTAAGGGAGATAGAACTCGCCGTTATTCTCCCCTGCCCCGGGCGTGAACAGGCTATTCTCCGCGTAATCACGATAGAGGACGGAGGCGACTCTCATAGGTTTAGCGCGGAGGTCAGTTGTTCGCTAAAATAGGAGGCTGCGTAGAGCGGACGCGCGGCGGCAGCTGCGGCGTGCTTCTTCGCCAAGAGTTCAGCGGCGGGCATCTCGACGAAGGCGCGGATGGCGGCAGCGAGGGCCGGGACGTCACCGATGGGTTCGACCACGCGGCCGACCTGGCCATCGGCCCACGGCACCGATGGCAGGCCAACCGGATAGGCCACGACCGGGACGCCGCACACGAGGGCCTCGCCGACCATCATCGGTCCGTTGTCGTTGGTCGAAGGGTTCACGAAGAAGTCGGCGGACTGATAGGCGATCGCGATGGCGGCGTCGCCGCGGCGCACGCCGAGCTCGGTGTAAGTCACGTGCTTCCAGTCCGTGCCCATCAGACCGGTCTCGCCGAGGACGGCCACATGGAGCGTCACGCCCTGGGCGTCGAGCAGGCGCAAAGCCTGCAGGAGGAGGCCGAACCCCTTGTAGTTCAGCGCGGGGTCGATGCCCCGGACGAGCAGCACGCGGGCTTCGGCGGGCAGGCCTAGCTCGGCACGCGCGTCGCGGGGATTTTCGACGGGTCGCAGGACTTCAAGGTCGAGTGGGATCGGGAAGATCTTCGAAGGGAGGCCGCCGGTGATCGAACTCTCGCGCGCCTGACGAGCGGACCATTCGGTCGGGGCCAGCAGCACGGCGCCGATCTCCTTCCAGATGCGACGGCGTTCGGCGGACTGACGTGCCGAGAGGTCGTCGGCATCCTTGGAACCGATGAGCGGGCAGGCGCCGCAGCCGGTCTGATACTTCGGGCAACCTAGGTTGGAATGGCAGCCGCCGGTGACATGCGCCATGTCGACCTGCCAGAGGACGACGCGGGCGCTAAGAGCCTCGGCGACCTGGCGGATAGTCGCGGCCGTGACGAAGGCGCCGGCCCAATGCACCACCACCAGGTCCCATTTAGCCGAGCGCGCGCGGGCGTCACAGATAATCGGCTCGGCTGGGAAATTTGCCTCGGCGTCGAAGTCATAGACGCCGATGGGCTTGAGATGCAGGCGGCTCAGCTTCGCCCAGACGCGACCGAGGCCCCAGGCCAGTTTCTGGAATGGGCTGAGTAGCCGCCGGGCGTCGACCATCGCCGGGACGTCCTGGCGCTTCTTCTTGATGACGTAGGCGACCGAATCGTGGCCTTGGCTGAGCAGGGCACGATGAATCCGGACGAAGCCATCGGCAGCGCCGCCGCCGCTGTCCATCTTGGATAGGTGTAGTATCTTCATCCCTGCTGGCTGGGATAAGGGGCGGGCGGCGGGCTGACGAACCAAAAGCACCGTGCTCCTATCTGGTTGAAACACGGCCAAGATGGGCAAGCATCTCATTCACCGATGGCCCCGCTCATCTACGTGATCAATCTCGACCGCGATGCTGAACGCCTCGCGTCGATTCGGGCCAACCTAGGCGGCCTTGGGCTTAGCTTCGAACGCCTCCCCGCCGTCATCGGGAAGGAAGTCCCTGGATGGGAGAAGCTCGTCGACTTGCCAGCCTACGCCTGGCGTAACCGCATGGACACGCCGCGTGCCGGGGAAGTCGGCTGCTATCTCAGCCATCTCAAGGCCATGGAAACCTTCCTTCTAACCGAAGCCCCGTGGTGCGTAATCCTCGAGGACGACGTCGAGGTGCTACCCGCCTGCGCTGACGTACTCCGATCGCTGGCCGAAAAAAACGACTGGGACCTCGTGAAACTCTTCAACTTCCACTCCGGCATGCCCGTGAAGAAGCGCGAGCTCGTCGGCGGGCACCACCTCGTTGTACACCTCACACGAACGACTTCCTCTGCGGCTTATGTCGTCAACCGCCGAGCAGCCGAGACCCTGCTGAAGTCGATGCGCCCGATCTCCGAACAGGTCGACCATGCCCTCGACCGCCCGTGGGAAACCGGGCTACGCACCCGCGGTATCCGTCCGATGCCCATCGTGCTCGCGCCTGTTGCCGGCACCTCAAGCTCCATTGGCTATCAGGATAAGAAAAGTCAGCCCCGCACGCTTGGTAAGACTATGAAGCTCTTCCTCTCCCGCGCCAAGAAAGAGATATGTCGTTTTGGGTATGGGTTGTGGGATGCGGTGAGGTGAGCGAGCGGAGAGCGAGCAAGCCGTGCAAAGGTGCAAATCGGAGCCAAGCTCCTGTGCAAAAGTGCAAAGGTGTTTTTGAGGGCTAGGGCCAGGGCTGGGACTAGAGCCAGAAGACGCCGAGGCAAGTTGATCGGTCTTATAGGGCCCTAACTTGCGGCCACCGTTCGGCGGCCTTGCCCAAGCCCTAGCCCCAGCTCTGGCCCTGAAATGTTTCCACGTTTGCACCTTTGCACAGGCCGCAGGCCGGTCGCACTTTTGTACCTAAATTTCTGAGCCTCCGAGCCTCTGGTCAACTAAGCCTCTCGTTGCCGTGGCCGCTTAACTGCCTCCCTTGCCCACTTGCCAACGTGTCAACTTGCCAGCTGGCGCAGCCCCTAATCAAACAACACCGCGTCGGCTGGGCGATGGCATCGCGACCAACGCACGCGCCACTTGAGCAGCTGCCGGTAGAGCTTCGAAGAGCCGCGGTGGCCCGAAGCGAGATAGTGCCGGTCGTAATGCTCGTCGGCGACAACAGAAGGAGATTCGGCCCACGTGTCGGCTGGATCGTAGGCGAACGCCGGAGCGGCCCACGGGCGACCGCCGTTACCGAAATGCGTACCCGTGCCGTCGAAGCCGATATTCAGGATGAGGTTGCGGCCAGGCACGACCGTCAGCTGGCCAGAGCGCAAGGCTTGGACCATGAACTGGTAATCCCAGACCGTACGCACCTTGCCGGTCGCAATTGCATCGAACTTACGTCGAAGGAAGTCGACGGCGTTCGGGTGCAGCGTGCGCACCCAGGGCTCTTCGTCGCGAATAGGCTCCGGGATGAAGTTGAATTGATCCCAGGTGCGCTCCCAGGTCGCCCAGCCCCAGCACGACGTCACGCGGCTGAAGCCGTGCGAAGCGGGCAGATCGACGAGCGGGGCCATGTTGGAACCGGCGATGAGGCCGATGCGAGGGTCGTCGCGATGACGCTCCAGCATCGTGGCGCAGAAACGGAAGAAGGCCGGCGTCGGCAGGCAGTCGTCCTCGAGGATGATGCCTTCGCCCGCTTCGCCGAGGAACCACGAGATCGCGGAGCTGACCCCGGGGCCGCAGCCGAGGTTGGCTTCAGGGAACTTCGTGCGGACCTCGCAGGGCCAGTCGACGCCGCGGAGGATGGCGCGCACCTCGGCGACGCGTTCCGCTTCGCCGGGCCGGTCTGGACGCGGGGCATCGCAGGCGAAGAATAGCTTGGCCGGCTTCGCCGCCCGCACGGCGGCGAAGACTCGACGGGTCGTCTCGGGGCGGTTGAAGGCGACAATCAGGACCGAAGGGCAACTCATGTAGCTAGAGGCTAGCGATAACATGGGCCACCTGCTCATCGGTCATGACCGGACTGATTGGCAGGGAGACGACTTCACGATGGATGGCTTCCGTGAGCGGGAACTTCAGATGGCCGAGCTCCTTAAGGTAGGCCTGCTGATGGTGTGGGGGAATCGGATAATGGATAAATGTGTGCACGCCGCGGTCCAGCAGGCGCTGCTGGAAGGCGACACGGTCGGGCACACGGACTACGAAGAGATGCCAGACGTGGGAATCCTCGTCGGCGCGGACGGAGGGCAGGTGGACGTTCGGGGCCTTGATCTCGCGGCGGTAGCGGAGGGCGATCTCGCGGCGGCGGGCGTTATCGGCGTCGATGTGCTTCAGCTTCACGCGGAGCAAGGCGGCCTGCAGTTCGTCGAGGCGGTCGTTGGGGCCCTGGACGAGATTCTTGTATTTCTCGTGCGAACCGTAGTTGCGCAGGGCGCGGACCATGTCGGCCAGTTTCTTGTCCTTGCAGGTGAGCGCGCCGGCGTCACCGAGGGCGCCGAGATTCTTTCCGGGGTAGAAGCTGAAGGCGGCCGCGTCACCCCAGGCGCCGGCCTTGACGCCGCCGATATGGGCGCCGTGGGACTGGGCGGCGTCTTCGAGCAGGAGCAGGCCCCGCTCGTGGCAGAGCTTCGCGATCGCCGGCATGTCAGCCAGCTGGCCGTAGAGATGGACCGCCAGGACAGCCTTCACTTCCGGCGTCAGCGCGGCGGCGAGCTTGGCGGCGCCCAGGTTGAAGGTATCTTCGTCCGGCTCGACGAGCACCGGACGCAGACGGTTCTCAGTGATGGCGAGGATCGAGGCGATGTAGGTGTTGGCCGGGACCGCGACCGCGTCGCCGTCCTTGAGGAGACCCAGCTCCTTCCAGCCACGCAGGGCGAGGATCAGGGCAGAAAGTCCGTCGGAGGTGCCGATGCAGTGAGGCGAGCCGACCCAGGCGGCGTACTCGAACTCGAAAGCCTTCACCTCTTCGCCGAGGACATACCAACCTGAGTCGATGACGCGGGCCGCGGCGGCCTTCAGTTCGGCGGCGTGACGGGCGTTGATGGCTTTGAGGTCAAGGAACGGGACGTGCATGAGATTAGAGAGGTCGAATTACCTTGGCCGGATTACCGGCGGCGATGACGCCGGGAGGAATGGACCGGATGACAACCGAGCCGGCGCCGATGACACTGTCTTTTCCGATGGTCACCCCCTTAAGGATGATCACGCGGCTACCGATGAAGACGTTGTCTTCAATGTGAACTGGGGAGATCAAAGGTGCCTGGTTATGCCTGCCTCCGGGAGATAGGTTGTGGGCGTCCGAATCCATGATCAGCACGCCGTCACCGATGAGGCATCTCTCGCCAATCGAAACCCTTCTTTCGGCTATTACCTGTACATTATTCGAAATAGAGGTTCCTGCACCGATCTCGATTACGGCGTCTTTAGCTCTGGCCTGAAGTCTCACCATGCCGTCACCAGCAATCGGTGCTGGCAGAAAACCGATGCTCACTCCGCGCCCGACGGAAACCAAGCCAAGGCCGTCGCAATTAAACGGCACATTAATCCAAAACTTTCCTTCGACTTTGACGAGGCCTGCTCGACTGTTGAAGCGGAAGGCGACGTACCTGCATCGTTTGCAGATACTATCGTACAACTTGGAGCAGAGCCTAATCATGCGATGATTCGAGCAGGGTTACCCACTACGGTGACGCCGGGCGGGACATCCTTCGTCACGACGGACCCAGCGCCGACCATCGCACCTTCGCCGATGGTGATGCCTGGAAGAATCGTCGCATTGGCCCCGATGGAGGCACCCTTCTTGACGAGCGTGGGCAGCAACTTGGCCGCCGCGTTGCGGGAACGGGGCTCGAGGTCGTTGGTGAAGGTGACGTTCGGGCCGACGAAGACGTCGTCTTCGAGCGTGACGCCATCCCAGAGTTGGACGCCGCACTTGACCGTGACGCGGTCGCCGACGACGACCTTGTTCTCGATGAAGCAATGCGAGCAGATATTGCCGTCGCGGCCGATGACGGCTCCCGGCAGGACCACGACATATTGCCAGATCCGGGTACCCTCCCCGACCTGCTTCGTCTGCACGTCCGAATTAGGATGAATGTACATGGCGGATGAATGCTTCGCGGCTTCGCAGGTAATCAGCCTCATCATAGCCGTGCGAGGCCAGGACGGATAAGACGGCGCCTTCCGTTTGCGGAATCAATTCGACCCAATGACCCGGAGGCACATGCAGTCCATGGGCCGGAGCCGAAAGGGTCCAGGAGCGCACTTCGGACCCGTCGTCGGTCGTCACGGAGAATTCTCCTGCCATGGCCACGAGAAACTGGTGGCAGGCCTTATGGGCGTGCCCCCCTCGTGCGACGCCTGCACGAAGGTCGAAGAGGTGGAATTCCCGACGAACTTCGAAGGGGAGCTGCTTACCGCATTCGACGAAAGCCAGGGCCCCGCGCTCGTCGCGGCGGACCGGCATCGTGATGAGCGTACAAGAACCGGTCATCGGGGCTGGCCGACGAGGCCCTTTAGATACACGCCGTAGCCGGACTTGGCGATGGGCTCGGCGAGCTTGAGGAGCTGGGCGTCGTCGATATAACCGCGCCGCCAGGCGATCTCCTCGATGCAGCCGATCTTGAAGCCCTGGCGGGCTTCGACGATCTGGACGAACTGCGAGGCCTGGAGGAGCGAGTCGAAGGTGCCGGTGTCGAGCCACGCGGTGCCGCGGGGCAGGACCTTCACGCTCAGCTTACCCTGGCGGAGATACTCGCGGTTGACGTCGGTGATCTCGTATTCGCCGCGCGCCGAAGGCTTCAGGGCCTTGGCGATGCCGACGACGGAGTTATCGTAGAAATACAGGCCGGGGACGGCGAAGCTGGACTTGGGCGCCTTGGGCTTCTCCTCGATGGAAACGGCCTTGCCGGCCGCGTCGAACTCGACGACGCCGAAGCGCTCGGGATCCTTGACGTGGTAGGCGAAGACGACGCCGCCCAGCGGGCTGCGGCAGGACTTGAGCATTTCGCCGAAACCAGCGGAGTAGAAGATGTTGTCGCCGAGGACGAGGCAGACGTCGTCGGAGCCGATGAACTTCTCGCCGAGCACGAAGGCTTGGGCGAGGCCATTGGGGACGACCTGCTCGACGTAATCGAAGCGGCAGCCGATGCGCGAACCGTCGCCGAGCACCTCACGGAAACGCGGCAGGTCCTGGGGCGTGGAAATGATGAGGATCTCACGGATGCCGGCGAGCAGGAGCACGGACAGCGGATAATAGATCATCGGCTTGTCGTACACCGGCAGGAGCTGCTTGCTCATGGCCTGGGTCAGAGGGTGTAGACGAGTACCGGAGCCGCCGGCGAGGATGATGCCTTTCATGAGAGTCAGAGTTTGCCGAGTCGCTCGAGGCGGTAGGAGCCGTCGAGGATGCCCTGGATCCACGCGGGGTTGTCGAGGTACCAGCGGACGGTCTTGCTGAATCCGCTCTGGAAATCCTCCTGCGGGGCCCAGCCGAGTTCGGCGCGGGCGCGGCGCGCGTCGATGGCGTAGCGGAGGTCGTGTCCCGGGCGGTCGGTGACGTAGGTAATCGCGGAGTCGTGCGGCTTGCCGTCGGCGCGCGGACGGAATTCGTCGAGCAACGAGCAGAGCAGCTTCACGAGGTCGATGTTCCGGCGCTCGTTATCGCCGCCGATGCAATAGGTGCGACCCGGGCGGCCCTTCTCGACCGCGGCGAGGAGCGCGCGGGCATGGTCGTCGACATACAGCCAGTCGCGGATGTTCTCGCCCTTGCCGTAGACCGGGATGGCTTCGCCCCGCAGGCACTTCAGGATGACCACCGGGATGAGCTTCTCGGGGAACTGGTAAGGGCCGTAGTTATTGGAGCAGTTGGTCACCACGACCGGCAGGCCATAGGTATCCATCCAGGCACGGGCAAGGTGATCGCTCGAAGCCTTGCTGGCGCTGTACGGGGAATGTGGGTCGTACGGGGTCGACTCGTTGAAGGCCGGGTCGGTCGGGCCGAGGGAGCCAAAGACCTCGTCGGTCGAGACGTGGAGGAAGCGGAACTTATCCTTCGCGGCTCCTTCCAGCGAACGCCAGTGCCCCAGGGCGGCCTGCAGGAGCTGGAAGGTGCCCGTGACGTTGGTGGCGATGAACTCGCCCGGGCCGTCGATCGAGCGGTCGACATGCGATTCGGCGGCGAGGTGCATGACCGCCTCGGGCTGGGCGGAAGCGAAGACCTGGCGCATCGCCTCGGCATCGCAGATATCAGCCTGAATAAAGGTAAACCCCGGCTTGCCTTGGAGTTCGGAAAGAGAGGACAGGTTACCAGCGTAGGTCAGCTTATCGACGACCGTGACGGCATGGCCGCCCGCGACCAGAAGGCGGGTCAGATTCGACCCGATGAAGCCCGCGCCGCCGGTGACCAAAATACGCATAAGCAGTGGTAAGTAATTTCGGGGAAGAGGCGGTTATAAGCCAGAAAAAAGGCGGTGCGGCAAATAGCTGGCAGGTTGGCAAGTTGACACGTTGACAAGGGAGGCAGCCGAAGGGGGCTGGCACTAGCTGGCTGGTTGGCAGGTTGACCAGCAGGCGAGGGATTCAAGTTCGGGGGCGGAAGGCTAAGTTAACCTGTGGAGACGATGGGGGCTATGTCGTGACGCGGTCCCGACCCTACCTGATGCATTCCTTGTCAACCGGCCAGCCGGTCAACTGGTCAACTAATGAGCTATCGGCCATGCCAACGTGTCAACTTGTCAACGTGCCAGCTGATTGTGTCCCCTTGCCCACTTGCCCACTTGCCCCCTAACTGCCCCCATGTCCCAACGGCCTCTTGGTTTCGGCATCTGGGGAACCGGCATGATCGCCGAGTTCCACGCAAAGGCCCTCGCTGAGATCGCCGACGTGAAGCTCGTCGCCGCCTATAACCGTTCGCCAGCCAAGGGACGCGACTTCGCAGCCAAGCACGGAATCGCCTTCGCCGAGACGCCTGAAGCGCTGCTCGCTAACCCGGACGTCGACATCATCTGCCTCTGTACCCCGAGCGGTGATCACCTCGCCCCTGCCCTCGCCTGCGCCAAGGCCGGCAAGCACGTGGTCGTCGAGAAGCCGCTCGAGGTGACGCTCGCCCGCTGCGATGAACTCACCGCCGCCTGCGCGAAGGCCGGCGTGACGGTCGCCGGCATCTTGCCCCGTCGTTTCGGTTCCGGCGCGGTCGCGCTCAAGGCCGCACTCGAAGCCGGCCGCTTCGGCAAGCTCACCCTTGCTGGCGCGCTCATCCCCTGGTGGCGCACGCAGGCCTATTATGACTCCGCCGCTTGGCGCGGCACGTTCGCCCTCGACGGCGGCGGCGCCGTGATGAATCAAGGTATCCATACCATCGACCTGCTACTCTGGTTCCTCGGCGCGCCCACGCGCGTCTCCGCCACCGCTGGCCTCGTCGCCCATGACGGCATCGAGGTAGAGGATATCTCCGCCGGCTGGATCGAATTCGCCAACGGCTGCCGCGCGACACTCGCCAGCTCCACCGCCTGCTGGTCCGCGACCGGCTTCCCGGCCGAGATCCGGATCCATGGCACGACCGGCGCCGCCGTCCTGCGCGACGACAAACTGACCTCGTTCGAATTCGAGAAGCCCCTGCCCTCCGACGCCGCGGTGATCGTGCCTGCCACCGAAGGCGGCGGCGCGGGCGCCAACGACCCCAAGGCCATCGGCCACGCCTGGCATCGTTCCAATCTCGAAGAAGCCATCGTCGCGATCCGCGCCGGTAAGCAGCCCGCCGTCAACGGCGCCGAAGGTCGAAAGGCTGTGGAATTGATTCTCGCGCTGTATCAGTCCGCGCAGGATGGGGGGGAGCCGGTGGAGCTGCCGCTCGCGCGAGACCCGGTGTTGAAGGCGCTCGGAGTGAAGCGCTAGAGGCTCGCGCTTAGTGCAAAGGTGCAAATCGGAGCAAAGCTCCTGTGCAAAAGTGCAAAGGTGGAGCAACAGAGTCGCAGGGGGCAAGCTGGCACGGGGGCCAGGGGA
>Ga0209500_10000300_pt1 | contig 44154 bp, 12 predicted proteins | sample S_140212_EF_Meta_FD_187323 | JGI IMG/M metagenome (GOLD analysis project Ga0209500, IMG submission 187323) | Freshwater microbial communities from Lake Simoncouche, Canada to study carbon cycling - S_140212_EF_MetaG (SPAdes) (version 2) | ecosystem: Environmental > Aquatic > Freshwater > Lake ... | reverse complement strand
CGATTCATCGATTTTGGGCCAATGCAAAATATCATCAAGATTAAGTTGGGAAGCGTAACGCCTGCGATAAATGCGCCTGATGTAACGCACCGCTTTTCGTAGCAATCCATCTTGAGAAAATAAGGAACCCAAAGAAAACCTTTGTTAAAACTAAAAGTCTAATTATTAAAGTGTATCAGATAAAAAAGGAAGTTTTAATGCAAGAGAAAAAGCTGGATTAATAATCACCTTTGATCAAAAATCAACATGGGCACGGATACCAAAAGACTGGATGTTGCCTGTTGCGTTCGGTTCATCCCAATCTCTAAAAGTATAAATGTAATTACCCATAATTCTCATGTTGGGATTCCAATACCAATTCAACCCAGTGGTAATTGAATTAAGAGTACCCGCCTGCACTTGATTACTATCAAGGCTAAGATAGTCAAAGCGCAATCCAACTTCCCATGCACCCCAACCATTAGGCATGTTGGGGTCAGATTTATCCCTGCAAATAAAAGGTGTTTGCGGGATAACCCGATCATACGCCATGGTTTTAAGATCGATGGGGCGGTGATCATTACGGGTAATAAAATAAAGTGTCTCAAGATAAAAACCATCAAAGGTAAGATTCCCAACCGGACTAGGGGTGTTGGAATTTTGAGCATTGGGCAGAGGCGACCCGTTATTGATAACATTGGTCATATAAGAAGCAAGATATTCACCACCAAAAGAAAAAGGTCCATATGCAGAATGTAAATTAAAGTTAACATAGTTAACCAAATCATCGGAAAGGAGCTCGGGCGTATTGATAAGGTAAGGCACCTGATAAGCAGAACCAGCGCGGGTAAGGGGCCTTGCAAAATAATACATATAACCAGGATCTTGCGGAATGGTGCGGATACTTCCTGCAGAGCCAAGAGTCACCCAGAACTGTTCATCAGGCAATAAAACAGGCTGCCAATTTAATCGAGCGCTAAAAGCAGCATCGCCATTACCGACACCAAAAGCTCCGGTTCGGGTTCCGGTACGAAACAATCCAAGCCAGGCTTGAAGATGATCATCAAACATATTACGAGTTGCAGAAATCCCGGTACTGAATTGGAAAAAGTTATTGAATGCATCAAAGATGTAAGGGCGTTCCATAAATTGCAAAAAGTTACCATTCATGGAATTGGTAAAAGTAAGAAGTTCGCGTTGATGGCCGATTTTAATAGAACCAAAAATAGGTACATCATTGATAGCAACCCAGGCATCGGTTAAATAAAGTGGTTGCCCAGGGTTGGGTTCCAAAGTAAAGAAATCTGAACCCGAAGACAAATCAACCTCAAATGCGTATTCAAATTGGTTGTAAATATTACCACCCGCACGAAATCTTGCCCTGCGCAATTCAGAACCGTCAAGTAATGGATTGGTAAGCGTAGGCTGCATTGCAGAAGGAAGCTGATACCACGAATTATCGAAATCGATACGACCACCAATATTAAGGGTGAAAGCTTTATCATCGGAACGAAGTTCGAAACCATTATTCCAATAGGCTTGAAGAGAATAGGATTCAGGGTCGAGGGCTTTTTCCGGGAAAAGTCTTTGCCGAACATTCAAAGGCTTACCTTCAACGGTAACGCCATCGGTTTTATTGGCATCAGCATTCTTATAAATAGGCAGGTCTGCACTAAGAAGAGCACGAAGTTCCTCATTACGCAATTCAAGGCGCTTGATCCGATCATCAATGGTCAAACCACCCAGTTCTTCCTTTAAGGGAACAGTTTGTGGGGGATCACGCGCTTCTGCCGGTTCTTCTGCATTTGAATATCCAACGATATTCATGTTGAGAAAAAGCGTAGAAGCAATCAACCAAGCCTTGGGGCCTGCTCTTACTTTCACCATGAAATCACCTTAATACACCTTCTTTCATATTTTAGAATTCGAATTGGGTTCGCATACCAAAGCTACTAAAGCTGCCCGAGCCAGCAGACTTTCCAGCCTCTCGATAATTATAATTATAATCAGCCATCACAGCCATGTTGGTGTTGGTGTACCAATTGATGCCGAAAGTATAAGCTTGATAATTACCACCGGATGTTTTTGTAGGAATAAATGCCTGAGTGAAAAAAGGATTCTGAATATTAGAGTAATCGTAACGAAACTTAACCTCCCAAGCACCCGGGCCACGAGTAACTGAACCATCATCCGTTCTACGCCATTGGAAAGGGCGAACAGGACTGATGCGAATAAAACCGGGGTTATCAGGATTAGCACTACGATGATCGCCAGGTGTCAGAAAACAAAGACCCTGAACATAAAAACCATCGTAATATTGATTGCCAATACTTTGGGCATCTCTACCGTTAGAACTAACATAGCCAGGCACAGTATTTAGGTACGCGTTATAAATTTGTGTAGCAACATATTCAGCACCAAAAGTCCAACGACCGTAGGCGGTTTGTGTGCCTAAACCAAATGCTGTTTCGCCATCTTGGCTGAAAAGAGTAGGAGTACTAATAATACGAGGGACTTGAAAACCGCTACCCGTACGAACCAATGGTCTGTTAAAAAATTGAACTTGTGGCGCTTTAAAGAATTGGGTCTTGCCATCAGATGTGGAAACTAAAGGTAAACTACGCTCGGTACCATGAGCTTGTATAACCCACCAGTGTTGTTCTTCAGGATTTAGAATTGGGAAATAAGTGATGCGTTGATCGAAGGCTGTTCTACCACCACCAACACCAAAAGCACCTGTTCTTGTACCGGTTCGAAATAACCCAGTCCAAATATGAAGCTTCTTATCAAAATAGGAATTACTGAGGGTTACACCATTATTAAACTGATTACCATCTTCAAAAGCATCGAAGACAAGAGGCCTTTCCATAAAAGGGTAATAACGGTCCGAAGTTCCATTGGCAAAAGTCAGGAACTCTTTTTGATGCCCAATTCGAACTGTACCAATATAAGGAATTTCATTCATAGCAACCCAAGCATCTGTAAGGAAGAGTGGAGCTTGAGGATCTGCGGTGGTTGTACGGAAATCGGTTGCGCCCGAAAAATCCACTTCCATGCGATAATCAAATTGTTTGAGGACGGTGCCAATTGCATTCAATCGAAATCTGCGTAATGCAGACCCATCGGTCAAAGGATTATCCAAAGTGGAATTAATGTTTGAAGGAGTAGAATACCAGCCATTATCAAATTGCATCATGGGGCCGAAATTAAAGCTAAAGTTTTTATCTTCGGATTCAGCCCAAAAACCATTTTTGAAAGAGATCTTCATTGGAGCCGGATTTTTACTGGTCCCAGGAACTGCATCAACTCCCATAGCAGGAAGGGCAAGCACATTCTTAACTGGAGCTTCCGCTGGATTTTTTTGCAACAAGTTATCAACATCTTCTTTTGAAGAAGCCGATGGTGTAGAGCTTAAACGCTCTTTGAGAGCCTTGGAAAGCTCTTCATTTTGTTTTTCAAGACGATCGAGCCTTTGATTAAGAGTTTCTTTTTCTTCTTGAGCAAAAGTAATTGTATTCAAGAAAGAAAGAACAATAAAAATCGCAAATAGAATGGCGCGAACCTTTTTCTTTAAATTGAGCACGCGAAACTCCAGGATCAAATCCTTGGGAATAAAATACATGCGTGTCAAATAAGATAATTAAGAATCAAGTCAAATGAAGTTTGCATAAACTTTAGTAATATTGACAAAAATTGTAAAAAAGGGAGTTAAGCTAGGGAAGAAAAACATGCAAAGAGATGTGATAATTGTAGAAGTTACAAATAAAAAAAGAGCCTGTATAAAACAGGCTCTTTAGGAAAAAGAAAGAGTTAATTAAGTATTAACCGTGGTTGAAGCCAGAACACCGCCCGTGAAGTTCTCTTGGAAGGCGAAGAACGCATCCACAATATTAAGGTTGGAATCGAACAGAGAAACTTGTGGGCCACCACCAGGGCCTGCTGCAGTAAGCAGGTATGGAGGATAAGTATTGGTATTGCTGTTGAGTGCACCAAGAGCTGCACCAACACGCACACCACCAGTAAAGCCAGAGCCAAAAGGTTCGAGCCTAGAGACAGCGCCATTGCCAAAGTAGATTCCAACTGAACCAATAGGGCCTGAGCCTGTACCTGTATAGATATCAGCTAGGCTATCGCCATCGAGATCACCGGAGCCAACAAAGACGCCACATAGGAAAGTAGGATCGAAAGCAAAGAAGCTTTGGATAGAGTTAGCAGTGCCATTTGAAATCTGCCAAACCTGAACATGAGGGCCGCCACCTTGGGCTGCACCCGTGATGATTTCATCATTGCCATCGCTGGTGCGATCGCCTGCTGCAACATTAACACCAAGATTGAATTCAGGTGCATAAGCAAAGAAATCAACCAATTGGCTTTGGTTATTGATAGCAGCAAAGCTCGCATTACCAGCGAAAGCCTTTACACGAGGACCACCGCCAGCACCAGCGCCAACGATGATGTCATCCAAGGAATTTCCAGATGACGAAGAATCTCCGTTGATATTACCCGTAGCAAGAGTAATGCCACCGGTAAAGCCAGGTTCGAAGGCAAAGAAGCCTGATTGAACAGTAGCGTAGGGAACTCCAGGGGTGATGGTCCAGATGACAACATGAGGGCCACCGCCAGGTCCTGCTGCAGTGATAAGGTCAGGAGTTCCATCGCCGTTGACGTCGCCGATTGCAGTTCGAACACCACCAGTAAAGCTGGTATCGTAAGCAAAGAATGAAAAGCCTGAACCATCAGCAAAGCTGATTTTAACAATAGGGCCACCGCCTGAATCAGTGGAAACCGCAAACAACTTATTAGGGTTTTGGGATTTAGCAGCCAATGTTGAACTGATAGTTTGAATGTTAGTGATTTGAATCACTACATCATTCCCACCAGTAAGGGAAGCGGTGCCGTTAGCTGCAATATTGCCTGTATAGCTGATTTGGAATGTAGCAACATTCACGCCATCGGGCATATTAACTGTAAAGGTGGAATTTTGAGTAAGAGCCCGTCCACCAACAGTTACAAAATTTCCTGTAACTAAATCAGTTCCATCATTAGAAATAATTCCAAAAGCATTACCAATAGTTACACTAGCATCAGGGGTAAAAGCTACATCCAAGATACCATTAACATTATTCTTAGCCAAGCTAACTGCGCCTGTAACATTGACCTGATCAAAAAGGTTGAAAGCAACAGAACGAATATCAACCTTATAGGTACTTTGAACACTCAAGTTACCTTGAAGATTGAGCACACCGATTGAGTTAGTCAAGTTACCTGGGGACAGTTGACCTCTAGGAAGAACATTAACTGCGCCGAGGGTACCCTTAGTCCCACCGAGAAGACCGTTACCAGAAACATTAGTGACAGTTGCAGCATTGATTTTAGCATTTTCGAAGAAGAAATTGCCATTCTCAATGGTCGTGAGAAGGCCAGCGGTATTTGCAGAACTATCTGTGTTAAGGATTACGGAACCAGTACCCTGTTTGCGAAGGGTGGTTGTCGTGGGGATATTAATTACATTGCCTGTGGGAAAATTATTAAGCTGAAGAATAACTTCACCATTAAATATGACATTCCCGCCACCTGTTCCCGCACCTAAGATGCTATTAACTGATATATAGCTAGGCGGATTTGTCGAAGAAGGATAAGGAGCAAGTTGACTATCATCAACGTAATGTTGAATTTGTGTCTTCCCATTAATAGTAAGAGAAAAAGCATTATTATTAATCTGGCCAATCGTGGTACCAACCTGGCTATTTGTAGTAACCACAGTATTTGCGACAAGCGAGGTTATACCAGGGCCAAAGTCAAGAATCTTAGCATTAGAAATATTAAACAATCCACCAATCCTACGCTCTGAGGGGCCGTTTAAATTAAAATTAACGCTTACATTAAAAATATCATTTGGGTTATTTCCAAGCTGAACGAAACCCATATTATTAATACTATTTGAACCAGATATAGTGTTAATATTTCCCGTAATAGAGACATTATTTACATCTTTAGAAACCTGAAAATTATTGGTAACCGTAAGATTACCCTGAACACCAACAGTACCAGTAACTCTAATAATCTGCGAGTTTCCTCCATTAGCTATTACGCCAAATAACATATTATACCCTGAAACGTTACCAAAGAATGTTACATCATTAGCAGAATAAACATTGAGAGATTCCCTGTTTAATCCTGTGTAAGAACGAAATGATATATTCCCAGTAACAAGAGGTTGAGGAGATCCACTACCACCAGCATTTAATTGAAAACTATGAGAATTATTAACAACATCGCCTAAGAAAATAGAACCAGTAGAAGAAGGAAAGACATTTTGACCTAATCCTGAAACATATCCAAATAATGCTAAGATATTATTTTGAAGAGTTACACCAATAGTTGGAGGGGTATTAACAATATTTAACAAAGTACTATACCCAGGATTTAAATAAGATATAGCGAAAGCATTAGAACTTAAATACGTATTTAAAAAAGAATTATTCGTTAAATTAACATCATCAAAAATAATATTAGTGTTGTTTGTATATAATCTTGAACCTACATTAGTCGAGCCTGCAATAAGGGATGTATCAACGCCACCATTAAATATAACCAAATCAAAAGGCAATGCAGTCGGAGTCGGCAAATCTAATCCAGTAGTAGAACCATTAACACCAAAAGTAACATTACCTCGATTTAAAAATACCGTAGGACTAGTATCCATTATAATAAAGATACGCTGATCATTAGTGATGGCTGCTGTGACTGCAGCAGAAATACTCTCACCAAATATAATGTCATAATCATTGTTAAAAGTGTTTATCTTATTAACCAAGACGGGCCCATTAAAAAGAATATCATTTATTGAATTACGAATTGAAATAACACCAAATACTTCACTCGTATTAGTGTCATTACTCAACATTCCAACTTGAGAAATAGTTGTGCCTGCTGAATTAATAATATCTAAGGAACCATCCTTACCACGCAATTGAGTAATTGAAATAGAAGAACCAACTTGCTGGCCTGCATCTAAAGCAAGATTAAAACCATTGGTCAAAACTCTGCCTAAAGTGATTTTCGCAGAAGCAGTCGCAGATCCGAAAGTGGTTCTAATAACAGAATTGCTTGTTAAAGTGATACCAAGGGCCACAGCTGGGTTTACAGCTCCATTAACAATAGTTGAAATAAGAATAGAAGCTGATAAAGATTGAACTGTACCGCTAATAGAAACAGGAGAATTAGACGCGATAGTTAAACCACCACTAAATGTTAAAGTATCTAAAGAATCACCTAATACAATCCCACCAGTATTTGAAAGAGTTGTGGATTGCGTTATGGTAGTGTTAGAACCAAGAAACTTAATTCCATAACCCCCAGTACTACCGGTGATAGCAACCGCAAATAAATTTTCTTCAAAAGTAATATTTGAACCAGTATTAACAGTTCCGATATTAATGATCGGAGTAAGAATAGAACCAACTGCACCTTTAAAAGTAATACCGCCAGTATTATTTGTTATAGTTATAAATTGAGCATCAACTAATTGGCTAAAAAGCGAAACTCCTGAATTAATAATCGTCAAACGATCAATATCATTTCCAACAGAACCATTAACAATAATATTTCCTAAAACATTAAATATAATTGTACTTGCGGCACCACCTAAAGTCCCATTAAGGTTCTGGGTGTTGATACTAGAATTAGAGCCATCCCCTAAAGTTAAGGAAACACCATTACCTAAAAAAGCATCACCTTGCAAAAGTATTTCACCAGAACCTGTGCTTGCAAGCGTAATATTTCCAATATCATAAGTAATATTACCGTTAATAATTAAAGAACCCGAACCTTGAAAAAACGATTTTAGTATTCCACTTGATGAAACACCTGGTCCAGACTCACTATGTAGAAAAGTATAACCCGCAACCACTACATTTGGTAAAGAATTTCTAGGTGGTATAGGCTGAGTTACTATGTTTTGATTAATACCAATAATATTAAGTGTATCGATATCTGTGGTAGGAGTTAAAGTAGGCCCACCATTGAAAGAAAAATAAACATTTTTAATGTTAGGGTTATTAACAGTTTGCAAATTCAAGTTAATTAAATTTAAAGTATCACTACCACCTTTTTGTTCAACTTTTAAACCAATAAAAGCGCCATCATCTACAACAGTCGCATCACCAATTAAAATATCAATTGAATTGTTGACTACCTTGGAACCATAAGCAAAACCAGTAAGGTCATAAATAGGATCATTGATTTTTAAATTTGCTACGCCACTAATAAAAGATATTTCTGCAGTAACATTACTTGAGCCATTATCACCAAGAACATTAAGAACATTATTAGCATCGACATACACAGTAGTTCCGCCTGCATAACCTTTAAAAACAATATCAACATCATTGCCATCGCCTGCGAGATAATCGATTACGAACTCGCCCCCGGAAGCAAAGAAGGTATCTCCTTGATTAAGAATTGAATAGGTATTAGAACTTACATTAGTTAAACCATTAAACTTGCCAGTAACAGCTAAAGCAAAAGTATTATTAACAATCCTAAACCGAGTATCGGTTTTTAATAAATCAGTTCTAACTAGCGGGTACAATATAGGGGTATTAACAAGCGTTATACCTTTATTTGTTATTATTTGGTCTTGATTAACATTGGGGACATTTCCCAATAAATCCGGGTAAAACACGGAACTTCCAATAGGATTAGTATCTTGCAGAATAAGGGGCCCATTAAAAGTAAGAACCCCAACGCCAGCTCTTAGTGCATTAGTAGGTGATAATGTTGGTGGTAAATTACCTGGGGCTAGAATGCCATTTATAGTAATTACCCCATCAATGTTACTCAACAAACCAATACCAGAAACAGTTGAATTTTTACTGAAAACAGCACCACCTGTAAAGTTTAAATTGTCTGATGAATTATCTCCTAAAATAATTGTTCCCGTATTATTAAAAATGCATACAGAGGTTGGCAATATAGGCAAACGCGTACCAAATGTATTATTAATACCTAAAATTTGAACCCCATACCTTCCAACAGATGCTGTAATAAGAGTTGGGTCAGAATCAACACCAATATTACTTTCAAAAACATATTGGCCTGCTCCATTATTCGAATCACCACCCTTTTCTTGAAGGGTAAGAACTTTAACTTTAATATCTGATTTTGCAGTTAAACCTTTGCAATCATTAATAATTAAAGTGCGTGAAGTCCCGATTACTGATTGTAAAGTGATAATGCCATTATCGGTATTCGTACCAGTCCCAGCCCAAAGCGTAAGATCAGATTCAAGGTTGATAATACCAGGCAAAGTAATATCACCATTTTGTGCTTGAATTGTGAAAGTTTGTACCGCAGCACCAGCTTCAACAGTAATATCACCAGGAATGTTAATAAACCCTGCGGTGGTGATATCCATATATAGGCTAGTAGGACCATTATTTTTTGATGCATCAAAATTCCCGTTTAATGAGGTAATTGTCCCCGGGTTAATAGCAGGATTATCGACTGTACCTAAAATTAAGCTCCCATTATTTGCAATTATAATATCATTTCCAATTGTTGCATTTGTTCCAGCGATAGTAAGTGCATAAAAACCACCATTGCTATTAGCTTTAAAATTACCAGCTACATTTAAACTTAAACCAGGAAAAGCATTAGTTATAGCATCACGATTAATAAAAAACTTTGCTCCTCCAATGCCTGATTGCCCCAAATTTAATATGTCAAAACTATCATTTGTGTTAAGAACAGCACCTGTGGTAGTAACATTGCGATTAAAAGAAAACTCCGAGGCTTTATTTGCCGTGGTGCTATTCATTGAAATTCTTGATGCTGTTACATCCGATTGCGCTGTAAAATTAGTAGCGTTATCAACTTTAAAAACTCCTGTCCCAATAGCGACTTTTCCTGCAATGTTAATATCTCCTGCAGTCCGCATAGTCAAATTGCCGCTACCTATAAAAGACTTCCCTGTAGTTGTGGTTGCAGTAATCGGGATAACATCGGTAACCGCTAAATTTTGAATTGTAAGATTAGTATTTTGATTTATTTGATTTTTAATTGTGATTGCGGTGGATGCTTGTAAAGAAGTACTGGCTTGTACGTTAGGGCTAACGTTAAATGTCATAGGGCCTACATTATCAATATTTAAATTCGCACCAGAAGCTTGAATTAGTGTAACTCCACCAGGAACAGGATCTTTAGTTTGAGTAAAGGTACCAAAATTTAAAATGTCAAAAAAGCCTGGAGAGAAAACTTTATTTGGTGTTAGTGGCAAGAGTTTAGAAGAGATAATGGTTTGACTGCAATCATACGAAAAACTATTAATTCCATTGCCACCATCAAACGATAATGTCATACCGTTACCAGAAGGATTCACGGTAAAATCTAATCCATTTTGGATGTCAACTTTATCGTTAAAGTCACCTAACTTTATATTAAAGAATGAAAAATTAGCTGCGGCTTTACTAGCTAAATCTAATGTATATTGCGTACCACCAGTTACTGCAACGCCAAATACAACTGGCCCTCCCACAGCCCCAATGGAAAGGCCTGAAGGGTCTATTACTGTAAGAGTATTCCCAGTATAAGTTATTTGTAAATCAGAAGCACTAGTCCCTGCAGAAATAATAAGCGTTGTTCCGCCACCTTGACCAATAACGGAGGCAGGATTAACCCGGCTTTCAAGTGGCTCGATACTAGGGCTATAAGAATGCTTTAATTTATTTTTTTTCGAAGAACCAAACAACGACTTTGCCAATTTCCGCATCCATGAAGGCTTCATCATATATCTCCTGAATCCATACGGCTGCAGGGCCCCGTGTTTAACACGATAAACCCAACCTGTCTTCCTGACAGTCCATGCCTTAATGATTAATTCGACTATGCGGATTATCTTCCCCAAGCAATACAATACCTCAATCCAACAAATTTATAGGGTAGGTATGAAAAGGAAGAATAATCAGAAGAAGTGTTAAAATTGGTACAGCCACCCTATTTTTCATAGGATGGCTGCGATTTTGTAAAGATTACTTAAAGTATGGTGGTGTTAGCAAAAACACCCAAGGTTACATTAGGGTTCAGCACAAATAATGAGTCAACCAGAGCAAAATTGGTGTTATAAAGATTTACTTGTGGCCCACCACCAGGGCCTGCTGCAGCCATCAGGTAATTTGGGGTAGTTCCAGCCAAAGTACTTGATGAGATACCAACTCTCACTCCACCTGTAAAGTTACCAAAAGGATTTAAATAATGAATCCCGCCAGAAGATGCACCAAAAGCAACTGCTACGGTAGCTTTGGTGCCTGGGCCAGTACCTACAAAAATGTCATCAAAGGTAGAATTGGTAAAACTACCCCCAGCTACATAAATGCCACCGGTAAAGAGGGTATCGAAGGCAAAGAAGTTTTGAATCACAACTTGGTTAAATTGGCCAGGTGCAGTTTGCTGCAATTGGAATACCGTAACATTAGGGCCACCACCAAAACCTGCCCCCGTTACGATTTCATCAATTCCATCACCAGTACGATCCGCTGCAGCTACAGTAACACCGCCAGTAAACTGGGGAGCGTAGGCAAAGAAGTTAACCAGTACGGTGCTTTGATTGATTGCAAAAGCTTGAGCGCCTGCAAAAGCGGTAATTCTAGGGCCACCACCAGGGCCAGCGCCTACGATAATGTCATCATAGACCAAGCCAGTTGTAGGGTTTAAATCACCATTCAAATTTCCACAAGCAATGTAAAGCCCACCAGTAAAGTTGGACTCAAAAGCAAAGAAGCTAGCAACCTGCATTGGGGTACCAGTACGAAGATCCCAAACCTTGATGTGAGGGCCACCACCTATACCAGTAGCGGTTACAAGATCAGAAAATCCATCGCCATTGATATCACCCATTGCAATACGAACGCCACCCGTGAAATTCTGATCATAAGCAAAGAATGATTTAGTATGACCATCAGAATAATTTACAGTTACTAAAGGGCCACCACCTGCATCAGCAGCGGTGGCAAAGGTTTGTTTAACGCCCGGGACAACAACTACAGCGGGGGAAACTACGCTGGTAACCGTAAGGGTTACATCGTTGCCAGTGCCACCAATGTAGGAAATTTGGAAGGTATAATTTCCAACGGTATATAAACTACCCTGGGGTTGGCTAAGGAACGTGCCGTTAATTAAATCGGTACCATCATTTTTAATGATGGTAAAACTATTACCCACACTTAAAACTTGTGTTGAAGGTAAACTGACTGAAACAGAAAGCACAGAGTTATTAAGTAAAATAGATCCATTAACAATAAGGGAATCATTAGTACCACTAGGAATGGTAACAATACCAATACCAAGAGTCGTCAATGAATTGAGGGAAAGATTATTAGTGGTTAAAGCACCTACAGTATCACCAGGAAGAATTGACCCAGCAAGGCCAAATACTTTACCGACACTACCTGCCCCTGAAACCGAGCCACCAGAAACGGTAAGGTTGTCCATGCTTGAAAAATTATCTGCAAAAATAACATTACCTTGGTTGATAACCATGGTACCTAGGAATGAACTACCAGTATTAGAAACAAGCCTGAGGCCGCCGGGACCATTTTTGACAAGACGCTCGCTGGCTTGAACATTAACATTCCCATTAAAAATACTTGCCGCACCGGTATCAATGGTAAGAACACCAACATTATTACCATTGATGGTTAAAGGGCTCTCCAAGGAAATACCACCTAAAGAACCGGTGACAATACTGCCTTGAGCCAAGACCCCAGCAACACCTGATTCAATAATACCATTGGTAAAGACAAAAGAGGCAGCGTTATTATTTCCCAAAGTAATAAGACCGGTATTTGAAAAAGTACCAGTACCTCCAATTTGGTTATTTAGACCAAGAAGAGTAAGGGCATAAGAATCAGAAACCGCAATAGAGGTCAAACTTCCTGACAAAGTTAGATTATTACTGAAAAGAATAGAGTTTTTGCTGTCATTTACTGTAAAAGAAGCTGCATTTAGGGTGGAAGTAAAAGTAACTCCTGCACCAGATGTAACAACAATATTATTTAAGGGGCTATTCAAACCGACAGCTTTAGAAAAAACAAAAGAGCCTTGGTTATTGCCCAATGAACCACCTTGCAAAGTGAGGTTTTGGGGAGTTGTAGGTGAGCTACTATTGACAGTATTTTCAAAAGAAACAACACCGGTAGAAGTAGTGATAGCAACAGAGGAATACAGTAAAACAGGATTTTTTACAGTAATATTCCCTGAAGTTGCACTAGTGATAACTGTAGAAAGGTTAGAAAAAATATAAATATTACCACCACCAGAACCACCGAGAGTGATTGAGCCAGACTCTGCAGAAAGATTAGCTCCGGGGTTTAAAAATAAGAAGGCTGAATTATTAATATTAATCTGGGCAACACCAAAACAATTAACAGGCTGGTTTATAGTTAAATTACTTAAAGTCCCAGAAGTAGTGATGTTAAGGCCTGCACTTTGGCTATAACTTTGTGAACCATTAAAGATTACTTGGTTACTTGCTTGCGAAATAGTAAGGGAATTAGCAACAATACTATTTGAAGCAGTAAACTTATTGACGTTATTGACCAAAATAGCACCAACAGGGGTGGTAGAACCGACTTTTCCAACCAAGGACATATCACCGATTCCAGCTACGAAAGTAATAGGATAAAGGCCATCCAAAGAAGAAGAAAAAGTTATATTTCCACCTTGGCCCAAAGCACCGGAAACATTAGTGGATATAAAAGCGCCTTGATTAAGGGTAATAGCAGATGCAAAAGAAATAGAATCAGAAGAAGTGGTCATTAAAAATTGGGGAACGACTCCCCCAGAAGCACCCGCATTAGTACCCAAAGTTACCAGGCCAGAACCGGACTGAGTGAAACTTCCTTCTAAAGACAACCCACCATAAATTTGAAGGGAACCTGAATTGTTAATTATAACAGTGCCATTATTACTGGTGTTTACCGTAGAAGCAACTGCCGTGTTAGGACCAAGGGTAACGGTGCCAAAGGAATCGTAAGTCGTAATATTCAAACCATCAATATAATTAAGATTAATAATGCCGTTGCTAAAAAAAGCTCCCTGAGTATTGGATGTGATGGATTTTGCAAAAACATTAGACATAGTAAAAGCGGAAGGGTAGGCGTTAGAACTGAAGGTTCCAACATTTATAGACCCAAGAGGTAGATTAATATTTCCTGCGTTGCCAAAAGAGATACTACCAGTAGTATCAAGAGTAAGATTTTGGCCAGAGGAACTAACGCCCTGGATAGTCTTTAAGTAAGTAATGCCTGAGGTAGTCTTTGAAAAAGTTATACCTGAAGTAATATCGCCAAGGCCGGTATTGATTGCAGTGGAAGATTGCAGAATGACATTAGAAGCAAGCTGAACAGCGCCACCTTCGGTAGAAATGGCATTACCATTGAGAAGCAGATTACCCGTAGTTCCAGCTTCTAAATAAACAGAACCCGAACCAATATCAATAAAAGAGCCTTGGCTCATAAGAATATCGCTAGATTGAAAGCCATCAGCAACTAAGCGAACCGAACCCGTTCCTGAAGAAGAAATTGAACCTGAAGTGCCAAAATTAAGAATTTCAAGATTAAGATTTGGGATGATAGAACTAACAGAATCATTAGTAAAAACCCCAGCACCTTTAAGGACAATAGCCCCATCAACTTGAAGAGAATCGATACCGAAAGAAGCCCCTCCCTGAGTGGAAGAAGTAGTAATTTCAATTCCAAAATCAGGAGAAGAATTATCACCAAGAACATTACCATCCATGCTACCAAGGATAAAAGTATCATTTCCCTGTGAACCTGAAAAAAGCATTTTACTGAAACCAGCAAGGTTTTTAGTATCGACTTGAACGGCACCACTACCATTAGTAAAAGTATCAACAAAGATATTAGGAGTAACGCTTGTAAAAGTAGTTGAAAAACCAGGAGAAGCAGTAAAATTCAAGATTTTTTGTTGATCAAGAGTACCAGTCGACTGAAAAGATTGAAAAGAAGCATTTTCATTAAGATTAGAATTTGATTGTAATAACAAAACACCAGTGAGGGTATCAAAGCTTACAGAAACCGTGCCTAGAACACTAGCAACTTGAACCGGAGGTGCACTAGTAGCACCGCTCGAATTAGTAACAACAGCAAAAAGCTGCCCTGCAGAAGGTTGAACAGAAAAAGATACCGTTAGCTGAGTGGAAGTGGAAGAGGCAGGTATAACATTACCTACACCGCTACTTAACATGACCGTACTACTAGGTTCAAAACCACTTCCGTTAATTATTAAAGTAGGGGAACTATTTGTCAAGCTGGCGGTGCTAGGTGTAACCATGGGGGCTGGATTAACCCTTTGCTCAAGGGAAACCAACGCCAGGGAAGCATAATTATTTTTATTCTTTGCCTTGGATTTGTTCCAACTATTACGGTTTAAACCAAAACAAGAATTAAACATAGCCATCTCCTTTAATCCTTTCAAGCCTTGAAAGGTGTTTCCTTGTACCCTTTTAGTTTCACCCCCAGCCAAGAGGTGCAAACTTAATGTTTCATACAGATAGGTACTCACTATGTATGTAAACCCTAAAAGGCCTTAGAGCAAAGAAAGCACTAACTAAGAACGGGGAATTTAAAATATTGTTCCCATGCATCCAACAAAGATAAAACCGCTTTCGCCATTGCCAAAGTCAGCAAGAATGAAAAAAAAGAAAAGACCCGGATAAGCCTAAAGCATATCGGGGTCTTTTTTAAAAATAATTGAAATAGATTAAAGTGTGGTGTTGAGATATAGTCCGCCATTAAACAGCGGATTAATAGCAAAGAAGGAATCAATGGTAGCCAAGGAGTTATTGAAGATATTAACCTGAGGGCCACCACCAGGGCCTGCTGCAACTGCAAAAACTTCTTGCCCAAGTGAATTTAAAGCAACTCCAACCCTAGCACCCCCGATAAAACCGGGCACGAAAGGCATTGCGGTTGGCCTAGCCCCTGTTGAAAAGAATGCAGCAACCTGAGATGGCGTACCAAAACCCGTACCTGCAATAATATCCGCAGTGGCATCAGAATCTACATAACCAGCAGCAACAAAAATACCCGTGGTGATATTAGTCGCAAAGGCAAAGAAATTATCAATCATTTGGCCCGCAGCATTAAAGGATCTAACATTAGGTCCACCGCCTACCCCAGCACCTGTAATTACTTCATCACCTGGGTTTAGGTCTCTATTCCCTGCTGCAACAGTAACGCCACCCGTGAAATTCAAATCATAAGCAAAGAAATCCATCAAAGGGGCAACGGCATTGATGAAATAACTAGAATTTCCACTAAAAACTTTAACCCTGGGGCCCCCACTGGAACCGGCGCCCACAATAATATCTGCAAGACCATCATTATTGATATCGCCGGTAGAAATATAAACCCCGCCCATAAAGGTTGGTTCGAATGCAAAGAAACTAGCAATTTCAACTGGCTGACCACCCTGGAGGTTAAAGACTTTAATATGAGGTCCGCCACCAATACCAGTGCCTGTAATCAATTCATCGATACCATCGCCATTGATATCACCCAAGGCAACCCGTACGCCACCTGTATAGGCTGAACTGTAAGCAAAGAAGGAAAGATTCGTTCCATTGTTGTAATTAATTTGAACAACTGAGCCACCACCGTAATCAACCCCAACGGCTTGTGTAGGAAGAAGGGTTCCAGGAGGGGCGGTATAAGGACTAACAGCGGTTACGGTAAGAACAATATCATTACCATCCCCACCGCGGTAATTAATGCTGAAAGAGGTGGTAGAACCATTAGCGGTAAGAGAAAAAGTACCGCCTTGAAGTAAAGGTGCGCCATTAAAGGTAAAATTCCCAAGTGAGCCCGAACCTGTACCAATATTTAAAAGGGTGAGCTGGTTTCCAACTTGCAAATTAGCATTAAGAATAAAGGCTAAATTTGCACTGTTTATATTAACAAACCCGCCACTAATAATATTGGTCTGGCCATAGGTCCCTTGGGATGAGCCATTAATGGTGGTCAGATAAGTATTGGTGGATGCAAAGTTTAGTTGATTTCCAACAGTTAATCTACCCAATGGAACACCAGGGTTGATGGTACCTCCGATGGTGGGTAAGGAAATCGTAACGGAAGGTATAGAAGTATACCCTGAACCCGAATTAGTAATGGTAAAACCAACAATCTGACCAGCAGACGCCCCAGTGCCCAATAATGCAGTGGCAGTAGCGCGGGTGCCACCAGAAGAAGGAGCAGCAATAGTTACTGTTGGAGCAGAAGCATATCCAAAACCAGAATTTGTTACACTAATCGACATAACTTTACCGACATTTAAACCTGTACCCAAAACAGCAATGCCTGATGCGATGGTTGAAGATTGAACATTAAGAACTCTGCCGGCACCGGTAAGTGTGCCGCCATTTAAAATCACGGAGGCTTTGCTGTAATCTGCGCTAACCTGTAATACTGAAGGAACAAGAACGGTATTTACCAGACTACTGTTCAAAACAAAATTGCCTGTAAATGATGGCGAATTACCAGAAAGAACAAGGGTACCCCCATTATTAAGAGTAACTTGAGAATTTCCCCCTGTAACTGTAGAACCAAACGTGTTACTGGGGCTATTTAGAAAAAGTTCCAGAGAGTTTGAAATATTTAGCGGCCTCTGTACATTCAATGAACCGCTCACAATAATAGTTCCACTAGCATCAACAGATCCAGCATTACTAAAGTAGGCAGACCCATTAAAATTAGTAGTACTAGCTAGAGTTACTTTGCCACCGTTAATAAAATTGGCATTTGAACCAACGGTAGTATTACCGTTAAAAACAATGTCATAAATATTAGAAGTAGTAGTTATGGTGTTCGAAATATTAGTAACACCATTAAAAACAACCCTGCCATTGGCATTGGTGATAAGAATATTGCTGCTATTGATTCTTTGCCCTGATGAACTATTAAACTGAACAGCAATCAAATCAAGGGAATTAGTAAATCCAGCATTAACAATTTCAATAGTAGAAAGTGGATTTATAAGTCCAACATTACCAAGAAAAAGAACTCTACCAGTTGCTGCGAGAGATATACCACCTAAGCCATTAACATCATTTTCAAAAATGATATCGGCTTTGATTACAGGGTTAGTACTAGTGTTATTTCTTGCGTTAAACAAAGGTTTCCCAGAAAAAGAAACTGGCCCTCTAAAGCTTATTCCACCCAAAGTGGTTGTAATATCTCCTGAAATAAAGGAAGATCCTGATCCAGTTTGAGTAAAAATTCCAGTGATTACAAAATCAGCATTATTAGTGGTGATAAGCGAACCTGAATTTTGAATGACAACATTTCCACCTGAAGTAATACTGTTTTGTAGTACTACTAATCCAGAAGTATTGATTGTTTGAAGGGTTACAGACCCAGCGGAGTTTAAATTACCAGAAAAAGTAACAGAACCATTGGCACCATTTACAACTAAAGATTTAGCTATCACATTTCCAATAATTCCGAAATTATTTGGGTTATTTACTTGGATATTACCCATGGGATTAATTCCGAGCGTTCCCTTAAGAAGAACATCGCCACTTTGCAAACCCTGGCCTGAAACACCTGCTATAACGGTCAAGTTATTATTAGACTTCGAATTCACAGTATTATTAAAAGTGATTGCGCCTGAAGCAGCACCATTGATAGAAGAATTAACCGTGAAATTGGCTTGAACATTGACAAAAGTATTAAAGAAGACATCACCACCCGCAGAATTCAAACTGATATCAGGAATAGGAATTACCGCAGTATTACCAATATTCACAACGCCTGTACCTGATTGAGTAAAATTACCTCTGGTATTAATGTTTCCGATTAAGTTAAGCGCGCCACCATTATTAATGGTTACCGAACTGGATTCCTGGGCCAAAACAGCCGTAGCATTGGCTCCTATACCAGAAGTTGAGGTAAAGTTAATGGTAGGAATTAAAGTATATCCAGTACCACCGTTAGTAATTACCACCGCATTAACTAAACCTTTAGCGGAAATTATACCACCGGAACCGGTGCCACCATAACCACTTACAATCACCTGTAAATTATTAGTTAAATCAGTAAACCCGCCTCCGCTGGAGAGCATGGAAATAGTTAAAATACCACCATTTGAATCAACACTAGTAATTTGAGCGATCGCAGAACCAATAATATTGCCCATATCTAACTGAACAATTTGAACAATTTGATCTTTTGCGTAACCTAACCCAGGTAATTGAACAGCCAGCGTGCCATCGGAATTATTTCCCAAGGTAATACCAAGGGAGGAAGTAGCGGTGGCGCCTGCTCCACCACCATTTGGTATGATGCTTACAGTTGGCGCGGTTAGATAATTACTGCCTCCGGAATTAACAATTACCGAACCAACTGCCCCGCTAAAATATTCCCTAGTGGTGACGGTACCCAAAGTAATTGCTGAGCTATTATTAATATTAGAAAGATTCAAACCAAATACAGCACCATTAGCAAGAGTACTACCAGTATAAATCTGAGGTGCAGACAAATTAATACTATTAGAAGCCGAAATACTAAGAGAAGCAGCATTAATTCCTAAACATGCAGAACCTGAAGATGCAGAAGTTACAATATTAGAAGAAGCATCTATAGCACCCAAAGGATTTGTAACCCCAATGGTACCATTAAAGGAAAGATTACCCCCTGCAACCATGGTGATGCTAGGAAGCAAGGAGAGGGACCCCCCTTCAACAGGGCCAAGTGTAATATCGGAAATTATTTGAGAGCTGGTATCTAAAGATAAATTTTGATTTAAAGTCATCGAACTTGTAAAAGTGATATCCCCAGAAAATCCAGCATCAATGGTAATGGTTTCACTTTTGCCAAGATTACCTATAATTACTTGGCCAGTGCCGGTAAGAAAGTTTGCAATAGCACTTGCGCCAATCCCAGATCCACCAGTAAAAGAAATAGTTGGAGCACTAGTATAACTACTACCAAGAGAAGTTAAATTAACTGCGTTAACAAAACCAGTTGCATTTAAAGTAGCCCCAGTTCCAATATCCTTTGCAGAGATAACCCTAAGCCCGGTTAAACCATTAGGGCTACTACCAATACTGTATTTACCACCATCAAGGAGTGTCAAGCCAGTAATAGCCCCCGTAGCTGTCACCGAAGTTACAGTTGCAGTTGCTAAGTAAGTACCATCAGGTCCAACAGTACCAGTAAGAGGGATAAGTGAAACAATATTATCATTACCATTAATGCCAGGTTGGTCAGTATAACCGGCGCCCCCCAAATTTGGAAAAAGGCTAACATTAGGGGTTACAGAATATCCACTCCCCGGATTAGTGATCGTTAAAGCTGTAACAATCCCATTGGAAATGGTTGCAACTGCAGTTGCCTGAATACCACCTAGTAATGTTGGGGGATCAATTGTGACAATTGGTGCAACAGTATAACCAGAACCCTTATTGGTTAAGTTTAAACTTGGAACATTAGCAACAAGTGTCGAATTTGCGGTAGCTACGATTGTAACACCGACCACATTAGGCTGAATAGGACCACTACCACCGCCCGACAAAGTAATCGTAGGGGCAGTCGTATAGCCAGAACCACCATTGGTAATATTAATGGCTGTGACTACACCAGCACCATTAATAGTTGCGGTTGCAGTTGCCTGAGTTCCACCCGAAGAAGGTGCAGAAATTACAACTGTAGGTGCTGAAGTATAGCCAGCACCACCAGAAATTATGTTAATAGAATTCAAAGTAAAAGGCGACAAGTTGGCAGTGGCAGTGGCCGCTAAAGTAGGAACAATAGCGGATCCAACAGCCAAAAAGCTTTGAGCGATGGCACCGGAACCACCACCGTTGGCAACGGTAACACTTGGATAAGTAGTATAGCCTGTTCCGCCGTTAACAAGGATGATGCCAGTTAACAAAGGCCCTTGGGTAAAACTTCCCCCTACTACAATATCATCATTAATAAATAAATTACCAGCATTGCTAATACTTACGCCAGCAGAACTTGAACCAGTTCCATTTATTTTCCCTAAGCGAATATTAGAAGCACTACTTAAAGTTACCAAGTTTAAACCTGAGCCTAAATAGACCTGATCGTTGGTCATAATAACATCACCCTGAACCGTTGCAGTAATCGAACCAACTTTTAAGGTGTTAATAAAAGTAAGAGAAGCAGGATTATTGGTAGTAGTGGAAATTGCACCGACAGTAGAAGTAGCCCCAACGGCGCCTTTAAATAACAAGGGCCCTGTAGAATTCACTGTCAATCCAAGTGGGCCATTCAAAGTTTCGTTGAAAGTGACACCTTGGCTACCGCCAGTTTTAAGAGTTAAATTACTATTAAGATTAACCGGGCTGATGAAAGAGATTCCTGCATCTGAAGTAATAGTTACATCAGCATTGCCACCGATGTTCACAATGGGGGTAACGCTTGAAGTAGTGCCAGGTACTTCGGTAAATAACCCATTGGTAATATTGGCATTAATGTTTAAGGCGCCATCATGTGCTAGATTAAGCGCAGCATTAAGCGCAGCATTAGGCGTAGTTTTAGAATCCATGGTAATAGCGCCATTTAGGGTGATATCGCCGGCGGCGCCTACATCCACTAAAGTTGCACTGCGTTTAGTAGCAATAAGATCCAATCCAGTAATAGTAGTATAATTTTGGGTACCACTAAAAAGAATATTACCGTTCACCCCCCCCCCAGTATTGAAGGAAGCTGCGTTTACAGAAACCACATTTGCCTTAGTATTAGTAGCATCATTAAGAACTGTACCAACATTAAGACCTGTAAGAGACTGGGTGGTGATATTTCCAAGTGTGGTTGTGGCCCCAATATTGCCTTGGAAATTCAAACTTCCTGTTGAATTAACGTCAAGGTCAAATGTTCCATCAAGGGTGCTTGCAAAAGTAACATCTGCCTTATTGATCCCTGTGGAAATATTGGTCGCCCCGGTAAGGATAGTCGCTGAATTTAAATTAATCGCACCACCATTGGTTTTAAAGGCATTCCCGCGAATGTTGATTGCCTGCCCAGCAATCAGGTTGATAGAGCCTGAAGAAGTGGTATTGGTACTTAAAGTTTCCAGATTATAAAGTGCATTACTTGCGATACCATTGATATTAATATTACTTGTTCCGCCCCGGTTTGCAACAAGCAGAATATTCCCATATTCGGCATTAATTTGACCCGCAGCATTAATGGTTATTTGGTCCAGATTTTGCGTTGGGGTGGAATTTGAGGTAGTAAAACTTCCTGTTCCAGTTACCCTAATTCCACCGTTTATGGTAAGGGTATCCTGATTATTGGCACCTGAGATTGAGGCAGCATCGATAGTAACGCCAAAAGATGCAGCAGTAGTCAAAGGGTTGGATGCTGAGTTAAAATCACCAAAGGTATAACGATCCTGACCAACATTACCAACCATCTTCAGGCCCAAAATGGCATTACTTTGAGTTCCAATCGTGGCAATTTGGACATCAGAACCGCTTGTAGGAATAATCAGGGCACCATTGGATTGATTCGTAAGTTTAATCGTATTGCCAGCGCCTGCATCAAGTACTATTGTGGTTAAATCTGAATTGGTAATGGTAAGGGTGTTGGCACTAGCATTAATCCCGGTGCTGGTAAGTGCAATCTCGATAGTGCTATTGTTGTAAAGAACATTGGCAGTAAAAGCCACGGGGTTCACCCTGGTTTCCAGAGCAAGCAACTCAGGTATATGGAAGCCTTTTTTCAAAAAAGATGACTTTTTGGATTTATTCAAAGATAAAAAGTTCAAATTCATGGCTACTGCCTCATGTAAACAATTTGAAGAATCACCAAGAAGGATAAATACTCCTCCAAGTAATCCAACTTTAGCTTTCTTTTTCAAACTACATCTGAAAAGTGAGCACATCATTTTACTTATATTTGCAGGTTTTCAGCTTTAACTATTAAGAAATGCGTTAATAGAACAATTAGAAGTTCCGCTACTTCCAAAAAAATAAGACGATAAGCTTTAAAGCTTATCGTCTTATGAATTATTTTTAAAATCTTTCGATTTTGACTCAACTTATTGATGTGTTCACAAACACACCACCCGTAAAGTTAAGAGGGAAAGCAAACAAGCTATCGATTGCAATAAGGTTCTTATTATATATCTGAACCAATGGGCCACCGCCAGGGCCTGCACCAACAACCATGTACTGGTTATTGTTGTTATCCTTGGCAACACCCACCCTTGCACCGCCTGTGAATGTTCCAAAAGGATAAACCACAGCTTGGTTTCCGTTTCCGTATCTTACATTAACCATGGTTGGTAAGCTGGCGTTCGAATTGGTACCGGTGAAGATTTCATCGTAACCATCGGCATCCAAATCGCCTGCGCCTACATAAATACCGTTACGAAGTGCAGGATCAAAGGCCATGTACTCAAGAACTGAGTTAGGGGTGTTTGTATTACTTAACTGGAAGGCTCGTACATGAGGGCCACCGCCAGGGCCTGCACCCGTAATAAGCTCATCCGAACTATTGGCTGCACCAACCACATTGCCCGCTGCAACTGATACCCCACCTGTAAAGGCCGGTGAATAGACAAAGTAATCGCAAAGCTGATTATTCAAGTTCACATAGTTTGCACCACCCGAGTAAGCAATCACACGAGGGCCACCACCAGGGCCTGCAGAAACAATCAAGTCTGCAATACCGTTGCCAGAACCTGAAACATCACCGTTCAAGTTGCCCGCTGCAACATAAACCCCACCCATGAACTGGGGTTCGAAGGCAAAGAAGTTAGCAACCATGGTAACGCTACCCGAAGAGGTCACATTAAAGACCCTAATATTCGGGCCACCACCAGGGCCGGTGCCAGTGATAATTTCGTTGTTGCCATCGCCGTTAAGATCACCCATGGTTACACGAACGCCACCACGATAAGCCATGTCGTAAGCAAAAAAGCTAACAGAGGTGCCATTGGTGAAGTTCACCTTAACTTCAGGGCCACCGCCTGCATCAGCGCCCGTTGCAAACAAGACGTAAGGCCCTGTTGGTGTGGGAGTAGGTGTAGGAGAAGGCGCAGGAGGCGTAGGCGTGGGCGCTGGTGTTGGGCTTGGCGTAGGTGTTGGGCTAGGTGTAGGCGTTGGGGTTGGGCTAAAACCCGAAACTGTGAGGGTTACATCATTACCCGTACCGCCCACATAAGAGATTTTGAAAGTAACACCGTTAGCGCTTACCGAGGCACCCTCAGGAAGATTTGCAAAGGTTCCGGAAACGATACCTGCGCCAGTATTGTTCACAATGGTAAACACCTGACCAGCCTGAAGTGTTTGGGCAGCGGAAATGAAAAGGGCAGCAGCATTAAGCACTACAGAGCCAGTTTTAAGCTGATCAAAACCACCTGCAGAGGTGCTTGCCAGTTCCACTGAAAAAGTGGATGCGCTGCTGAAAACTGAATCAGTAGTAGTGATTATTCCAGGGCTGTTGCCCGGGGCCACCGTGCCACCAGTCGAATTTAATACCTTGGTCGCACCGATACCACTAAGGATACCGTTTGTTACAGAAACGTTCGCTTTACTGTAATCAGCGTTAACAGCCAGATTACCACCCGTAACATTTAACGAGCCAGTGAAACTAGGGTTGGAATTCCCGCTAAGGTTTAGCGTACCTGTGCCCCCTAGGGTAAGCGAAGAAGCCCCGGAAAGAGCCCCCGATATAGTGGAAGCAGCAGCACCTGTAAGTGCCAGAGTAGTGTCCCCCGCCAAGGCTGTGTTTTTGATAATGGTAACCTGCCCACCAGAATTAATAGTTCCATTCAAGGTAAGCGAAGAAGCCGTAGTGACAGAAAAACCATTGGTAAAGGTGTTGGAACTGGTTCCGGTGCCAATAGCCAAAGTTCCAGAGTTACTAAAGGTAGTGGAAGAAGGCCCAGAAATAATATTGGTGGCGCCATTAAGTGCTAGGTTATAACCTGAAGCAGTTTTAAGCCCGCCCGTCAAATCAAGATTATCATTAAAGGTGATAGTCTTATTGCTAGCGGTACCATTTAGATTAATCTGAGTGGCAGTCACTGGCCTGTTAAAGTTTACACCAGCCTGGCTATTGATAATGGTAACATTGCCCCTAGTATTATTACTGCCCAAGGTGCCAAAGGTTACCAAGCCGCCTGCATCTCGAACCGTTATACTACCAGCTAAGTTGATGATCGAACCTACATCAATGGTAGCCCCACCCACATTGCCTGAATCAAGAGTCATGGCATAGCCATTAAGAGTCAAATCGCCGGTGATGATCTGACCTGCTGCTGCATTACCAGTATCAATTTCGGAGGTATTGGTCAAATTGATCGCACCAAACTGCGCTTTAGTTCCAGTAGTAAGAACTTTCCCTGCAATACTTACAGGGTTCAAAGCTGTTACCCCATTCACAAAAGTGGTCTGATCGGAAATGTCGTTACCAATAATGGTCGTACCGGTATTATTGAAAGTCGTTACAGGGCCACTGATGTTATTCGAAGTACCTTGGAAGGCAATACCATAAGACTTAGCAAAGGTGGCGATACCAGCAATATTCACATTACCAATGAAATTGACTTGGCCGCCATTACTAAAGGTGGTGTTATCCATCAACACCAAAGCCTGTCTACTGGAATTAGTACCTTCAACAATAGTTCCGATCTGAATCAAACCACCACCAACTGGCCCAGCGCTAGAAAGCGTGGAACTTCCAGCTTGCTGTGTCAGGGTAACATTACCCAGAATCATAGAATCACCTGTTGTCAGCAAGCTACCCGCAAGATTAATGCTTGGACTGGTTGCAGTAACCCCTGCATCAAAAGTGGTAATACCATTGAAAGTCACCACCCCAGTATTACTGAAGCTAGAAGCATTCTTAATGGTATTGGTGGTTGCAGGTGCAAAAGTAATTGCATAACTGCCAGTGGAGGTTACCAACGAGCCAACTGTAAGATTCTTGGCAAACAAAACAGATCCAATTGCATTGGGGGATTGCAATGTCAGAATATAATTGAGTATGCCACCATCAGTGACTGCTCCATTAAAATTCAATGCACCATTACCCGACCCAATCTGCGCATTATTTTTCAAAGTGACATTCTTGGAGCTAGACCCAAGATTCATATCACCCTGAAGAGTGTTTAATGCGCCTGCGACTTCCACCGCGGCAGCACTAATCAAATTCCCAGTACCGAAGGTAGTACTTGCACTTGCAGAACCGCCACCAAATGCGACCGTGTTGGTGTTATTAAACACCGAAGAACCGGTAAGAACATTGTTTAACCCATTGATATTCACATTGAAATTGTTGGAATTTGCAATGATGGAATCAATTGTAAGGTTACCCATGAAAGACACATTCCCGGTACCAGTACCTGGCTGTAAGCTAAGCTGGAAAGCAAAAGCCCCATCAGAAACCGTACCACCAAAGGTAATTGCTCCGGTATTAGAACCTACCGAAGAGTTTGAAATCAAAATTACAGGAGTATCACTATCTCCAAAAGTAAGTAAATTGGTACCTGTGGTTGTAATTGCAGAACCCAGATTGATCAAACTGGGCGAAGTTGCAACCATCCCGCCAGTGAAAGTGATGTTATCGGTCGAAGCATTTCCCAACTGTAGAATACCAGTGTTATTAAAAGTAACAGGGTTCACAATGGTAGCGCCACCAAGAAGATAAAGATTATATCCTCTTGAAGTTGCGGTTGAGTCAGAAGAGATATTTAATCCCCCCGCTTGCAATAACCCGTTGAAGCGAATATCTCTGCCAATAACGCTGTTCACAATTTCAGCATCGTTTGCAACATTAACCAAACCGTTGAAAGTTGCGCCGTTGCTATTTTGAATTTTCAGCAAACTCAACTGGGTGAGTGCCCCAATACTGTTGTTTGCGGAAATGGTACCCGAAGTACCCGAATTTAAGATAATCCCCTGCCCACCATTGACCCCAGCATTAAATACCGAAGAACCGTTAACAAGGCTCGTGAAAATAATATTGGCGCCGGTTGGATTAAGGCCGCCATTGGTTGTATCACTGGTATTCAAAGGAACAAAAGTAACCGTAGGTGGAGAAGTGTAGCCTATGCCACCATTGGTAACCGTAACAGATACAATCCCAGGCAAACCAACCTGTACCGATGGGGCGCTGGTGTAACCAGAACCTGGATTGTTCAAAGTGATTGTAACCTGCCCGCCTGGTTGTACAGTTGCAAACGCAGTAGCACCACTACCTCCACCACCAATTAATTTAACCTGCGGAGCGATTGAATAACCAGAACCAGGATTTGTTTGAGTTAAACTTAAAAGACCAGGTAGGCTAAGTGTTACCGTAGGATTACTAGTATAACCAGAACCACGATTGGTTATCATATATCCTGTAACAGATCCACCAGAAATGGTAGCTGTAGCTTGTGCTTGAATACCACCAGCAGGCGGCGGAGCAATCGTTACCGTAGGCGCAGTTGCATAGCCGGATCCATTAACAGGTTGGCCGAATCCATCTAGAGCTGGGTTAATAGCCGTAATTCCAGGCGCACCAACATTAACTGCGGGTGCCAAGGTGTAACCCGAACCTGAATTAGTAATATTATATCCTATTACTGCGCCACTAGCATCTATAGAAGCTGTTGCTGTTGCACCCGTTCCATTGCCGCCTGCAATATCTACTAAGGGGGCAACGGAATAGCCAGAACCGGCAAAACCAAGAGGAATACTAGCAATTCCGGGTTTGCTAAATGATACCGTAGGTGCGGAAGTATAACCAGAACCACCACTGATGGTATATGAGTTTGTAACTCCACCATTAGAAACAGTGACTGTTGCAGTAGCTTGGACGCCCCCAACCTCATTGGGTGCGGAAATAGTTACAACAGGAGCTAGTGAATAAGCTGTACCCGGATTATTGGTCGTGATTCCAATAATACCAGGAGCACCGAGTGTAACAGTAGGAGGGGAGGAATAATTAATGCCTGCACTTATTTGATTAAAACTAATAACCTGTCCACCAGAAACATTTGCAGTATAAACAGCCCCGCTGCCGCCACCACCCGTAATAATTACAGGGGGGGCAAAGTTATAACCACTTCCTGCAATAACAGGAGAAATCCCAAAAAGACCAGTTGGGGCAGCACTAACATTAGCGATAAGGGGAGAGGTATAGCCCACACCTGTGCTGTTTACAATATAACTAACCACCTGACCTGCAGTTGCACCGGTGCCTAATACTGCTGTAGCGCTAGCACCCACTCCACCAACAGCACCAGCACCCGAGAAAGTTACCGTGGGGGGTGTTAGATAACCAGAACCAACTGCGATAGGCAAAACAGAAAATAGCGGAGGTGGTGCAACTGTTACTACTGGAGCAGTCGTGTAAGTAGACCCGTTGAGATTTACCGTATATCCAATCACCTTCCCTGCATTTGCACCAGTGCCCAATTGAGCAATAGCAGTAGCACCAGTTCCACCGCTAAATGAGCCCGTTAAAGTTACAAGCGGAGCTACATCATAACCCGAACCGCTAGTAAGTGAACCACCAGGTATTAGAATACTTAAGGCCCCTGGAGCCGCAACCGTAATTAAAGGGGCCGAGGTATATCCTGATCCAGTATTGGTAATAACATATCCAGTCACTTGGTTATTAAAAATAGTTGCCGTCGCAGTAGCTTGTATTCCCCCTGCAATATTTGGAGCGCCAATAGTAACTACTGGTGGTAACGAATAACCAGAACCGGTAGTTCCGCCAGAAATAGCCAATAAACCAGGAAAAGTAAGAGCTACCGTAGGGTTGCTAGTATAACCAGATCCGCGATTGGTAATCGTATACCCTGTAACCACGCCACCAGTGATAATAGCGGTTGCTGTAGCCTGAATTCCACCAGGAATATTAGGTGGAGAAATAGTCACAAGTTGGTTGGCTATAGATGCAGTAGCAGTAGCCGCTGTGGTAAAACCACCGCCTGTTAGGGTAACCGTAGGGTTAGAAGTATAACCAGAACCGCCATTGGTAATGGTATAACCAACAACTTGGTCTGCTGTTGGGCCAGCGCCTAATACCGCAATAGCGGTAGCACCAGAACCACCGCCACCAGTAATAGCAACTATAGGCGCTGAAGTATAACCAGCACCAGGGGTACCAGTAATACTTGAAACGGGGATATAATAACCCGAGCCACTAGCTATAGATGCCGTTGCAGTAGCCGCTGTGGTAAAACCACCGCCTGTTAGGATAACTGCAGGGGCTACATTATAACTAGTGCCTGGGTTGGTAACGGTGTAAGATGTAACCGATAAAGTAGCGATTGGAGTAGCACCGGTACCGCCGCCGCCTGTTAGAACAACTGTAGGGGCTGAAGTATAACCAGAACCAGCATTAGTAATCGTGTAACTAATTACCTGACCTGCAGTTGGACCCGAACCTAATACTGCTGTAGCAGCAGCACCGGTGCCGGGCCCACCGCCCGTGAAGCTTACCACAGGGGCTGAAGTATAACCACTACCAGCAGCGCCAGTGATGCTTGAAACACCCATTACTGCTGTAGCAGCGGCACCGTTACCACCACCGCCCATGAAGCTTACCACAGGGGGTGAAGTATAACCAGTGCCAGCAACACCAACAGTTATACTTGAAATACCAGCGCCAATACTAAATACACCAGGTGCATCAAGGGATATTACAGGTGCGGAAGTATATCCCGAACCTTGGCTAGTAAGAATATAACTGGTAACTGTATCGCCGGTTAAAACTGCTGTAGCAGCGGCTCCTGTGCCACCACCACCCGAGAAGTTCACCGTGGGGGGCGTTTGATAACCTGAACCATTTATAACCGAAGTAACGCCTAACAAACCAGGTTGGGTAATAGTAATATTGGGAACATTAAGGTTAGCAGTAAGGGAAGCACCATACCCACCAGTATTTGAACTTATAGTATAGGTATTGCCTTGAATATAACCTGTACCCGCAGTTAGAATTTGCACGCTGGTAATTACACCATTATTATCGGTAAAAGCTTGGGCCGTTGCAGCAACACCAGCAGCACCAAGGATATTTACATTAAGTGAAGTTTGGTTAGGGGTAAATCCCGTTCCACCCACCAAAGGAGCATTGACGATCAAGGTAGGGATGCCAGTATATCCAGTACCACGATTGGTAACGGTATAACCAACTATTTTCCCAATATTAGGTGCGGCAGTACCTAACACTGCAATTGCGGTAGCACCCGTACCGCCGCCACCGGAAATAGTTACCGTAGGCGTTGAAGTATAACCGCTGCCCAAATTATTAGTTGCGATGGAAGTTACAAAACCATTAGCAGTACTCACAATTGCAGTAGCAATATCAGTAACTGCAGAGTAGATTTGCAACGGAATCAACCCAGTACTATAACCAACACCCGAATTAACCGTATAGCTGATAACTTTACCAAGATCAGTCCCTATACCCAAAATAGCGGTAGCAGTGGCTGCTGCAGAAAATCCAGTGCCCCCAGAAATAGTAACAGCAGGTGCTGTAGCAAACCCAGAACCGGTAGGCTGATTAGAGGGCGTAGAGATTTTAAGTACACCCGGCTGCCCAACTACTACCGTGGGGTTATTCAACAAAGCCAAAATACTGGCACTAGAAGTGACGCCACCGGTTAATGGGTCGGTGTAAGAAATATTATAACTATTGCCATTAATGTACCCAGTGCCCCCCGCATTGTTTCCTAGGGAAGTTACGGTAACACTCGTGATAACGCCATCAGAATCAGTATTTGCAAGACCAAGTGCAATATTACCCGTACTACCCGTAAAGGTAATTGGAAGATTGGTCTGATTCACAGGATAGGCAGTAGGAGAATTAATAGTTACCGTAGGTGCAGTAGTATAACCAGCACCGGGTTCCACGATTGAATACCCAACCACCTTACCAGCCAAGGTGCCAGTACCTAATACCGCTACAGCCCTAGCTAACTTTGTAATTCCAACCACATTGCCAGGAACTCCGCTACTACCACCACCCGTCAAAGTAACCGTAGGAGTAGAAGAATAACCAATGCCGGGATCAACAGGAACAATGTCTTCAACTACTGCTCCTAATAAAGTAGCAGTAGCAGTGGCAGTAGTGCCAGTTGTTAAAGTATTGATTGGGGAAGTAACGGTTACCGTAGGCGCGGAAGTATAACCACTGCCTGGGTTAACGATTTCATACCCTACGACTTTTCCGGCAAAAGCCCCTGTTCCCATGACTGCTTTTGCGGTAGCCAAACTTGTAATACCAACCACATTTGGCTGAACTGCTCCACTACCACCACCAGTTAAAGTAACCGTAGGCGCAGTAAAATAACTGCTTCCAGATAAAACAGGGGTAATAGAAGTCAACATACCTGTTGTTGCACCAGTACCCAAATTCGCAGTACCAGTAGCCTTAGTATAAGTATTAAGAAGTAGCGAAGTGCTAAAATCTTGGCCATTACCATTAAGTGCAATGTTATAACTAATGACTGAACCACTAGCTATGGATGAAGTTGCGGTTGCTGCTATGGTAGGAGCGCCGCCACCTGTTAGCGTAACAGTAGGGTTGGAAGTATAACCCGTGCCTCCATTAGTAAGCGTGTAACCTATAACTTGGCCACCTGAAATTATCGAGGTTGCTGCAGCACCAGTACCACCACCACCAGTAATTGTAACTGAAGGCGCTAAGGTATATCCAGCACCCGTTGTAGCAACATTAATACTTGAAACAGAGCTGGAACCCAAAGTTGCAGTGGCTACTACACCAGCACCGCCACCATTCTGAATAGATACAGAAGGTGCCACAGAATAACCAGAACCAGAAGCCAGACCATTGGGGACATCAATAGAAGATAAGCCTGGATTATCAACGCTTACCGTAATGGGGTTCAAAGTAACTTTAGCAGTGGCTGCACCACTAGTGGAAACATAAACCGTGGGCGCTGAAGTATAACCTGTGCCGGGATTGGTAACGATATAACTAACCACCTGACCTAATTGCACGCCCGTACCTAATACTGCTGTTGCAGTAGCACCGGTACCACCACCACCATAAATGAGGACCTGTGGTGCCACAGTATAACCAGCACCATTGCCACCATTTACTATGCCTGATGGGCTTAAAGGGCCTGATGGGGCAATACTGATTACACCACTGGGAGTAACAGTATTAATGGATGCAGTAGCAGCAGCAAAGGAACCCGAACGAGATAGCGTAACCGTAGGTGCAGAGGTATAACCTGTACCGGATAATAAATTTACTGCTGTAATTCTTCCTGAATTACTATTAAAAATAGCCGCCGCACGAGCAATAGTGGTAAAACCACCACCTGTAAATACAACGGTAGGGGCGGAAGTATAACCAGTACCAGGAGTAAGAATGTTAATCCCTACGACTTGCCCCGCTGTTGGACCCGTACCTAATACGGCTGTAGCGGTAGCTGCAGTTCCGGTAGTTCCACCTAAAAAGGTTACCGTAGGTGCAGTGACATAACCTGTACCAGAAGGAATAATAAATCCTGTAACTTGCCCTTGAGCGCCAGTAGTTGCAAAAGCTGCTGCGCCTGAACCGCCACCACCGGTAAATATCACCGTGGGAGGAGTAGTATAGCCCCTATAACCGTCAACAATGCTTACCCCAGAAACCGCCCCTACGCTAAAATCGATCGAAGCCAATGCGTAGGCATTTCCACCTTGAATCGTATAAGCTTGCGTGGTATCGTAACCGGAACCTAAATCTGAAATTGTAATTTTGGTAATAGTTCCGTTTACATCGGTAGTTGCAGTACCCGTAGCACCACGAGTAACTCCAGGCCCGGTTAAGGTAATAGGAATGGCAGTTTGGCTAGGTAAATAACCAGTACCGCCAAAAGTAGCATCAGGCAGATAAGCATTTAAAACGCCGCTTGCAGTGTAGCCTGAACCCGATTGCGGTAAATTTATTGTATAACCAATGATTTTTCCAGCATTAGAACCCGAACCTAAAATACCTACCGCAGTTGCGCCCGTACCACCGCCGCCAGCTATTGCGACAGTTGGTGCAACCGAGTATCCGCTACCTAAACCCGTTGGAGTGATACTGAAAATACCAGGTAGACCAACCGCCACCGAAGGTGCGCTGCCTGAATAATTAAACCCTTGATTCGTAACCGTATAACTAAGAACCTGACCAGAAGCAGAAAGATTGGCAGTTGCAGTTGCTTGCGTACCATTACCACCGTTAATAGAAACCGAAGGCGCCGCACTATACCTATTCCCTGTTTCAATCGGGGTAACAGATGCAACCCCGGGCAAACCTAAAGTAATGGTTGGGGCAGTAACATAACCACTTCCCGGATTATCAATAAAGATATTAATTACCTTATTTGCATTTGCACCTGTACCAGAAACCACTGCATGGGCTTGTGCAACCACCGAAGGATTTCCGCCGTTGATGAAAACTTCAGGGCCAACAAAGGCTGTCCCGGTAGCACCACCTGCAATAGAAACAGGCTCAGAGTCAATGAAACCATTACCACGGAAATTTTCAAGAATCGTTACAACAGCGCCAGTACTTGTATCAATAGAATCACAAATAACAGTCACATCAACAGGACCAACAGTGAATCCAGTATTGAAAGTATAGATTGAACCATTAACATAACCAATCCCACCAGTGACAGTAGCAGTCGTAATTGCTCCTGTAGTACCATCATAATTATAAGTTACAGTGCCACCAGAACCAGTTCTGCCAATCACTTGGGCCCCGCTCCCAGGCCCGCCATTAAGGACAACTAAATCGTATACCCCACCAGTTGCATAACCAGTCCCACCACCACCACCCGTCAAAATGACTTTTGTAATTTGACCACTTTGATTAGTGTATGCCGTACCAGTTGTAGTTGTAATTACGCCAGCAACGCCAGCTGTTCCGATCCTAACACCAAACGAAGCAGATGCTGTATACCCAGAACCTCCCACTATACTGTTTCTAAATATCCCACCTAAAATTGTAGAAGGATTAATCACTCTGGGACCGTAGAGACCTGAAATACCGCCGACGATGCCAATGTCAGCACCACTACCACTCGTAATATTAGAGCCTAACTGATCAACTTGAATTATGGCTTGTACACCTGGTCTCGCAGCCGCGGGTGTAACTGAATAAGTTCCATTAAGAATATATCCACTAGAGCCGGTACCTTGCACATTCATAATTTGCAAACCAGTATTATAGCCAGACCCCGAATCTATCACAGGAATCGTGAATACTTGACCAATGGTCCCGGCTAGGCTTGTGCCTAATACCGCTGTAGCTGTTGCTTGCGTACCTACCGTTGCAAAAGCCGTGGCTGGAGTGCCAACATTCGCCAAACCCGTAGCTAATTGCCCAACCGTAGCAGTACCACTAGCCATGGTTCCCAATTCTAAAAAGCCTGAGGCTGACTGGCCTAAATTGGCAACTGCAGTAGCCTGAGTGCCAAAGGTTGCAGTAGCGGAAGCCTGAGTACCAATGGTTGCAGTGGCGCCAGTTGCAGTCGTTCCAGTAAGGCTTGCGGTACCTGTCGCCGCCACCCCAAATACAACAGTTGCAGTTGCATTAGATCCTAAAACTGCTTGAGCAGTTGCTTTAACACCAGTAGTAGCGGTTGCAGTTGCCTCCGTGCCAAGAGTAACAGTACCCGGAATTGCTTGAGCGCCGGTAGTAGCAGTGGCGGCTGCCTGGGTTCCAAGATTTGCAAAAGCAGCGGCGGTAGTACCAACGGTGGCAACCGCAGTAGCACCCGTACCACCACCACCCGTTAATATAACAGCAGGAGGACTTTGAAAACCGCTGCCGCCATTGGCGATATTAATATCATTTTGCACAACCCCACCAATTACCGATACTGTTGGCCCGGTCGTAGTTGGCACAACAACATTGGAACTTTCAATCACTTCGCCAGCGTAGGTAATTGATTTTCCTGGAGTAATAACCGAACCATTTACAATAATCCTAGCTAATGGCCCAGTTCTAAATGTCACATTATAAGGGAATGAAGTTGGGGAGGCACCCGCAAGATTAATGTTCCCCGTACCCAGAGTATTACCATACACCACCATACCAGATGTGGAAAAATTATTGATCACCGCTGTAGTTATAGCGATTTCACCACCAATAATGGGGTTGTTAATAGCTAAAGGCAAACTTAAGGTATTTGGCTGCAGAGTAATGGTGCCGGAAGTGGAACTGACGGTACCCAAAAGATTGAAATTATCAGAAGTCAAAGTAATGGGACTGGCCCCACTCACACTAATCGCTTGAGAATTAATCAACCTAGAGCTATTAATTACGACACCTGTTAAAGCCTGACCTGAACCTACATTCTGGGTGAAATTCACATCGCCAGCATTTCCTGCAGTTAAGCTTAAACCAGCACTTCCAGAAACCGTACCATTGAAATTAATATTAGCACCACTAGTCCCCGGAGTACTGTTGGGCGTATTGGTAGTATCAACTGCAAGGTTACGCAAGTTGATGTTATAAGATCCATTGAAAGTAACAGCATCATCCAAGGTTATAAAGGAGGTTTGGGAACCGTTACTTCCGCCATTAAGGGTAAGAGAATTGGTGCCGAGGGCATCATAGATCTGAGTGCCATTGGTGCGATAAATGGTTCCTTTAAACGAAATCGCCCCAGCAACAGAACCAGCATTTGCAGCGGTAACCAAGGTGGAACCAATCACACCAAACTGAGTGGTGGAACCAATACCCGCCAAAGTAATTTGATTACCTTCAATGGTAAGGCCGGCAAGCGAACCCGAGGCCCCTTCACCAATCAGCCCATCAATGGTAACATTGGCGCTCTGGGAACCCGTTGCATCAAGGATAACGGTTTTTTGACCAATAGTCTCCAAGGTGCTACTTAAAAATATTTTGCCTGTGGAATCCACCGAATTTCTAGAGGTATCAATAGTAAGCCCTGAGGTCGCAGGATTAACAACAACAGGGCCGGTAAGTGTAACACTATTATTAGTAAAATTAGATGTTTTTATATCCCCAGTAAGCGTTATTTTGCCGCTGCTTGTTGCGTTAAGGATAACCGTATTGATGCCATCAGCATTTCCAAAACCTAATACGGTACCGCCGATTTGACCCACAGAAATGGTGTTGACTGAACCACCCGAAGCATTGATGGTTACATCCTTGTTAAAAACACTATTACCACTTACAATCGCTGAGGTTGAAACTAGCCCCCCCCCACAAGTGATAATCAAATCAGCCTGATTTAACGAAAGAAAAGCCCCAGAGAAACTAATGCTACCACCATTGTTCGAAAATGTAGTTGCACTAAGGTTGTCAAGATTAAATAATTTTCCTTGAAGGCTGCTGTATGATTGAGCATTACCTGACTTGTAGGTATTACCTTTGAAATTAATATTATTCCCAACCGAAGTCACCTGCACACCGGAATTAACCCCTGCAAGTACAGCGGTGCCAATGTCATTCAATTCAATCAAATCGCCAAATATCTGCAGGGAACCTAATGCAGACAACAAGCCTATTGCTGAAGAAATTTGGACATCGCCAGCAAGGCCACTAATTACTCCAGCATTTAAAACCAACGTTTGGGTTCCACCACCGTTTATTGACGCATTAGGCCCGAAAGTAATATTTCCTGCAAGCCCCGTGGAGGTACCAACCGTAGAAATGGTATTGGTGGAATTAAAACCCGTATTGAAAATAACTGGGTCACGAAATTCAACTTGTCCCCCAAAGCCCGTTGTAGTGGTAGCCAAACCACCCTGAGCATTAATATTTTGGCTAATCGTAATAGTCGGAGAAGCATCGGTGGCATCCATAATGATAGTGCCACCTGCACCACCTATGGCACCTGTCGAAGAACTTCCAATGGCTGAAAGTTGATTTGTAATAAAAATATCACCACCAGACAGGGTAATATCCCCCGCAGAAAAGGCTGCTGCGGTACCCATTAGCGCACTGGTACTAAATAATCCCAAAGTGATATTGCCCGTGGTGGTGATGTTAACATCCCCAGCATTACTAGTACTTTGGATTGTCTGGACTGTCGCTTTAGAAGAATCAAAACTACCAGCATTAATGCTAATTCCCAGACCACAAGTAAACTCGAACCCGCTACCAACACCCGAGGTAATGGACACTGCATTGGCACTAATAACAGTGAATTTTCCGTTATCAAAATTAGCTCCACGGGCCACCGAAACATTTCCTCCGGTTCCTGCGGTTATTACCAAATTAGAAGCGGCTCCACCCGTAGTTGTTTGAGGTACTGGGGTGGAAAAAAAAGAGTTTATAGAGGATCCGCCAACATAGTTGAATGAAACATCCTTACCCCCAGGAGCTGAATTAGACGGGCCCGTGGTAATCAAATTAACTGTATTTTGAATAGCAACAGGAGAAGAAAATAGTATCGCCCCGCCCGCAGTTTGTAAGGTGGTGCTATTTAGAATTGTGGTACCATCAGTAGGCCCAAATGTTCCTGGAGCAGACTTAAGCGTGATACCTCCAGAATTTGTAGTAATACTGCCATTTAAACCGCTGGATCCATCAATAATAATTTGGGACATCATAAAAGCTTTTGTAACCGTATTTTTCCCAGTAAATGAACCTACATCCAAATTAACATCCCCGTCTCCTCGTGTGACTAGAGGGCCTTGTACATTTATGAAGACTTCCAAATTATTAGTAACCGTTGCTGGATCCGTAAAAAATCTAATATTATTTACAAGTGAGGCATCTGTTTGCAAATTTAGTTTTGCCGTACCAGTCGGATTAGAACCCAGAATAAATTGGGTATAACCATCCGGTGCTGCTGTTGGCAAAGGAGACAAGCTAATCCCTTTTAACCCATCACCAATATAAGCAATATTTGATAGATCGATAGAAAAACCATTTAAAAGATTACCTGTACCTGGCGCATTGAGAGTAGCAAAAGCACCACCAAACCCCCCCGGTTGCACCGCAGCGGTGGTTATATACGAGGTATTGTTAAGTAAACTAACATTAAGCGTATTATTTGTAGTCCATATTACAGTCTGACTCGCAATCAGATCGTTTGCTACATTCTGAATTACACCAATGCTAAGAATCCCAGTTGCAGGATTGAAAGAGCTAGAATAGGCAGGCGTAATCCTGTCTTCCAAAAGGACGAGCTCCAAATCCTTGAATAGCCGAGGCCTGAGCAATGAGACAGGCTTTTTGTTTTTCTTTTTGGAGGAGAACATACTGCGAATCCAAGAGCTTACCATGGGAGAACCTCGTAATTGACTGGGACGAACACCAAAATATTTGCTCGGCTAAAAGGCAAGAGTGAACACTCAACTCATTTTGCCTAATTACCGCATCTAATCTAATATCATAAAGTTATTATGCCTGTGAATGCAAAGCCAGAATTACACAAAGGCACTTTAAAGACGACCTACTTTACCATTTGTAACCTATAATCCGTAAATTTAGTAAATTTGTTAAACTTGATATTCGCATCAACAAAAAACATAAACCATTACTATATATATCTTTGTGTCTATAATAAAACGAAATTCCCTTACTTTAAGAAAAATATCAATTTTAACCTATTATTCTTTTAAGCAATATTATCTTAAAAATTTTAATACCAAACACCCTTATATATTCATTTAGATAATATGGGATGTTTAGCAAAACGAATGGGTTTAGCCATTGAGGGAAGAAAAGAATAAAGCATTAGCCACGGAAGTAAGAACAAGAATAAAATCCCATGCAAGGTTGACGAAGGCAGTGAGGGCATAACCAAAAAAGTGCGAATGGAGCGGTTGCAGTGGGGTTTCCCCATCGCAACCGCTCTCTCTTTAATCAGGCCCGCATCAATAAACGGCAAGTAAAAGGAAATGACCCATCCAGCGCAGTGGATGGGCTTGAAGGCAGGAAAAGAATAAAAGATAAGATTAGCCACGGAATGACACGGAATCAGATCAGTAGGAGTAGAGGCTGGAAGGCAAGCGAGCGAAGCGAAAGGGCCCTTTTCCCGGAGGGAAGAGGGTTGGGAGTTGGGAGAAATAAAAAGAAAGTAAAAGTGAGAATGTAAAAAGAATGTAAAAGAGTAAATAAACCCAAACTGAGCTGCACCTAATGCGGGGTGTTGGCCTAGCCTGCATGAATGAACACCCAACCCCCTTATAAATTACGCATCCGCGAGCACAGAAAAGTTTGCGCAAGCGAACTTCTGGTGCACCCGCTCAACCCCCGCATCCATCCCGATGCGCAAAAGGCAGCCCTCACCGCAATCTTAAACGAAATCGGCTTCGCCCGCAGTCTGCTTGCTTACGAAACCCCCGAAGGCAAGCTTCAACTGATCGATGGCCATCTACGCAAAGAACTTTTCCACGATCAAGAAGTCATGGTCGAAATTCTGGATGTAAACGAACAAGAAGCGAATGCGCTTTTATTATCGCTCGATCCCCTTGCAGCACTTGCGCAATTCGATTCGCCCACACTCGAAGCCCTGCGAAAAGCAGCATCAACACAATCCGAAACATTGCAAAAACTTTGGGATTCCATCGATTCTTCCACCAGAAAAACCAAGGAAGAACTCAAAGAAGCAATGCAACAGAAAGAATCAATTCTTAAAGAACAATTCTTGGTTCTAGTGGAATGCGAATCTGAAGCACAGCAGTTAGAGCTATTAGATTCACTTAAAAACCAACAGTTTCAATGCAAGGCATTACTTTCCTAAACCCAGGAGAAATTATGAAAGTTGTTGTTGAATTAAAAAGTACTTTGGTCGATTCGCCAAGAGTTGCGCAAGTGCGTGGCTTATTCGACCTTGAACCCAGCGCAGTTGATCATCATGTTCGAACACATGAACTTGGAATTGAAGAAAAACCTTGGAACCTTGGATTGATCACCGGGCCAAGTGGTTCGGGCAAAAGCACTCTCTCTAAAGTACTTTGGCCTGATGCGATTTTACCAACGAACCCATGGCATCATGCTGCATCGCTGCTCGATTCCTTCCCCATGGAACTTGGTGTTAAAGAGGTAGTGGAGATATTATCCTCGGTTGGATTTAGTTCGCCACCCGCCTGGCTAAGGCCTTTTGCATCACTTTCGAACGGGCAGCAATTCCGCGCAACCCTCGCATTATTAATCGCACAAACCAAGGCAAAGCCCAGCGCTACGCCAATTGTTTTTGATGAATTCACCTCGGTTGTGGATCGCACAGTTGCGCGGATAGGATCGACAGCCCTTGCAAAAATCATCCGCAAGATGGAGATGAAATTTGTCGCGGTAACTTGCCATGATGACATTATTGAATGGTTGCAGCCCGATTGGATTTATCGCGTGGACGAGGGGTTGTTCACATGGAGGTGCCTTCGGCGAAGGCCAGAAATCGAGTTGGAAATCATTCGCACAAAAGCATCCGCATGGCATCTGTTCGCACCGCATCATTATCTAAGCACATCAATTGCACCCTCTGCTATTTGCTACCTCGCAAGTTGGAACAAACAGCCTGTTGCGTTTTCAGCATGGTTACCTTTTGTGGGAAAAGGACCACCCACTAGGAGGGAACACCGCACTGTTTGCCTGCCTGATTTCCAAGGAGTTGGGATTGGCCAAGCATTATCTGCAACGATTGCATCGATGTTTAAAGGATTGGAATTAAGGGCGATCAGCACGACAACGCACCCGGGATTAATTGCTTCGCGGATACGTAGTCCGCTTTGGCAACTTAAAAGGGCGCCCTCGCTGGCACAAGGTTCGCAAGGGAAAATGAGTTTGAGCCATGCCCGTACGAGGTTGACAGCGGGGTTTGAATACATTGGTAAAGCAATGCCTAGCCGTTTGGCACGGGATCTTTTTCGGACCTATCAAAATTGAATAGGAAGAGATGATTATGAACAAGCTACCCACGCCTGAAATCACGCAGTTAATAAGTTCTTATTTGCAAGCGGGTGGTACCCCTGCGATTGCAGCGCAGGCAGCGGGTATTTCGGAGCAAACTTTTAATCATTGGGTTGCAAAAGGAAAAACCACTAGGGCGCCCAAGGCACTTAAAGCTTTTTATCACGCGGTGGAGCAAGCACATGCACAGGCAAGATTACGAGCAGAGATAGCAGCGTTTAATGATAAACCGTTGGAGTGGTTGAAAAGTGGACCATGCAAGGGCGAGGTTGAGTGGGGAAAAAGAGCCTCGGGGAAAAAGCCCGTGGTAGATCCACTTCCCCAGCTTCATACCCAGAAATTCTTGCAACTTTTGTTGAAGGTTTTGCAGGCATACCCTGATACGAGAAAAGCCCTTGCAGATGCAATGCATCAAGCAAAGGCTTAATCTCGGATAAGTTATTAAAGGGTTGTGGAGCCCAATAAGCCGCCAGTGAAATAACCTGCTGAAACATTAGGCATGGTTGCAAGCCCTGAACTGGTAAGCGATATTTTAGGTGGAATGATGTAAGCGCTTTCGGATTGGACTAATCCAGAAGTTTCAAAGCTGAAGATGGAAGCAACTGGTGATCCACCTGGCCCTGCGAGAGCAACTGCAACTTCCTGCCCGTTACTATTCCTTGCAACACCAGCACGGATTGCGCCACTAAATTTATTAAACACATTAGTTACCGGTATGCCCGTTGGTTCGTTATTAAGGATGACACCAAATTGATTATTGGTGGTGCCTACGACAAGGTCGGTAATGCCAGCACCTTGATCAAGGTTTCCTGCTGCAATGCTTAGTCCGCCCCTACTCTTAAAATCGTTGAATGCAAAGAAGTCATCAACAAGTCTGGGGGAACTACCCAAACCGTTTACATCAAAAGACCTGATGTTGTAGCCTGCATTGCTTGCGGGCGCGACGATAACTTCATCACCAGCATTGGAATTGCGCTGACCAGCGGTAACAACAACGCCGCCGTTAAACTTAGGTGCATAAGCAAAGAAGTTATTAAGGGGGGATGTGGTATTAACTCCGGAAGAGGTGCCAGCATAAACAGTAACGCGAGGTCCGCCAGTAGCGCCGGCGCCACAAATGATATCATCAAAGCCATCATTATTGGTATCTGCCGCAGCGATATAAACACCCCCTTTAAAAGTAGGGAGGTTAAAAGCATAGAACTGAGCAATAGGTTGTGGGTTGACACTCCAATTACCCGTTGAATCATTGATAAGGGTAAATACTTTGATATGTGGGGAACCGCTAGGGCCAGCAGCAGTGATGATATCACGATTACCATCGCCATTGACATCACCAAGGGCAACGCGAACCCCGCCTGTGAAGCTTGAACTATAAGCAAAGAAGGATAAATATTGCGGTCCATTACCCAAAGTATCAGTGTTATTAAAAGTAATTGTAACAAGTGGGCCGCCACCAGAATCTGCACCCACTGCGGTAAAATCATTCAAGGAGCCCTGCCCCACGACAATAGGCTGGGCCGTCGAGGGAGTAAGCCTGGCTTCAAGGCTAAGGAGTTCAAGCTTTGTGGAAGCGTTTTTAGGGTTTGCCTTCTTAGAATTGAAGAGCTTATTTAAGAAATTACGCATCTGAATACTCCCATAACTTGAACGTCAAACATAACTTAAACATCAAATAAAACGGTTCGATGTTGCGAAACAAATACGAACACCGGGTTGCTAATGAATTGATCGGCAAATGGGGGAGATAATTTGAATGAATAACTTAAGAAATAATTTTTATTTGTGAAATAAAGAGAGGGAGGTAAGCGGAATAGAGTGCAACTTCCGCAAACTAATCAAATTGACATGAATTGGTAAAATGGGGCGATATATCCTGAATTGCCTAAGTTACAAAAGCAACACCGGAGTTTATGACTCACGCATCCTTCCGTGCCATACAAACCTGAAGTGCAAGCGAAGTGCCATACAAGCCTGAAGTGCAAGCGAAGGAAGTATACATGAAAGGTAAACGGAGTGGTGAAAAACCGTCGCCCACAATTCCGGCTCTTAAACCCCGAAGGGGTGAAATGAGATAGCCCGGGGTAAAGCGAAGCGCAACCCCGGGTAATCATCCCCCATCAAAAAAGCCCTGAAGGGGCGCAATGGCCGGCGAACAACACCTTTCGTCCCTTCAGGACTTGATTTTTTGTACTGTTACCCAGGGCGTTGCCCTGGGCTATCTCATTGGGCCCCTTCAGGGCAATTACAACCACCATGTATCCATTTACTTGCACTGTTGTAATGAGCGGCGTATGAGAATCTTCCGTCGCCCACACTTCCGGCTCTGAGAAACAAAAAACCCACAGTTTTAAGTCTGTGGGTTCTAATAGAAAGCTTGGGCGAAGCTAGCGATCGTTAAGAAATTGCATCAAGGCACTTGTGGATCGGAAGACATATCACCACCTTGAGGGGTTTCCGAAAAGTAGAAATTCTCACTGGTGATACTGGAATTATAAGTCGCAACACTACCATCAGCCATCGCAACATTGATGGCACCACCCATGCCATGCAATTTCAACGGGTGAACATTGGTGGAAGGGAGATTGAATTGTGGTGCCATATGACATTGGCAATTCCAGTTTACTGTTTGTAATGCAGTGTTAGTAGTCCAACCAGCGTTGGCGCCTGACAAATTCACATAACCAAAACGAGTCCAATAAGAACTAGAATAAGTTGAGGTAGTTAACACAGGAATTGGGTTGGCAGCGTTATCGTAACTGGTAACCACGGGTGGGGTGCCATAAGCCCAAAGGCCAGCTCCTTCGCTTGGAAAAGTTCCAGCAGCACGGGAAGCAACCGCATAGCGTTCGCCTAAAATGGTGGTGTGGGAAAGGCCATCGAGTATAGCGGTAAACTTCATACCATTATCGCCAAAGACTTGAAAATTTGCAGAGTAACTGGAAAGGCCCCACTTATTAGTAGAAGTAGCGTTGGCTTGATTGGCCCAGCTTGGCCAAGGGTTGGTAAGGCCGCCTGCAATCCAAAGGGGAACCGAGGCAGGCAAAGTGTAAACGCCATTGTTGGCAGACCAAGTTGGATCCAGCGGGTTGTTTAAACCCTTGATTGCGGTACTGCGAGCTGCATCTTTGCCCAATTTAAAAAGCGATTCCTGTTCGATATAAGGCAAAAGATTAAAGAAAAAAGAAGCATTATTACCAGCGCCTGCACCACCGCCTGCAACTTGGGTACCCACCACACCAAACATTGGAGGGGTGATTTGAAATACATCATGACAATTATGAAC